>Ga0181593_10001023_pt1 | contig 25215 bp, 21 predicted proteins | sample 071ome_19_FD_133756 | JGI IMG/M metagenome (GOLD analysis project Ga0181593, IMG submission 133756) | Coastal salt marsh microbial communities from the Groves Creek Marsh, Skidaway Island, Georgia - 071413AT metaG (megahit assembly) | ecosystem: Environmental > Aquatic > Marine > Intertidal...
ATTCAATCCGTGACCAAGCTGCGCGGCGAGGTCGCCTTGGTACGGCCCGGGTCATTGGCCAATGACGGGGTGGTTATCGAGGATGCCCGTAGCTATGACTAGAACGCCGCTCAGGGCTCAGGAATGTTCCGCCTTGATCAGCTTCTTCGTCCTGGCTTCGCGGTCGTAGATGTGGAAGTCATTCAGCATGCGGCCATAAAGATGCAGGCTCAGGGTCGCGGGGCGATCATCGGCGACGCCGGTCTGGTGAATGTGATCGGGGTTCGACACGAATGTGGCGACCGCGCCGGGCGGTAGCAACACCAATCCACCGGGTGAGAGGTCTATCCGAGCACCCTCGCCGGCATCACCGGTATCGTTGGCCGGCACGTAGGCCTGCTCCTCCAGCAACCCCTCGACCACGCCGACTACGCCCCAGGTTCCATGGTCGTGGATTGGGGTCCATTGTCCCGGACGCCAAACAATCGCGTAGAGCGACAGGCCTTCTTCCTCCGATCCGAAGATCAGATTGCGCGTATACCCCTCCGCCTCACTCCGGCGATGACAGGGTTCCAGAAAGTCACCCGCCCGTCGGGCCAGATCCCCCATTGTCGGCGCAAGAGCGCGGACGATATCGCAAGGGGCGGCGTGTTCGCTGATGATCGAGGCGCAGGACTTGCGAAAGTGCTCCAGTATCGGGTTCACGGCGCGACTCTCCAATATTTCATTTTCGAAGATGTAGCATAATCATTCCCATATGAAAATAATATTGACCGTATTATTCCGAATTTACGACTATTAAAGCCAATTTTCCTCCAGGCTCGGGTCGTCCTCTCCGGGCACATGAACGACCGTATAGTGGAAGGGATCGCCGGCGAGCGGCTTGGTGGCGTCCAGCCCCATCTTGTCGACCAAGCCGTTATCCGCGGATGGATCCAAACGCGAGCCTTGGGCGCGGGGCACGACCACCAAGTCGCTCGCCGCTTGGAAGCGCGTCGCCACGGCCCACTCGACCGCCGTTGGATCATGCACGTCGACATCATGGTCCACGACGGTGACCTGTTTGATATCGGCATGACCGGCGAAAGCACCCATGATGATGTTCTTCGGCTCGCCCTCCCACCTTTTGTCGATCTTCACGGCAAGGTGATAGCGACACACCCCGCCACGCGAGAGGTGAACGTCGAGCACGCTCGGAAAGCTGCGTTGCAGAAAGGCGATCAACGAGGCTTCTCGAGGGATCGCGCCCAGCAGCAAATGCTCCATCGCCGCCGGGACAATGGTGTGAAACAGCGGTTTGCCGCGATGGGTGATTGCGTCGACCGCGACGACCTGGCGCTTGCCCGCGGGACCGTAATACTGCGGAAACTCGCCGAACGGTCCTTCGATCTCGCGCAGTTCGGGCAACAGACGACCTTCAATGACGATCTCGGCCTGGGCCGGGACCCGCACGTCATTGGTCACGCATTTGACGACATCCAGCGGTTGGCCCATCAAGGCACCCGCGACCATGAGCTCGTCATGATTGATCGGCAATATCGCTTGGCTGGCGAGCAGGGTCATCGGGTCGACACCAATCACGATGGCAACCGGCAAGGCTTCTCCCTTGTTTTCCGCCGCGTCGTAAAAGCGATGCAGGTCGCGGGGTAGAATCAATATACCCAGCTTGTCCGGACCACTGACCTGAAGGCGGTTGATGGAGACGTTTTGATCGCCGGTTTCGGGATTGCGGGCAATGACAAGACCGGCGGTGATATAGGCGCCGTTATCGTGTTCGTTATGGGTCGGTATGGGAAGCGCCGAGGTAAGATCAACGGCGTCGCGGTGCACAACCTCCTGGACCGGCGCGTCATCGACTTCCTCCCAGGGAAGAGGGTTGAGAACCGCGTCGCGAAACCGATCCAACAGCCCGTCTTCATCGGACCCCATTGCCTCGGCGATCCATTCCCGGCGCGACACGATGCCGGAGATTACCGAAATCGGATGCCCATCGGGCTCGGGAAACAGAACCGCTTTGTCACCATCCAGGCGTTTCGCGAGCGCGGCCAGGGTGAAGGTAAGCGGAATACCGGGCTTTGCGGTGGCGAGACGACCGTTGGCGCGCATTCTATCCAGCCAATCGCGCAGGCTGGTGACGGCGGCGGGTTGATTGGAGATCGTCTTAGTCATGTTTGCGTCCACTGGTTGGGATTCGGCTATATCCTGGTGAAGCCTAACAGATCGGTGGGATCGGAACACAGCCGGTAGAGGCTTAATCGCGCGCCGCCGCGGGTAGGTCGATGCGGCTTGACCCCGGTGCGCCGGCGTCGCAGTTTCCCGCCCGCGATCAATGATTGGACCGGTGATGACGATATCCGCCGCGCATATCCTGGGTTGGTTCGAAGGCTCGGAGGGTTACAACGTCCTCACGCGCAACTTCGCCGACGCCTTGGCACGTCGTATGCCGGTCTATCGGACGCGATTGCCACGCAAGCACGGCGATTGGGCCTGGGTGGCGCCGGAGGTCGCCGGGCACCGCGGGACAGGCGATCTCGCCAATATTCTCTTCTCCTGGGGCGACCAGACCTTTCACCTGGCGAAAATGCCCGGCCTTAAGATTGCCTATGTCATCTGGGAAACCACCAAGCTTCCCGATAGTTGGCTGGAGCCCCTGCGCGCGGCCGACCGGTACTGGGTACCGTGCCATCAAGCCAAGGACATGCTGATCCAAAACGGTTTCTCGGCCGACGAGATCGATGTCGTGCCCCTGGGCATGGACGTGTCCGTGTTCCACCCGAAGGTTCCGCCCGAGCCCGCGATCGCCGATCTGGAGGGGTTCAAGTTCATCCATGTCGGACGATGGCAACACCGCAAGGGTACCAGGGAGCTGTTGCGGGCCTTTGACGCCGAGTTCGCCGGAGATCCAGACGCGCGACTGATCCTTAGCTGCGCCAATCCCATGCGTCCGGACATCGATATCGCGTCGGAACTGAGGGCCATGGACCTGTCTTGCCTCGATCAGCTCACGTTTCTTGGCGACGGGATCGGCAATGAGAGGATGGCTGGAATATTCGCCGCCGCCGACGCCGGTGTTTTTCCGACCCGCTCGGACCCTTGGGGCCTGCCGATCTCCGAGGCGATGGCCTGTGGTCTTCCGGTTATCGCAACCCATTATAGTGGTCCCGCGGACTACATGACCGCTGACACGGGCTATCCCTTGTCCTGGGAGCCGGCGTCCTGTCCCTGGATGCCGGCGATGATGGCGGATGGGGATTTCGGGATGTGGTCGGAGCCGGATTTCGATGAGCTCCGCCGTCTCATGCGGCGAATTCATGAGAACCGCGAGGAGGCGCGCGCCATCGGGGCGCGAGCCGCCGCGCATATCGCCGAGAACTGGACGTGGGATCACGCGGCCGAGAAAGCCCAGTCCGCGCTGCGCGTTCTCGGCTACAGCGGATCTTGATTGAGTGTGGACAATTTTGTCCACGCGAGATTAAGTGAATCCGCTGTAACTTCAAACAGATCGAGCAGATTCACCGGTTCGTGGAATCATTGGAAATGATTCCACTCAACCCGGATCTGCTCTAGCCGACGATCCGAAAACCCGTCGACCGGTGTGAGGTTGAAATTCCACGACGGGATGCATCCTGGGTCACAGGCTACTCATCACCCTCGGTTCCGCGAGGGCAGGCGTCCAGGAATGCGGGATGGAGTGAGGGATGCGCGGTGCGAACCGGTGCTTCCGTAAAGGCCAGAAACGGTCTAGGAGACCGATATTGTCAGGATTTCATAGCCCTTGGTGCCGCGTGGCGTGGTGACCTCGGCGCTGTCGCCGACGCGCTTGCCGATCAGCGCCCGGGCAATGGGCGAGGAGGTGGAAATCAACCCCTGCGAGATGTCGGCCTCGTAGGGACCCACGATCGTGTAGGTGGATTCCTCGTCCGTGTCCTCGTCGGCGACCTTGATGGTCGTGCCGAAGGTCACGGTGTCGCCGGCGATCTTCGATGAATCGATTACCTCGGCGCGGCTGATCACATCCTCGAGCTCGGCCACTCGGCCCTCGATGAAGCTCTGGCGGTCACGGGCGGCGTGATACTCGGCGTTCTCGGAAAGATCCCCGTGCTCTCGCGCTTCCGCGATCGCGCGGATAATCGCCGGCCTCTCGACGGATTTCAGCTGTTTCAGCTCATCCTGCAGCCGCTCCAGGCCTTCTCGCCTGATCGGAACCTTCTCCATGATAAAAGACCCAAACCTACTAAATGCCGAAATCCCTGACTTTGACGAGCCCCGGCCTTACCGATGCTCGCCCACTCCGGTCCCATCGCCGGAGGTCAGAAGGACCCGCTTAGATAGGTTTGCAGGGGGACGACTTCAAGATGTCCCCCACGGATGGCGTTTATAGCCTTAACAGCGGCCTTCGCGCCCTCCACCGTCGTGTAATATGGAATATTGTGGGTCAAAGCGGTACGACGCAAGCTGAAACTATCGGCGATGGCTTGCGCGCCCTCGGTGGTGTTGATCACCAGATCCACATGACCGGACAGCATGTTGTCGACGATATGCGGCCGGCCCTCCAGCACCTTCTTGGTGCGGTCGACCCTGAGGCCGGCTTCCTTGAGCGCCGTCGCGGTTCCCGAGGTCGCGAGCAGAAGGAACCCGAGCGCCGTCAACTCCCTCGCGAGGCCGATGACCTCGGCCTTGTCGTCATCGCGCACGGAGATGAAAACCGTGCCGGAGGTCGGCAGGTTGGTGCCCGCCGCGATCTGGCTCTTGGCGAAGGCGGCGGCGAAATCCTTGTCGATGCCCATGACCTCGCCGGTGGACTTCATCTCTGGGCCGAGAATGCTGTCGACGCCGGGGAAGCGGGCGAAGGGGAAGACCGCTTCCTTGACCGCGACATGCGCCGGGTCGCGGGTCGGAAGATCAAAGCTTGAGAGCGGCTCTCCCGCCATCACGCGCGAGGCGATCTTGGCGATCGGCGATCCCGTGGCCTTGGCGACGAAGGGCACCGTGCGGCTGGCCCGAGGGTTGACCTCAAGCAGGAAGACCTCGTCGTCCTTGACCGCGAACTGGACGTTCATCAGCCCCTTGACCGACAGCCCCTCAGCCAGCAGGCGGGTCTGGCGGCGGATGTCCTCGATAACGCTATCCGGCAGGGATTGCGGCGGGAGCGAGCAGGCGCTGTCGCCGGAGTGAATACCGGCTTCCTCGATATGCTCCATGATCCCGGCGATATGCGACGTCACGCCGTCGGCGATGCAATCGACATCGACCTCGACCGCGTGAGACAGGAACCCGTCGATCAGCACCGGGTTGGAGCCCGAGGCGATCACCGCCTGGCCCATGTAGCGGCGCAGGGAGGCGACGTCGTGGACGATCTCCATCGCCCGACCGCCGAGAACGTAGGAGGGGCGGATGACGACTGGATAGCCGATCCGCGCGGCCTCGGCCTCGGCCTCGTCGCTGGAGGTGACGATGCCGTTATCCGGTTGCTTGAGCCCCAGCTTGTTCAGTAGCTGTTGGAAACGCTCCCGGTCCTCGGCGAGATCGATGGCGTCCGGCGAGGTGCCGAGGATCGGAATACCGGCCGCCTCCAGCGCGTGCGCCAGCTTGAGCGGCGTTTGGCCGCCGAACTGGACGATCACGCCCTTGACCACGCCGTTGCGCTGTTCGACCCGGATAAGCTCAATGACCGTCTCGGCGGTGAGCGGCTCGAAATACAGCCGGTCCGAGGTGTCGTAATCCGTTGAAACCGTTTCGGGATTGCAATTGACCATGATGGTTTCATAGCCGGCCTCGGAGAGCGCGTAGGCGGCATGGACACAGCAATAGTCGAACTCGATGCCCTGGCCGATCCGGTTCGGCCCGCCGCCGAGGATCAGGATCTTCTCGCGATCCGTCGGTTCCGACTCGCATTCCGCCTCGTTCAGCCCGTCGCCCTCATAGGCGGAGTACATATAGGGCGTCTTGGCCGGAAACTCGGCGGCGCAGGTGTCGATGCGCTTATAGACCGGCGTGACGTCCAGCGCCCGGCGGGCCGCCGCGACCGCCGTCTCGTCCTGTCCAGTGAGTTTCGCCAGGCGCATATCGGAAAAGCCCAGCTTCTTGAGCGCCAGCATGCCCTGGCGGTCGCCGGGCAGGCCGTTCTCGCGCACGCCGGCCTCGGCGGCGACGATCGCCTCGATATGGCGCAGGAACCAGGGATCGATCGCCGAGGCGCCGTACACCTCGTCCACCGTCAGGCCGTGACGAAACGCCTGGGCGACGCGCAGCAGCCGCTCCGGCACCGGCTCGGTCAGCGCGGCGATGATGCCCTCGCGATCGGCGTTGCCGTCGGCGTCCACCGGCAGCTCGACCTCGTCCAGGCCGGCCAGCCCGGTTTCCATCGAGCGTAGCGCCTTTTGCAAGCTCTCGGGGAAGGTACGCCCGATCGACATGGCCTCGCCCACCGACTTCATCGAGGTAGTGAGCTTGGCTTCGGCGCCGGCGAATTTCTCGAAGGTGAAGCGCGGCATCTTGGTGACGACATAGTCGATGGTCGGCTCGAAGCTGGCGGGGGTAACCCCGGTGATGTCGTTGTCGAGCTCGTCCAGGGTATAGCCGACGGCCAGCTTGGCGGCGATCTTGGCGATCGGAAAGCCGGTCGCCTTCGACGCCAACGCCGAGCTGCGGGAGACCCTGGGGTTCATCTCGATGATCACCAGGCGTCCGTCATGCGGGCTCACCGCGAACTGGACGTTGGAGCCGCCGGTATCCACCCCGATCTCGCGCAGAACCGCGATCGAGGCATCCCGCATCCGCTGATATTCCTTGTCGGTCAGGGTCAGTGCCGGGGCCACGGTGATCGAATCGCCGGTATGAATGCCCATCGGGTCGATATTCTCGATGGAGCAGATGATGATGCAGTTATCCGCGTTGTCGCGGACCACCTCCATCTCAAATTCCTTCCAGCCGAGCACCGATTCCTCGATCAGCACCGTGCCCACCGGCGAGAGACGGAGACCGGTGCGCACGATCTCCTCGAATTCCTGGTGGTTATAGGCGATGCCGCCGCCGGTGCCCGCTAGGGTAAACGAGGGCCGGATGATCGCCGGCAGCCCCACCGCCTGGAGCGCCGCCTCGGCTTCTTCCTCGTTCGAGACCAGGCGGGAGCGGGGCGATTCAAGCCCGATCTTGTCCATCGCCTGGCGGAACAGCAGTCGGTCCTCGGCCTTTTCGATGGCCTCGAGATTGGCGCCGATCAGCTCCACGCCCAGCCGCTCCAGGGTGCCGTCCTTGGCCAGCGCCAGCGCCGTGTTCAGCGCCGTCTGTCCGCCCATGGTCGGCAGCATCGCGTCGGGCTTTTCCTTCTCCAGGATGCGCGCGACGGTCGAGGGCGTGATCGGCTCCACATAGGTGGCGTCGGCCAGCCCCGGATCGGTCATGATCGTCGCCGGGTTCGAGTTCACCAGGATCACCCGGTAACCCTCGTCCTTCAGCGCCTTGCAGGCCTGGGTCCCGGAATAGTCGAACTCGCAAGCCTGACCGATAACGATCGGCCCGGCGCCGATGATGATGATCGAGGAGATGTCGGTGCGTTTAGGCATGGGGGGAGGGCGCCCCTATTTCATCAAATCCACGAACCGCTGGAACAGATAGTGGCTGTCCTTTGGTCCGGGGGAGGCTTCGGGGTGATATTGGACGCTGAAGATCGGCTTGCCGGTAACCCTGAGGCCCTCGATGGAGCCGTCGAAGAGCGAGCGGTGGGTGATCTCGACGCCCTCCGGCAGCGTTCCTTCCGAAATCACGAAGCCGTGGTTCTGGCTGGTGATCTCGACCTTGCCGGTGGTCAGGTCCTTGACCGGGTGGTTGCCGCCCCGGTGGCCCATATGCATCTTCTCGGTCTTGGCGCCGAGGGCCAGCGAGAGCATCTGGTGACCGAGGCAGATGCCGAAGATCGGCTTGCCGCTGTCGACCAACTTCTTGATCTCCGGCACCGCGTATTCGCCGGTCGCCGCCGGGTCGCCCGGGCCGTTGGCCAGGAACACCCCGTCCGGGTCGCGGGCGAGGATGTCGTCGGCGCTGGTGCTCGCCGGCACCACCGTCACCTCGCAGCCCAGCGCCACCAGATTACGCAGGATGTTGCGCTTGGCGCCGAAATCCATGGCGACGATCCGGTGCTTGACCTCGGGGGCCGGAGCGTAACCCTCGCTCTCGGCATCGCCGAAGGCCCAGATTCCGCCGTCCCAGGCGTAACTCTGGGTGCAGGAGACCTGGGCCGCCAGATCCATGCCCTCCAGGCCGGGCCAGTCGGCGGCTTGTTTTTGCAGCGCCGGGATATCGAAGACCCCGTCCGGCGCGTGAACCAGCACCCCGTTCGGCGCGCCGCCGTCGCGGATGCGCCGGGTAAGGCGCCTGGTGTCGACGCCGCTGATCCCCGGCAGGTTCACCGATTTCAGCCAGTCGTCGAAGTGGCGCTCCGAGCGATGGTTCGACGGATCCGTCATTTCGGCGCGCAGGACCAGCCCCAGCGAGTGCGGGGTCGCGGTCTCGATATCGTCGGTATTGGCGCCGACATTACCGATATGCGGGAAGGTGAACGTGATGATCTGACCGGCATAGGAGGGATCGGTCATGATCTCCTGATAGCCGGTCATCGAAGTGTTGAAACAGACCTCTCCGACCGTGGTTCGCGCCGCGCCGAGCCCGCGGCCCCAAAAGACGGAACCATCGGAAACAATCAGGGCGGCTGTCGCGCCATCGGGCTTCGCGGGTGCGGCCTTGGGGCCAGGTTCGGTCGCCTGCGCGTCCGCCATCGGTGGGTTATCCAATGTGTCTTGATCGGCACGGTTGATACGCCAAGCCGGCCCAGGGGTCAACCCCGTGGATCAACCCCTATGTTTTTGGAATATTTGATTGTTTTCAAGGCGTTAACAAATTGCTTGCGTTTCACCGGCGATTCAACGTTAAGTGTGCCGCACGCTGCCCGCGCGGGTCCGACAGACCCCGGGCGGTCAAGGGCAAGGGGAAATCCGACGTGATTCGCAATGACTTGAACGAGGCACTGAAGGTGTCCTTGAAGGCGCAGGACAAATGCGCCGTTAGCACCATCCGCTTGATTCTCGCGGCGCTTAAGGATCGCGACATCTGCGCGCGGGCCGACGGGAATGCCGACGGGGTGTCCGACGGCGACGTTCTGACCCTGCTGCAGACGATGGTCAAACAGCGTGCCGAATCGATCCGCCTCTACGAGGAAGGTGGGCGCCTGGAACTCGCCGAGCAGGAGCGCGAAGAGGTGGAGGTGATCCGCCGCTTCATGCCCACTCAGCTTGAGGGCGAGGAAATGGACAGCGCGGTCCGGGACGTGATTCGCGAGATCGGCGCCCGCGACATGAAGGACATGGGCAAGACCATGGCGCTTTTGAAGGAGCGCTATCCGGGCCGGATGGACTTCTCCAAGGCCAGCGGCATGGTGCGTCAGGCGTTGGTCAGCTAAGACCGGCGTCCGCCCCTGCGGCCGCGGGGCCGATTGATAGTGAACATCACCCGTTTCCCCAATCGTCCTGGCGCAAGGCAGGACGCCGCGATGGTCGTTCCGGGTGGCGACCTTCCGATTGCGTGGTGACGTCGGAGGCCCTGCCGTTCGCCAGGGCGACGGGGTTGAATAGTCCGTCTCGAGTTTGCCGCGGATTCCCGCTACGGCTCGACCAGATCGCTCCAACCTGACTCCAACAAGACCTCGGCCGGCTTGAAGCGGGCCTTGTAGGACATCTTGCGGGTCTCGGCGATCCAATAGCCGAGATAGACATAGTCCAGCCCTTGGTCGAGCGCGCGCTGGACCAGGTCCAGGACCATGTAGCTGCCCAGACCGCGGTCGGGTTCCTCGGAGCTGAAAAAGCTGTAGACGGCGGAAAGGCCATCGTCTTGAACGTCGACGAGCATCACGCCCACCAGGGTGCCGTCATCGTCCCGCCGGTGTTCGATCAGGCGGGAATCGATGGGAGAGCGCTCGATCATGTCGCCGAAATCGACATAATCCATCAGCCCCATCTCGCCCTCGGTATGCCGCGAGGCCTGGTAATGCTTGAACAGCGCGAACTGTTCGGGGGTCGCGCGGGCTTCTTGCCAGGCGCCGGAGATATCGCGATTCCGGTTCATGGTCCGGCGGAAGGACCGCGACCATTCGAAATCGCGGGTCCGAACCCGGATCGGCAGACAGGCCTTGCAGCTTGGACAGGCCGGGCGATAGCACAAGTGCTGGGTCCGCCTAAATCCCGCGCGGGCGAGGGCGTCGTGGCTGCTCCGCCCGCGACGGCTGGAAATGTCCGCGACCAGCCGGCGCTCGATCCGCTCCGGCAGATACGGACAGGGCATCGGCAGCGTGTGAAAGAAAACCAGCGGTGGGGTCGTGGTGCCGTCGAACATCGCGTGGTCATCTCGCGTTTCAAGGGTGGCGCCGGGGACGCGGATGGTGAGGGTGAACGATTTCAGAAGTGATCGCAACCGCGCGGGATAACCCCGGCGACCCGACTATCCGTTCACGGGAAGACCTCGCGTTAATCGGTGACTTCGTGTGGATGTGGAAGACTATCCGCCGGTCCTGGGGAGGGTCGAGGTCACCGAGGAGTTGTTGCCGCCTTGGGCGCGAACCGATGGCAGGCTGGTTTCGGTGGCGGTCGGCGTTTGATCGACGATTGGCACTTCCTCGGTCCCGGCATTGGTCCGCTGACGCAGAAGGACGATGCTGATCCGGCGGTTCTCGGGCGCCAGCGGATCATTCGGCTCAATCGGGTCGCGATCGGCCATGCCGACGACCTGGGCGATCCGGCTTTCCGCCACGCCGAGCTGTTCAAGCGCCCGCCGGCTGGCATTGGCGCGCTCGGCGGAGAGATCCCAGTTGGTCCGCTCCGAGCCGGCGGCGAAGGGGCGGGCATCGGTATGGCCCGAGATCTTGATCTTGTTGGGCAGCTTCTTGATGATCTCCGCGACCTTTTCCAACAGCTTGCGTAGCTTCTCGTCCATGTTGGAGCTGCCGAGTGGGAAGAGAGCGACCTTCTCCTGATCGATCAGCTGGATGCGCAATCCCTCGGGCGCCGACTGGATCTGAAGACTCTCGGCCACTTCCTTGAGCTCTTCGTCGTCGGAATCCTCGACAGCTTGCCGGATCAGCTTTTCCGCCTCGGCGAACTGGGCGGCCTCGCGCTCGGCCTCCTGTTGCTGCAGGAGTTGTTCCAGCTGCTCCTGGCTGATCGTGCCTTCCTCGTCGGCGTCGCTGCCGGTCTTGGATTCGATATTCTCGGGGTCGTCGGAATCCGGATCCAGGGACTCGGTGTCCTCGGCCTGCGGGCGGGCGACTTGAGGCGTGCTGATCATCGGCGGCGAGGACGCGGTTTTAAGGGCGCCGGGCTTGGTGATCGAGGTCCCGCCCAGGACACCGCCGGAGCCGCTTCGCGTGGACCGGGAAATGGCGGTCGGGTCGAAATAGTTCGAGATGCCCATCTTCTGTTCCTCGGTCGTGGCGTTCAGCAGCCACAACAACAGGAAGAAGGCCATCATGGCCGTCACGAAATCGGCATAGGCAACCTTCCAGGCGCCGCCATGGTGCCCGCCATGCCCGCCCTTCTTAACCTTCTTGATGACAATGCTAGCTTGCCCGTCCACGTGCTATCGCGCCCCGATTCGCTTCGGCCCGAAGAACCTTCTGGTTTATATGGTGTCGTATCCCGTTGATTGGAAGACGGGCTATGCAAACATCATACCGGAGGCAGCGCGGCGACCGCCTCTTCGACCTCGAAGAAGGACGGACGGTCCTTCGACATAAGTATTTTTCGCGCGAATTCGACGGAAACCGCGGGCGCGTAGCCCGATACATGCGCGAGCAACCCCGCCTTGATGCAGGCCAGGTATTTTGCATCCGCCGCGAACACGTTGTTCATGCAAACCGCCAGGGGCGAGACCATTCCGTAGGCCAGGAAAATACCTAGAAACGTTCCAACCAAGGCGCCACCGATCAGCTTGCCAAGCACCTCTGGTGGCTCGGTGATTGACCCCATGGTTTTGATGATGCCCAGAACGGCGGCGACGATGCCCAGGGCTGGGAAGCCATCGCCCATGGTTTGGTAGGCGGTCGCGATTTGCGCGTCCTCCGCGTGATGAGTTTCCAGTTCCTCGTCCAACAAATCCGCCAGTTCGTAGGGATTATCAGTGCCGAGGGTCATCATCCGCAGGTAGTCACAGAGAAACTCAAGGGTGTGATGGTCCGACGAGAATCGAGGGAATGCCTGGAACAGGGAACTTTCCTCGGGCCTTTCGATATGGGATTCAATCGCCAACATGCCCTTGGTCTTGGCGAGCTTGAAAATCACGTACATCAGGCTCAGGAGTTCGAGATAGTCGTCCTTGTTGTATTTCGGCCCCTTCAGAGCCGCCTTGAAGGCGCGACCGGATTGTCCCAGGACGTATTTCGGGTTGGCGACGATATAGGCGCCGACACCGGCGCCGCCGATGATCACGAGCTCGAAGGGCTGCCACAGCGGACCGAGCTTGCCGCCCATGGCCATGTAACCGCCAATCACGCAAACAATAACAACAACCCAACCGATGATGACGAACATGGACAATCTCCCATCGAGCGCCGGCCACGGCGCGCGAATCAGCGCGCTGGCGTGGATTATCGCCTGATTTGCCGTGATTTGCAAAGACTAAGCTATATCGTATTGATAAAGCGCTATTTTTTTGAGATCGAATAGGCGCTGTCTGTCACTAAATTCATCGCGTGCGAGATGGCGCTTCGGAACCAATTGAAATGCCCTGTGGGAACGGAGATAAATGCCGAGGTATTTCAGGGTCGTCCTCGACCCCAACGCGAAGCCATGGCGGGGGTCGGTCGCGATACCGTCCGACGAGCGTCGCGGCGCATTGATGGGAGAGACGGCCATGGCGATTGACCAGCGCCACTTTCGGGACGTGATGGGAACCTTCGCGACCGGCGTGACCATCATAACGACGGTGGTCGACGGCAAGCCGCACGGCATTACCGCGAATTCCTTCAGTTCGGTTTCCTTGGACCCGCCGTTGGTGCTGTTTTGCCTCGGCAAATCGTCGACCAATTTCGACGCGTTCATGGCAACGGACAATTTCGCGGTGAACATTCTTTCCGCCGGTCAGGATAGACTATCCACGCATTTCGCGATGTTCGAGGGAGACCGTTTCGACGGGACCGCCTGGATTGCGTGGGAAACCGGCGCGCCAATCCTGGACGGCGTGGTCTCGGCGGCGGATTGCGTCTTGGAGGCGCGGCACGACGCCGGCGATCATGTGATCATTGTCGGGCGCGCGCTTCGCGCGGAGACGGTCTCGGACACGCCGCCGCTGCTTTACCATCGTGGCCGATACGCGGCCCTGGCCGGCGACTAGACCGTCCGCCCCGACCTCGGTGCGGCCAAGCAGACGTGACTTGAAGCCCGCGTCCTCGAGGGCGGTCAGGATTTCCAGAACATGATCGGCGTTGCGGGTTTCGATCACCGCGTCGAGTTCCGCCAGTTTCACCGGCACGTCCTGGAAAAGCCGGTGGTGATAGATCTCGATGATGTTTCCGCCGCGCGCGCCGATAAGGCCGCTGATCCTGGCCAGGACGCCGGGTTCGTCGTTGATCTCGACCCGCACGCGTACCAGCCGACCGTCTCGTACCAGACCGCGCATTAGAACCGATGCGTAAACCCGGGAGTCGATATTGCCGCCGCAGATGATCGTGGCCACCGTGGCGCCCGCCAATCGGGGGGCGAGGTTTTCAAGCGCCGCGACACCCGCCACGCCGGCGCCTTCGACAACGAGCTTCTGTTCCTCGGCGAGGCGGTGGATGGCGCCCTCCAATTGCGGTTCCTCGACGAGAATAATCTCCTCAACCAAATCGGTGATGACCCGCCGCGTCAGCTCTCCGGGGGTTTTCACCGCGATACCCTCGGCGATGGTCTCGCCGCCGGAACTCGGCGGGGAACCGTTGATCGCCTCGGTCATTGACGGATAGAGCGCCGCCTCGACGCCGAAGATCCGCACCTCGGGCTTGAGCGCTTTCAACGCCAGCGCTATTCCCGCGGCCAGGCCACCACCGCCGATCGGCACCACCACCGCGTCCAATTCCGGCAGATCCTCCAACAGCTCCAGGCCAATCGTGCCTTGCCCGGCGATAATGGCCGGATCGTCATAGGGATGGATCAGCACATAGCCGTGCTCGGCGATCAACTCCCTGGCGCGCTCGGCGCAATCACTGATGTTGCGGCCATGCAGCACCACTTGAGCGCCGTGCCCCCGGGTGCGCTCCACCTTGGAGAACGGGGTTTGGGCGGACATGACGATGATTGCCGGGATGCCCAGCCGATTGGCGTGATACGCGACTCCCTGGGCGTGATTGCCCGCGGACATGGCGATCACGCCGCGTGCTCGCTCGTCCGCGGTAAGTTGCGACAGTTTCACCGCCGCTCCGCGATCCTTGAACGAACTGGTAACCTGCTGGTTCTCCAGTTTCAGAAAAGACCGGATCCCTAGTTGTTTGTCGAGCCAGGGGGCGGGCACGACTGGGGTGCGAACGGTGCTGGCTTCGACGATTCTCGCGGCCGCGCGGATATCCTCAAGCGTGGGAATGGCGGGGATGTCCATGGCATGATCCAACTTGGGAAAACGTATCCATCGTGGGGGCTCGCGGGCGCGGGTGGAGCGCTGTCCCCGCCTACCCGAATGCTCTCCGTCTGGCTAGCGGTAACCGACTTTTGAACATTCCGGAAAACCGAGGATTCGGCCTCGCGTCGAAGCTTCCTTAACCCGTGACGGTGGGGTCGCGTTTGCCGGATCCCGTCGATTTTCCTTGTGAATCGGACATCCGGTGATAATTTTGATCATCGTAACAAGCTTCCGTAAGAGAAGCCGTTTCCACGGGGGTCGTTACTCGGGTTGTCGGTGTCGGGCGACTTGGGTGGAGGACTTTTGAGATGAAACGCTTACCCGTGTTACCCGCGCCCGTGTTACGGGCGATTGCCTGCTTGATCTTGCTCACGACTCCTTTCGGGGTTGGAGAGGCACGCGCCGCCGACGACAAGAGCGCGGAGGTGACCTGGTATTTTATCGGCGATAGCAACTCTCCCTGGGCCCGGCTGGATCGCGACGCGCGGGAACCGTTCCTGACGCTTGGCGAGGCCGACGGGACGGCTGCCCGCCATGAATTCGTCCTAACCTTGAGCGACGATCCCGACCCGGAGCGATTGCGTTTTACCGCCGGGCAATCCCTGGAGCTTTCGGGGCGAACCGAGACCTATACCTTTTTGGTCAATCGATCGTTCGATTGGAGCAATGACACGCCGATCACGCCGCATTTCATGGCCGGCTTGGGGATGACCTATACGGACGATCAGGGCGTGGCGGACTTGGCGGGGCGTGGCGCGGAGGAGGACGCGACCTGGCGACCAGCCTTTCAGATCGGCTTCGGCGCGTCCTATGAACTGTCAACCAGTTGGGCCTTGGTGGCGCAATATCGCGCATTGATGGTCGGCGCCGAGTCGTTGACCCTGGATGGTGACCGCGACGGTGCCTTCACGCAAAACTTCATGATTGGCGCCCGCATCAAATTCTAGGCTCGCGTTGAGTTTGGGATGGGTGGTTTCCGAAGGCTCTTCAATCCACCTTGGCGACCTTTTCACCCTGTTTCGCCTTGATGTTCGGATATTGCGAACCGAACCAGAGCATGTATTCGGTGTAGGTCGTCGGCTCGTGCCGCGCCGGATTATCCTCGGAAACACAGCTCAGAAAACACTCCATCACCGCGTCGATATTGCAATCGAAGAAGAACGGCGCGGCGTAGCGGTCGCGGTTCTCGCGGTGGACGACCCGATGCGGCGTCGACAAGAAGCGGTGATTGCTCCAACGCCGCATCATATCGCCGGTATTCACCAGATATCCGCCGGGTAGCGGAGGCGGCTCCACCCATTCCCCGCTGGTAAGCCGGATCGCCAGACCGGGTACCTCGTTTTGGGGCAGCAAGGTCATGAAGCTTGAGTCGGTATGCGGCGCGAGCGCGAACTGATTGGCCTCAATCCGGTCTTCCGGCACCGGCGGGTAGTGGGTCAGACGCAGCGAGTATTGCGGCTCTTGAAACGAGTCGTCGAAAAAGCCGTCGGGCAGTTCAAGCGCTTTTGCGTAAATCGGCAAAAGGCCGAGCGCCGTCGCCTCGACGGCCTGACAATAGTCGACCAAGGTTTCGCGAAATCCGGGAAGCAGTTTCGCGTCAGGCCATTGATTGAGCCCTCGATAGCGTCGACCGGAGAGTACGTCCGGATGATCGGGCGAGAGATCGCGCTTTACGAAATACGCGGCGTTGAGGTTCGGTTGTGTGTTTTCGTGTATACGCGATGAGCGCGACGTATATCCCTTGTAAGGCATGTAGCCGAGTTGGTGTTCGTTCACCTTCAGCGCCTGTTTGACGTCGATCGGCAGGGCGTGAAAACGCGCGGCTTGCTCAAACACCGAGGCCATCTGGTCCGCCGTCACGCCGTGATTGACAATGAAATAGAAGCCGACATTTTCGCAAGCGTGGCGCATCCGCTCGGCCAGATGGTCCAGGGCGTTCGGATCTCCGTCTCTCAAGGGGGCGAGATCGAGGATTGGAATTTCGTCATCCGAGGCGGCGGGCCGAGCGTCGAACGGACCCTTGTGAATGTTTGTCATCGGCTCGGCTCCCTGTTCCTTGGCCCGTCATGCCCGGAGTCGCCTTCCGGCGCGGCGACACGGGCAAGGGGTAGCGAAATTGTCGCGGTTGTTCCGACACCGACCGCGCTGGCGATTGTCAAGGTGCCCCCGAGTCGTTCCATCAGGGTTTTGGAGATTGGCAGTCCCAAGCCAAAGCTCTCGGGCGCGCGTTCGCCTTTCGCCGTGGCTCTCTGGAACGGTGTGAAAATGGTTTGCAATTCATCCTCGTGGATGCCGATGCCGTCATGCTGGACCTGGGTCTCCAAGAAATCCGCGTCCGCGCGTGTCGAGATCACGCAGGATCCTCCGGGAGAGTTGTACTTCACCACGTTCGTCATAAGGTTCAATAGAACCTGCCTCAGCTTGGCGGAATCGGTTTCGATACACGGAACATCGTCGGAAGTTTCAGACGCAACGGATACAGCGGTTCCCGCGCCAACGCCGATCCGGATATCGGCCATGCATTCCGCGATCAACGCGGACAAATCGACCGGGGCGATCTCAAGGTCCAGGCGATCAGCTTCGATTTGCGATAGGTCGAGGATATTGTCTATCAGGCGAAGTAGGTAGCCGCCGCTTCGGACGATGTCACCGGCATAGTCGACGTAGCGCTGGTTGCCCGCGGGGCCGAGAACCTCGTCATGGATGACTTGGGAAAAACCAAGTATGGCGTTCAGTGGCGTGCGTAGCTCATGGCTGACGTTGGCGAGAAACAGGGATTTCGAACGGTTCGCGGCCTCGGCGCGGTCTCGGGCCTCCAGCAATCCGGCCTCGGCCGATCGTAGGACCGTGACGTCGAGCATCACCCCGATCATGCCCGCCGGCGCGCCGGTCTCGGCGTCCCGGAAAACCGATTTTCGAAACTCCACCCTATGGTCGGAACCGTCGGCGTAACGGACGTCCGCTTCATAAATCTGCACGCCGCCCTTCAGCAGGAGCTCCTTGTCGGCTTGGTGATAAACCGCGGCCAATTGAGGAGGAGAAACACCATAAACGCTCTGGCCGATTACCCTCTCTCGGGGCAGCCCGATGAACTCAAGGAACGCGGCGTTGCAGCCGCGATAGATTAGGTCCGCGTCCTTGTAGAAAGTCGGCGCCGGAATTGCGTCCATGAGTGTCTGGAGAACCTGATCGCCGATATTCATTTCCGTGAGGCCCGCGAAAGGAGTCGGAAGAAACGGTCATCCGGGATGGCCGCCGAGGAAGGGCGAGCTCCGATGTCGAGCGTCCCCCCCGGTTCGGCGCCATGGTGGACATAGACAATAGCGAATTGTAGCCTGACGCCAAGATGAACAGCCAAAATTCAGCGGAGTTTCACTAAATGTTCGAGATTGAACGGTTTTGCGCCGATTGCCGGCAAGCCATGAAGGAAACCGACCAGGAACGGGCCGTTCGCGAGGTCGTGAACCAGGCCGTCGCCGATCCGGCGGCGCTGATGCGCGATATCGGCGAGCCGGAGCGCGCGGGGGTCTTCACGCTGCATCGCTCGGACGATCTGACGGTTCTCAATTTGATCTGGGGGCCGGAGATGACGTTGCTGCCGCATGATCATCGGATGTGGGCGGTGATCGGCATCTACACTGGGCGCGAGGAAAACACGTTCTACCGGCGCTCGGAAGAGGACGGCCTGACCAAGCTCGGCCTTAAGATAATGGACGCCAAGGATTGCAGCTATCTGGGCGAGACGGCGATCCACAAGGTCTATAACCCACTGACCAAGCTCACCGGCGGTCTGCATGTCTATGGCGGCGACTTCTTCGGCACGCCGCGCAGCGAGTGGGATCCCGAGAGCTACGAGGAAATGCCTTACGACGTCGACAAAAATGTCGGGCTTTTCGAGCTTTCAAACAAGCGAATGGAAGAGCTGAAGCGCGGCGCCGCAGACTGACGCATAGTCGCATCCATCGCGCCGCCGAACACCCAGGAGCTTGTCATGCCGATCATCAATCGTATCGCCGACTACGCGGAGGAATTGACCGCGTGGCGTCGGCATATCCATCGGAACCCCGAACTCGGTTTCGAGGAACACGCGACCGCCGCGTTTGTCGCGGAGAAACTCGAGGCGATGGGCATGAAGGTGCATCGCGGCCTGGCGGGGACCGGGGTGGTCGGTTCACTGACCGCCGGTTCCGGCGAGGGGCCGGCGATCGGACTGCGCGCCGACATGGATGCGCTGGCGATGGAAGAGCATGGCGAGCACCCACACCGCTCCGCCAATCCCGGGAAAATGCATGCCTGCGGCCATGACGGTCACACCACGATGCTGTTGGGCGCGGCGAAGTATCTCTCGGAAACCACAAATTTCGACGGGACGGTGCATTTCATCTTCCAGCCCGCGGAGGAAGGCCTGGGTGGCGGCAAGAAGATGATCGAGGACGGCCTGTTCGATCTCTTTCCCGTCGACGAGGTCTATGGGATGCACAATATGCCCGGTATCGAGGTCGGCGGCTTCGCGGTCGCCGAGGGGCCGATGATGGCGGCGCGGGACAATTTCGAGATCCGGGTCCAGGGGCGAGGTTCTCATGCCGCGATGCCGCACCAGGGCGTGGATCCGGTCGTCGTCGGTTCGAACATCGTCATGGCGCTGCAGACGGTCACCAGCCGCAATCTCGATCCCCAACAGGCTCTGGTGATCAGCGTTACCCAGTTCCACGCCGGAACCACGGCGTTCAACATCATTCCCGATGAAGTCACCCTCCGCGGGACCTGCCGGGTCTTCAATGGCGAGATCCAGAAAACCCTGCCGGAGCGGATCCCTCGGCTCATCGAGGGCGTGGCCGCGACCTATGGCGCGACGGCGGAGCTGACCTACCACCACGGGTATCCGGCAACGGTGAACGCCGGAGGGCCATCGGCGTTTTGCGCCGAGGTCGCGCGTGAGATCGCGGGAGAGAACGGCAAGGTGGATCTCGCGCCCCTGCCGTCCATGGGGGCCGAGGACTTCTCCTATATGCTGGAGGAAAAGCCGGGCTGTTACATCTGGGCCGGCAACGGCGCCAGCGCCGGGCTGCATCACCCCGAATATGACTTCAATGATGAATTGCTGATCGTCGGCGCGAGTTACTGGTCGCGTCTGGTGGAGCGGCGGCTGGCGCGCGCGGCCTAGCGCGAATACGGCGCCTAAGCGGGGTGGTTAACTGGACTTGGGTTTCGGTGCGCCGGGCGGTTGGGTCCGGGGGGGTGTACGCGGCGCGGCGGTAACGGTATCGGGACGCGGTTTTTGGGCGCCGGGGCTATCGGAGCGCTTCAGTTCGCGATCAATGGCGGTCTTGAACCGCAACATCATCATGTCCTTGTCATCGCTCAACGTCCCGCCTCCCAGGCCATGGCGTCTGAACAGCGACGCGATTATACGCGGAATCTCATCGATTGATACCGAACGTCGTTCCCGAGCGCCGAACGCGAATGCCAAGATGCTGGCGCGTCCTTTGATTAATTGCGATAAGACCCCATGAAATCCTGGGCTCAACGGTCGCTTCAGGCGAAATTTTTCATACTCACCATCCCCTTGGTGCTGTTGGTCAATCTCGCTTTCTTCGCGGCGTTTGAAACTCTCGAGATCCGCTCGCAACTCGATGCCCTGAAGAAAAAGCAGGAAAGCATGACGGCGAGCCAGACAATCATTCTGGCCGGGCCGGTGGCGCGGGGGGATGAGGTGCAGATCACCTTGACCTTGGCGGTGGCGCTGGCGGATTCGGACTTTATCGCCGCCGCTGTCCATGACAACAACGGTGTTGAACTTGCTTCCTTCGGTGCTCCGCTGGAAGCCACCGACCCCGACTATCGCATCATGCAACCGATCAGCCACGCCACCCGTTTCGGCTTCAAGACCGTCGGCCGGTTGACGACGGTGACCTCGGACGAGAGGCTTTGGCAGGGCTTCTATCGCCGCGCGACGGTGATGGTCGGCCTTTTGGTGCTCGTATCGGCGGTGATCATTATCGGGGTTCACGTCGCACTGCGTGCCTCGGTCGTGCGCCCGGTGCGTGAACTGATCTCGGCGATCGAAAGGGTTGATAGAGGCTCGGCGCGCCAGGAGGTGAGTTGGCCCAGCGACGATGAAATCGGCAAGGTCATTCAGGCGTACAACCGGCTGGAACAGAATCGTGAGCTTTACGAAGCCGAGTTGAGCGAGACCCGTCGGTCGCTCGAGAACCGGGTTCAGGACAGAACGCTCGAGCTACAGGTCGCGCATGATCAGGCACATGCCGCGAACCAGGCGAAATCCCGCTTTCTCGCGAATGTAAGCCATGAGCTCCGCACGCCTCTGAACGCGATCCTTGGCTTCGCCGATCTCATTTCCAGTGAGCAGTTCGGCCCCATCAGCGACAAACGCTACCTTGAATACTCCGTCTTCATCTCGCGTAGTGGCCAGCACCTGTTGACGCTCATCAATGATATCCTCGACCTTTCCAAGGCCGAGGCGGGACAGTTGGAGATTCACGAGGAGCTCGTCGATCTCTCGGGAGTGACCGAGGACGCGGTGCGCATGGTGCGCCAGAGGGCGGAGGCCGAGCGGATTTCCCTGAACGTCATTGACATGGACGCGGCGCCGGTCGTGCGGGCGGACCGGCGCATGATGGTGCAGATTCTCGTTAACTTGACGTCCAACGCGGTCAAGTTCACGCCGCGCGACGGCTTGGTCGAGGTGGGCTGGAAGATGGTGGATGGCGGTGTCGGCATCGTGGTGGCGGATACCGGCATAGGCATTCCACCCGAGGACATCCCGATGCTCATGGAACCCTTCACGCAGCGCGACGGTGAACTCGCGCGCGGCTATGAGGGGACCGGGCTCGGTCTACCCTTGACCAAGCATTTGACGGAATTGCACGGTGGTCGGCTGGAGATCGAGGCGACCGAGGGCGGCGGCACGATGGTAACGGTGGTGCTTCCGGCCAACCGCGTGGTTGACTTGGAAGCTGTCGCCGCGCTCTAGACATACCAGCTAATTGTTGCCTTGCTTGCCGGCTTTCTCCGCCGCCTCGGCCAGTTCCGTGTCGGTTTGTGGCTTGATGACCGGCCAAAGAGTGTGCGCGACGTCGATATTCTCTTTCATATTAGCCAGCCAGATAACCTGGGTCCCCCAGTTCAGCTGAAAATAGAGCTTGTCGTCGACGATACGGTAAACGTCGGGATCAATGTCGAACTTTCGCCCGACCCGAACCCCGTAGGCGCAATAGCCACCGAATTGAGGGACGTAGCGTCCGGGATCGGCGAGGAACTTGGCGCGGCTCTCGGCGCTCGCGAACAGATAGCGCGCGCCGTCATGCTCGGCTGAATGGGTTTCAAGGCCCATCTTGGGATGATCACCCTTGAAATAGCTGACCGGATCGTAGCCTTGAAGAGCGATACCGTCGGCGTCCAGATTCTTCTCGACCGCCCAGGCCGAACCGGCGGCGAAGACGAGAAACATCGCCAGGGTCACGGCGATCCGGCGAGCGAGGGACGACTTCATCCTAACTCTCCAAACTTGGATGTGATGGGACGGGTTAATCGGCGGCGACCGAGCCATCGAGAACACGAACCAGGCGTTCCGCCCGGGCGCGTTTCGCCGGATCCGCGTCGCGCTGGATGATCCGAAGCAACGTGTCCCGCGCCAGCACATCGCCGCGCTCGGCCATCTCGAAGGCCATTTGGTCACGGCGTTCATAGTGGCTGTTGTCGAAGTCGATTACCTCCGGCGCGAGATCGCGCCAGTAGTATTGCTGATCCGCCGACGACCAGCCCGCGTAGACTTCCTCCCAGGTGCCGCAGCCGGAATAGGGCCGCATGTTCGGCTCGGCGATCGGCTGGCTCGCGGGCTGATAGCGGGCATCGAATGACTGGCGCAGTTCGTCTGTCTGGTTGGGCAGCGCTTGGTGGACGGTGGTGTCCGAAAAGATCAACGCGTCCCCCGCCTCGAAGGCGCCGGTTACCCATTGGCCGGAAATATCGACGGCGATATCCATGCCTCCCGCGCCCGAGCCGACCTTGGTCTCCAGAACGCCCGCGCGGTGCGAGGTCGAGGCGACGGCGAGCGCGCCTTTTTCCCTGGGGCAGTCGCCAAGCGGCATCCAAAGCGCGTGATTGGTCGCCCCGCCGATATGCACCCTGTCCTGGTGAATTCCGGTGGTGAAGTCAAAGTCGCCCCGCTTGGGGAAGATGTTGCGCTGAACGAACATCGGATGGGCGAGGGCGGGCTCGCCGAATATCCGCTCAAAGAACGCCAGGACATCGTGATGCGTGCGCAGCCGGTGCAACTCCTCGTCCCGCCACATATCCCGGAACACCTTCATGTAGCGCTCTTCCGGATCCTTGCAGGCGGCCTCGGGATTGGCGATGCCGTCGCCCGCGGGGCGTGAGATGTCCAGCCATCCTCCGGCGCCGGCAAGCGCCAGTAGACGCGCCCGGACCCGCAGGATCGTCTCCCTCGGCAGCAGGCCCCGCACGAACAGATACCCGTCTTCGTCAAGGCGCTGCTTCAGCGCCGCGCCGTCATTCATGATTTCGGTTGAATCACGGAAGTCAGGGAGATCCAGCATGGCGCACCGAAGGCTGTTTTCCATTGCCCGAAGAGTGATCGCTGGCCCCCGTGTCGTCAAGCCGTCTCCCGACTTCTTGAACGGCGCCAGTCGAACGGTGCCAGTCGGGCGTCCAGCCCTGGGGAATGGTTTGGTTTTATTCCGCCGCCTGACCGGGCTTCGCGCCTTGATAGTAGATCTGGCGCTGCATCGCGTCGGCCTTCTCATGCAGCGCGACCGCCGCCGGGTCGAAATCCCGGCTCGGTTTCGGCTCCAACTCAAAATTCCCGTGGGTGTCGACCCCGCGCATCAGCGAGGCGGAGTCCCAATCCGCCACAACCTGGCGCGCGGTCGGCGGGATATAGCGGATGCCGAGCCCGATCCGCCGGTCATCGCTCCGGTTCGCGTGGCTGGCATGGGCGAGACGGTAGTCGAAAATCGCGGCCTCGCCGGGCGCGAGCTCCAGATTGACCGCCTTGCTCTCGTCGATCCCCTCGATGGTCTGCCCGCGCGTGAGCATGTTGTCCTCGGCCCAGGTATCCACATGCTCCAGCGCCGCCTGTTTGTGGGAGCCAGGCAGGATCCGGATGCAGCCGCTCTCCAGGGTCGCCGGCGAAAGCGCCAGCCAGACCGAGACCAGATCGTCGGTCTCGACGCCCCAATAGTTGTTGTCCTGATGCCAGGACACGAACTTGGTCGAGTTGGCCTCCTTGATGAACCAATGGGTGGTCCAGCACAGGATGTTCGGGCCGATCAGATCCTCGACCATGTCCAGGATCCTTGGATGCAGTATCGCGTCGGCGAGACATTTGAACAACAAGTGACTCTTGAAGCGATACGAGCCTTGGAACGGGTCGCCCGGCCGGGGCCGGTTCTCGGTGAAGATCGGGCCTCGCTCCGCCTCGTGCGCCTCGACGGCGGCCCGCAAGGCGGTGGCCTCGTCCGGCGAGAAAACCCTGACCGGCGAATGAGCGCCGGTCTCGCGATACTCGGCGATCGCTGTTTCGGTGAGGACCTTGGGCATGGGGCGCCTCCGGGAATGTACGCACACGGAAAGCTTACCGGCAAGAAAGGCACGGGCGCAACGACGCCCCTGTCTGAACCGTCTCAAAGAAAGTGTTTCTGGATGTTAGGGATGTTCGAACCACGAGGGCTTTCGTCGTTTGCTCCGCAAACAACTGTCGCCCGATACAGCTCGGAATGGTCTCGCGCTTTCGGTTGAAAGCGCGGTGGTGGGCGCGGCTGGGATTGAACCAGCGACCCCTCGCGTGTGAGGCGAGTGCTCTCCCGCTGAGCTACGCGCCCATTCCGGTGGTGGGCGGAGATAGCGGGTGAGGGTGGGGGCTGTCAAGCGGGCAATGACGGAGGTGGATTGGGCCAACGACATTCGGCTTCCGCGTGGATCCGCTGCGTCACCCCGCACTCGATGCGGGGCCGACGCCTGATGCGGTCGTGAGTGACGGATATTGGAGCACTTTCAGCGATCCACGGTCGTGATCGGCTTGCCGTCTCTCGCCAAATTCTCGGGCGCCGACCCCGCATCGAGCGCGGGGCGACAACGGGGCTGGGGCGCGACCGAGCCGCCGGCCAAGAATTCACCAATCCCACCGCCAAATCATCCGGTTCGCTCTATCCCCGAGCCGCCGGCGTCGCTAGTCTTCGTTCGATGGATCATGGCTTAACCGGGAGTAGCCAATGTCAGTTGATGTGGGGGTGATGCTGCGGGGGCAATACCCCATGGGCGCGGATATGGCGGCCTGCGCGGATGAGTTGATCGAGCAGGCCAGGATGGCCGATCGGCTGGGTTATGCCTCGATCACCAAGGGCTCGCATTATTCGACGCCGGATTACCAGGCGTTGCAGCAGTTTCCGATCCTGGCGCGGCTTTCCGGCGAGGTCAAGAACGCGCGGCTGAACGCCGGCATCGTGTTGTTGCCGCTGCACAAGCCGCTGGATATCGCCGAGCAGTTGGCGACCATTGATATCCTGTCCAATGGGCGGCTGATCTTCGGTGTTGGGATCGGTTATCGCGAGGTTGAGTTCA
>Ga0181593_10001026_pt1 | contig 25176 bp, 27 predicted proteins | sample 071ome_19_FD_133756 | JGI IMG/M metagenome (GOLD analysis project Ga0181593, IMG submission 133756) | Coastal salt marsh microbial communities from the Groves Creek Marsh, Skidaway Island, Georgia - 071413AT metaG (megahit assembly) | ecosystem: Environmental > Aquatic > Marine > Intertidal...
CGAGCAACGGACGTCGAATCACCTGGGCGCACCGGAGCATCCACCACATCGGCAGATGGGGTCACTGCAATAACCTTGCCCGGGTCAATAGTAGAGACCAAACGCCACATGGCACCCAAGCGAATAACATCCTCGGCAGAGGCGGGTAGCCCTGTGGTTGTGGCAAATTCATCAGTGTCCGCAGACAATGCGGTGGGGTACTTCGCGTACTGAACGCGAATATTCCGTCCAGGCGTCGGGTATTCCATCAAGACGATAGCAGCGCGAACCGTCGAGGTATCACCCGTTACTCGGAAGTTGCGATCAACTCGATACCTCTTGATAAGAGGCCAAACCTCAGTTGAATCAGGTGAGTTCCAGGCGACGCCCGTGACATCCTGGAAATCTGTGGGCATTGCGTAAGCGTACGTAGTTCCATCGAACTCAAACTCGTGAGAAGAAAGCGCACGCAGGTCGATTCCCCGAATGGTGTCGTTGATTGCTCGACGGATCTGGTCGCGGGGGAACGTCGGATTGTTTCGCACAATAGTGTTGAGGCCATGTGCGGCGGCAGTTGTTCCGCGCCACCCTCGACCGCCCGGTAAAATCGTGACGGTGCCAGCAGTCGCATTCACAGACTTGACGTAAACAAGTTCGTTACCGATCTCCACGATGCCGCGACTCAGGCTGTTCGCATCATCCACGGTCAGGGTCGTGTCCGAGTCGGTCGCAGTTTGCGTCAGCACCGTGATTGATTCCTGGTTTTTGACGTACGAAGACACCTCTGCAAGAGTGTCCTCAACGATTTCCGCAAATGTGCTCACGCTTTTACCGCCCTGCCGAGGGTGTCTGAAGCCTTGACGGCTGCATCAATGTCCTTCAATTTTGTAGTCTTAGGTTGAATCCCGTATTTACGCGCATCGCGGTAAGCGTTCAACTCTTTTTCTTCGGCGCGAGACACCATGGCGATGTGCATGTTTTGGTACGACAGCGTAGAAGCCTTGCAACCAAAGCAACCCTCAACATACTGCGGGTGCTTCAACACACGATGTAAAGACATCACAACTCCGAGATGTATTGTGAAAAGCCAGCAGCCGTCAACTCGGTTGCCAGTTCGTCAGTAATTTCAATGTCGTAGCCGCCACGCAGCACAACGTCACACTGCGCGAGAAAGTCACCCTGCGGCGTCATTATTGTCCGCCACTGGCCGTCCTTCTTGACGACCGTCTTCGCGTCGTACCACGACGTCCACCACAAAGGGTCTGGCCTGCCACGCTTGACCTCAAGCGTCGGGCCTCGCCACAACTTAGCCACTTCTGTACCTCTTGGTCTTCTTCGCAATCCTCTTGGGTTGAGCAACGAACTGCTTGCCCTCACGATTACCTTTGGCCTTGGCCCTATTGGTCGCCCGCTTTTCAGTGGCGGTCATGTTCTTCCAAGCCTTGTCGGGCAGGTACCGCTTCTTGCCTTCCGACTTAGAGCCGTCAGACGTGCGCCACTTTTGTTTCGTCCACTTCGACAACGACTTCTGCTTTTTAGTTTTAGCGCCCGTGTAGCCACCACCAGCCTTCTTGTACTCCTGGGCCAGTAGTTGTGCTTTCCGAGCAGACCATTGACCAGGCTTGCCTCCTTTAGAGCCAGCCATGATTCGGTTCTTGATCCGCTCGCGTTTAGCGTTATCCGTGTAAGCAGACACGAATGCTCCTACTTCTTTCTGTGTTCAACCTTCTGATTCGGGATGTTGCCGTTCTTGGCGTTGTTTCCCGGGATCATCACGTCATTTACGTCTTTGCAACCACAAGAGGCGCACATAATTCTCCTTCTAGCGTGGGAGAGGGCCGCTCGTGGCAGCCCCCTCCCACTTCGATCTAGCGATTTACTAGATGCTGGACGTGCAGTTGATGACGTAGCGAGCCTCGGGCCGGTAAATGTTCCAGCCGAGCAATCCCTTGTATCCGACTGAGCGGAAGCGCATCAACTTATCGGTGATGGGCGAGATCACTGTCTTCGGTTCGTACGAAACCGCTTCCAGCAGGGCCTGCTTACCCATGACGATCACCTTGTGATCGAGCGAGGTAGCAGTACCTGTCGCTGACGCGGACGACACGTTCGACGCAGTTTTTGCGTAGGTGAACGTGGTCGATGACGGGACAGACGCAACGGTGAACGAACCATTGAAGGTTGCGTCCACACCAGCGACGGTCACGGTCTCCCCAACCTCAAAGCCGTGAGCGGCAGAGGTGGTCAGGGTCGCAACATTGCTCGTCAGAGCCTTGTTGCTGACGGTGCGCGTGATGCCATTGGACGCCTGCTCAACGCGAGCAGACTCGATGAACTTGACGCCTTCGTAGACACCAACCTCACCGTTCCAGATGTTGCCCACACCGGCTTCGGTGTAGGTGTGCGGCTCACGCCAGACGTTTGCTCCAGACGTAGCGGCCTCCGTGCGGAGGTCGTAGGAAACGTCCGGGTGCAACATCCCGATGTAGAAACCACCGTCGCGAGGCTGCACATTCGCGCCACGCAACTTAGCCACAGCCCGGCGGACATCCGCAGCCTGCAGAGTGGTCGTGGACGCTGTGGTCTTATCCACACCGTTCACGGTGGTCTCGTCGTCAGCGACCGTTCCCGCAAAACGACCAGTCGCAAGACCAATGAGGGTCTGGTAGACCAGTGCGTCGAACGAATCTCTCATGTTGTAACTGAGCAGATCCGCCACTGCGGGGTCGATTGCAGAGAGCGACTCAAGTGCGAGACGCTCAGTTGTGGTAACGGCGTTACCGTATTCGTTGACGGTTACCTGAACCCGGTTTGTGTTGTTGAGCGCAACAGCACTAACGTCCGAAGTCTCGGTCAGAGGATCTGTAATCCGAGATAGGTCGTTGTGAAGTTGGAACACAACAGTGGCACCGGGGTTGGTGACGTCAACCGGGCGGACGTCCGCAAACTTGCGGAACATCGGCTCGCTGCGCAGATTGAACTGCACATACTTGTCGTACGCTGTCTGAATTAGATTAGTCAGCGTACTAGTTGACGTGTCAGCCATTTTGGCTAACCCTTTCTACTAGTGTTGATAGGACTGTCAGCCCTTCAGGATCGCCTGCAACTCCTCTGGAGTCGAGGCAGCCTGGATTTTTGCTTCCAGACTTTGACCCACAGTGGGGTCGATGCCACCTTCCTCTACGGCTGACATCAGTTCGGCGGCTTGAACGGACTCAGGCTTTTCTTTGCCCTCGTCGTCCATGGCCTCAACGCCGAACACCTCCCCGTACTCACCGATCCACGCTTCGAGATCATCCATGTCCTCGACTTCATCGGGGACAAACGCAGCAACCCTTGGGTTGACACCCATTTCTTGCAACGCTTCGCCGATCTCCTCCTCGCGGGTTACGGCTAAGAACTCGTTGAGGTACTCGTCGCGCTCCTTTACTGCAGCGGAGAGTTCTTTCACCTGCTTCCGCAGGTCTTTGACCAGATCAGTTCCCTGATCTTCGTCGTAATCGAACTCGTCGTATTCGGCCATTTCCACTCCCTTTTCTCGTATGGCCCATCTCGGGTCGCACTCTCCCGCACACCTGGCAAGGGGCACCAGGAATGGCTGAGAATGACTATCGGACTTGTACGCCTGCCGGGGCCGACCGATCCGGCTAGGGGTGGATGTGCCCGGAATTGAACCGGGGTTAGGTGGGCAACTCTCTGGTTGCTCGTCACCTCTGACCTGTCACACCCGACAGAACTAGACGTCCTGCATACGCCTCAATGAACGACTATCCAGCGCAGATTGCTCACTGAATGCCGCACGCTCACGAGAGGCAAACTTGCGACGGCGACGACCAGACTCAACGCCGCCCGACAAATTCAAGGTTTCCTTCACTAGATCCTTGAAATCTAAAGGCTCACCGTAAAGAGACCCGAGTCTTTGCAGGTCTGGCTCTACCGCTCCAGCCATCTGGAACGCTTCATCAGCACGATCTGCTTTACCCAAGTCAACGATCTCTTCAGCCAGTTCCCGACCGACCCCTAGGCCCTGACGTCCAGCCATACCACCAACCTCGGCGGTGGAGTAGATCCGCTGCAACTCGTCCGCGCTGTTCAAGCCAAACGGACTCTGAGAAGCGCGAGCGTTCAAGATTGGCTCTGCCCGAGTTGGGTCGAGCAGGTAAGCAACCAGATCACTCTTGGTCAAGTTGTAGAAATTCTGAAGACTGCTCACGACGGACGGGTCTGCCTGATTCAGAGCAGAAGCAGCGGTGTCCACACGTGAGGAAAACTCTGCTGCGCTGATGCTGTTGGCAATCAGGTTCGTAAAATCATCCGGCGAGTCGTAGAAACCTTCCGGCATCGAGCGTTGCTGGAGGGCGGTTCGGTACGTGTTCTCCAGGTCTATGTACTCTTTTGGCGACAACATGCGGTCGCCAGGACGCCCTTGACCGTCAGCAATACGTTGACGGATAGCCTCGTTTGCCTTGAACCGCTGCTTGTACGCATCCGAGTTGTAAATCACGTTCAAGATCTGACCCTCAGAAGGGTCAATGTTAGTGGCGTACACTTCGTCAATCGTTGCCATCAAACGATCAACAAACGCGGGATCGAGTCCGGCGTTACGGAATATGTCTGCCGCGTCTTCCCCAGCAGACTTGTCTGTGTACGAGTCAATGACTTCTTGTGAGCCGTCAGAGTAGTACGCAATAACCTGGACAACGCCACCGTAGGTGCGCTTGGTTTGCGTTGAGGTCAGCGTGCGAGGCGGTGCAGGGGGAGGAATGTTGTTTGCCTGGAAAAATCCGGGAGGAGGGTCATAGTCACCAGGCGTAAAAGTCCCTGGGCCGCCTCCAGCCGGGAACGTAACGCTCGGTGCCTGACCGTAATCAACGAACCCAGGTTCGGTTGTTGATCCCCCAAGATCAATCGGTGTTGGGTCACGCAAGAAATCCATGATGGAGCCGAAGCCCAAGTCCCGAAATTCCTGCTCATAATGATTAGGCATCTGCTACCCCAAAAACCCGAAGTCTCTTAGAATGGTGCTTGCCAGCCCCGTGTACTCATTCTTGGCTGTGCTGGTGTACTGCCAACGATCATCCCGTCGAGCAGCCAACTTGGCGTCGTACAAACTCATTGGCTTGAAGTTGCCTTGCCCGTCAACGCTGTTCAGTACCTGCTGAACAAGGTTGTCATCAAACGACAGAGTGTTCGGATCGAACTCAAGAACCTCACTGATCGCCTTCATGTACGGGTCAGCCGCCTGCCTCAACGTAAGACCACGAGCCAACTGCTGCTGCAATCCTGGGAACCGAGACATCGCATAGTTGACAACCTCGTCGTCAAGATCCTCAGTGGTTGTCTGACGACCCGCAAGTCGTTTCACCGAGTTCTCAAACCACCCGGTAAATGCAGCATTGGACATTGACGTGTCCATGCCGTACTCGTACGCCAATTGGTACAAGGTTTCTGCCTGATTTTCCGCAGTGCCCGACAGGTCGTAGAACGTAACACCATTCAGAGTCTTTGTTTTGCTGAAGTCAATGCTTGAAGACAGGACGCGATCAAGCCAGTCATCATCAAACTCTTCGTAGTTGGGGCTCGTCTTGTCGCCGCTCGACGTCAACAAGAACTTCTGTGCGTAATCCAAAGCCTCCGCATCGGAGATGTCGGCACCCATGTTCTGCGCACGCTGCTTGATCTCCGTCGCTGTGCGATTGACAGTTGCCTGCCACACCTCTGGTGCGCCCAAGCGCAGTTGCTCTGCTTCGTTGTATGTGCTTGTGTAGCGCAAACCCCAATCGCTGTTTGCGATGAAGTTTTTTATCATCGTGACGTCGGTCATGCCACGCTGAAGAGCAATATCTAGCAGTTCCTGCAGGGCAGGGGTCTGACTGAGGTAACCGGAAGCGAAGCCGTACATCTCAGCCATAGCCTCAAAATCGGGGCTAGCGACTCGCTCCTCGAACGGAGTGTTCAGGTACGCTTGCAGTTCCTCTTGGCTAGGAATGCCGTCACCGTCGGTGTCAATGGGGTTCGGAACGCCCATGCTCATGCGTTGATCCCCTCGATCCTCTGCTCAATCGCATTCGGTTCTTCCAAGAACGAGTTGAGCGCAGTCATAAATGTATTTGCTGCGAACGTGTTCGCGTACTCAGGCGTAGCCATCGCGTAATCCCGAGCGAATATTCGCGGGTTGAAGCCGCCCTCCGTAGTCTGCGTTCGAGTATCAGTGCCCTTGCCGGAGACACCCTCGATAACGCTCCTTGAGGGGTTCATCTGCTCCATCATGTTCAAGGCTTGCTTGAACGCCTGACCCTCCTCAGTCGTCGCAACGCGACCCAGGTACTGCTGGTATGTCTGATCCAAGATCTCCATTGCCCCGGAATCGCTAGACAGAGCAACGTCCGTTGACTCGTAACTGTAAGGGCCGTAAGAGCCACCACCACCACCACGGCTAGAGCCCTCCATGATTTCCATGCCGCTTTTAGTGTTCGTGTAGTCGTACGGGTCAGTAATGCCAGAGCCAGGAACTTGAGTAAAGTCAATGCCGTCCGAAACTAGCCGATAGATTTTTGCGTCAACCTCTTCAGGAGTCCTGCCGGTAACACCCATCTCAAGGTAGTCTTTGCGGATTATTTTCCACTCAGGAGTGTCGTTCTCGTACCAAATCTGGAGTTCTTGCTTGGCAACATCAGGGTCAGCAAGCCCACCAGGCCCCATAGCGTTCGGTTGACCAGTTGTCTTATCGACCGTCCAGACTAGGGGAAGTTTGAGTTTGTCGTCATCAATATCGTAGTAGCCAGAGATTTGACCCATTTCATCGTAAAATACGTTGAATTGTCCCTGACGGTAACTTCCGTCGGGTTCGTACTTCTTCTCAATGATGTCAGGAATGCCGTTGTTGTTCTTATCGCCAAACATTTCAGCCACGGCTATCCAACTCCCATCAATTCAGCCACCTCTTGCGTCACTTGATCGTCCTCCTCGGGCATCGTCAGCCACCGAGAGGAGAACTCCTGGAACTCGGGAGAGGCGTTGTTCACGAAGGTGTAGTGCCACTCAAGCATTGCGTCTTTCGCCCGTGTGTTGTCTTTAGTGGACGCTGTGTTCTTCGTTTCTTCGTAATAATTTTTTAGCAAAATCATGTTATCCAGCCACGTGCGCAACTCCGGCAGGATAGGGATTCGGTCTCTCTGCCGACGCATGAGCCCGTCATCTTCCACGGCAATTGTCATCGCCCTGACCGTCTGATCCCAAAAATCTTCTCGCCGCTGGTTGTATGCGTTACTCCACGGACGGTTTTCGCGGAGTTTATCGAACCTTCGGTTGTACTCCTCTTTCAAACCACTCGTCACGTACCGCTTTTTTTGCGTCGAGGTGATGCCGTACTCAGCCATCTTCCCCGCTTGCCAGTTCTTCAGTGCGTCAAACTCCGCCCATCCAACGCGAGTCAATGCCGCTTGCTGAATCTCCACACCGTCGCGGCGATCCAAGAAAGGCTCATTAGTTCCAGGATATTTTCCAGAACGTAGTGCCGCTCGCGCCTCTCCGACGTACTCGTCTTCCTCTTCCCCGTAATTCTGGAACATGAAGCCTGCGTACTGGACATCCTGCGTAGCCTGGAATATTTCTCTTAGAACTTGTTCTTCTTCCTTGACGAGCGTTACGCTCTTCATTGAACTTGGCGTACCAGCAGTCTTGTCGTATGTGGAAGCCAGTTGGGCGAGTCCAGGTACGCCAACCAAGCGAATCAGTTCGCGCTCTGCCTGATCTCCGTCATCGTACTGCTCCAACAAGTTGCCGTAAAGGCGCATCATCGCTGATGTGCGCGTATCTACGATAATGTTTGGATACCAACCAAACTGCATGACAGAGCGAATGAACTCTGAAAATACTGCGGCCTTGACCACCTGTTCTGGTGTGGAGATGTCTCGGCCCTGCCGAATGGCGTCTTCTGCGTCCATTTTTATCACAGCACTGACCCGAGCGGCATAGTTTGGAGCCGTGAAAAGACCTTGCTCCGTGACTCCCGCTGCCATTGATGCCGTGTTTACCAATGATAATTGGTATCCAGAAGTTAGCGCCTTCTTGCCGGTCTCAATGAGATCTGTTGTGTCTAGGGGTTCCCCACCGTAGAAAATGCTGCGCTCGTAAACGTCGTCACCCAAGTTCTCGCGCATCCAAGCAGCAATCTCAGGGCCGTTCTTTTTGATGAACGGGTACTCCTTGATCTGCGATACGATTTGCGACAACCCAATGTTGGCAAACCACGAGATCGACGGATCTCCAACCATGAACTCCATCATGCGCGGGTTGATGTACGTGCCACCAATCCCGTCCTTGTCGTACCACTGGTCTTCCGCGCTAGCAACAAGTTTGCCAAAAGCCCCACCCATCGCACCAATAGGGCCAGCAACGTCCTGCATCGGGAACGCGATCTTCACCGCAACATCGTTGGGAACATCAGATATGTTCTCGTACTCGTTACCCTGATCGTCAATGATCGGATTGAATCCGTCCCACATATCGAACACGCTCTGGTAGTACAGGGCATTTGCTGGGTTCTTCCACAGCAGTCGAGCCGCAACAATTTGGCTGTTGAAGAACGCCTGCGGGAACGCCATCAAGTAGCGAGCCATGTAGCCAGCGTTGGTCAAGTTCCGCACCGAGTACATCGTGTTCTCGACGCGAGCCAACGAGCGGCGGTAGGCGATCTGACGAATACGGTCGTGGACGACGCTGTTATCCACCTTCACGCCAGCGCGTTTAGCAGCAGCGATTTGCAACTTCATTTCTTCGCGTACGTAGTAGCGGAAGAGTGGGCTGCGGGAAATGCGTGTCTCTAGTGCGCCAAACCCTTTCCAGACCGCATCTTGCACGTTCCCGGCGAATCGGTACGTGTAATCGCGCCAGTTCTTTGTCTGCAACTCTAGTTTTCTGCCCATGACTTTCGGCAACCTGTCGCGACCTTGAAGGTAGTTGCTGACCTCCTCGACGGTTATGTCGCGATCAAGTATGGTCTTCCGCATCGCCGGGTCGGGGAACAGCAAATCGGCCTGTTCGATAGTGTCGTCTACCCACTCAACGAGTCGTTCTCGGGGAGTGAGAGCCCTGCCGTCAGGGGTTTCCTTTGGCCCCCTGAGCATGTCAAGAATGCGAACTCGATACTCAGCGCCATCAGGGCTGTCAAGGTAACGAAGGATGTCTTCGGCGCTTGCGCCTCGCAAGATCAGACCGCCAACCTCGTCCAACTCGTTACGGAAGTTACGGTTTGCCAATCGCGTCACCGCGTCAACGTAAGCCTGCCAACTCCCTGGTTCGGGTGAAATCTCGTCTAATTCTCCCTGTCGCAACCGCAAGCGGTCACGGGCCTCAGATGTTCTGGAGGCGGCGAGGAAACTGTTGTAGGCGTCGTATTCCTGCTGGTACGGGCGAACTCCTTTGACGCTGGGATCTTCAACATCAAGCACGTCAAACTTCTGGCCGTCAACCTCGAACTCCCAGCGACGATCTTCGGCTACTAACCGAGGGAAGGGGCTTCCGTCGCGACGGCGAATAACTGCTTGGCGGCCAGTACCAATCGCTGCGCGATTTTTCTTTCTGCGACCACGTTCCGTGGTGTACCGTAAATATTCCTTGCGGGCTTTCTCGGTCCGCTTCTCAAACCGAGCCAACTCCGCACGCTTCTTTATTAGGCGCTCTTCTCTCTTGGTAACGTCTTCGCCTTTTTTGCGCGCTTGTTCTAGTTTTTCCTCAAGTTCGGCTATTGCTTGTTGCTTTTTTCTTTGCTCTTCGGCATGCCCCTCAAACTGTTTTTTTGCTTCCTTCTTAGAGCGGTACGTGCGAGCGCGGTACACCCCGTTTGCGACGCGCTGCGTGTTGTTGTAGATTGAGTTTGCCAGCCCCGGGAACAAGTTTCGGGTCATGAACAGCGACTCGGTATCCATCGTTGCGCGAAGAATCGGGTCGATAATTACGTTCGGTGGAATGTAGGCGACACGGAGCAAGACGTTGTTGGAGAAGAAGATGTTCACCATATCGAAGAACTGACCAGCACCGTAACTAAAATCGCCCATGCGTGCGCGTGCGGCAGTTCCTGCGGAAGGCCGAGTCTTACCTGTCCAGCCACCCTCTCGTGAACGCTTGTATGCGTCACGAACATTGCTGATTGTTGCTCGCTCAAGTCCCGCAAGATCAAGCATGACGACTGAGGAGGGCTCAGTTGATCGCAACTTCGGCCCAACCGTCACATTCAAGGTGCCATCGGCGTCGGGCCACACGCCGGGCTCTTCCGCCCACCTTTGAATGTTGGTGCGGCGCGTGTCGATGCTTTTGTAGATGGCGTCCATCTGCGTGAGAAGTTTATCTGATCTAGTGGAGCCAGTCATTCCCTCAACGCCGTAGGCCCGGGCGATCCGCAACAATGTGCCCTGCTCGATTTTTTCGAATACTCTTTGACGCTCAGTGTCTGTTGCTGCACGCATGTAGCGACGGATAGCGTTTTGCTTGAACCGCGCGCCTTCTGGCGTCCCCAGGGCACGAACCCGGTTCAACTCGCTAGCAATCTGCCAAGCGGTTTCCATCTGGCGAGGATTAGAGATATTGATTTCGGCTCTGCGGCGAGCACGAGATGGTGAGTAAATTACACGCACTGCACGCTGGAAAGGCCCGTTCTCAAACAGTCGAGCGAAAACCCCGTCATTCTCAACGAAACCAAACTGAGTCGCAGTCTTGCGCATTCCACGGGGCACCGTTGCTCGATCTGCGAGGGCATCGAAGGCACCACCAAATATTGACCGCCTGGTGGTGTACGTCGAAATACCAGCACCCGACTCCACCTCGGTGATGAAGTCATCAATGGCGCGAGCGAACTGAGGGTTCTTCTTTGTCCAGTCCGCATAGACAGCCTGCAATTTTTTAGAACGCTGCACGCTTGGTAGCGCGTGAATCTGTGACATATCATCAAGCGGAGTGAAGCGAACCCCGAAGTCGTCCACGGCATCAGCCGCAAGGGGCTGCGCCTTCCACAGATCGTTCAGTGCTTTACGGTTTCCGCGCTCTGCGCGGAGGTAGTTTATGACCGATGTTGCATCATCAAGATTGGAGACAATCGCAATAGCCCGATCAGGGTTTGCCACGCTGCCATTTGCCATGAGCGGATTCTTGGCAATCTTCAACGGGTCTTTTGACTCGACTAACTGCTGGATCAGTCGAACGTCACCGCTACGCGGCCCCCTGTTCCCATTCTTGAAGTAGTCCTCCGCCTTGTCGAGGCGAAGCATGTACTTCTCTAAATCTTTTTTGTTCCTGATCGTGTTGCGGCCCAAGACCATGCCCTTGCCGCCACGCCACACAGGGCCGAAGCCTTTTTCGGCTGCAACTATCTTGCCAATGTCGAGTGCGGAGGAAGCGGCCCAGCCAGCAAACTGGCTCTTGTACGCAATGTCGCGATCTTCCTGATCGAGAATGTCGAAGTCTTCCTGCATAAACTCGGGAAGAGCGTCCGAAGTGAGATTCATGTACTCGAAGGGAAGGCGAGCAAACGACTGGCCTACGGAGATCTCGTTCGCGTAGTCACGGGAGACCTTCCGAACCTGCTCAAAATCTAGGTTGGGGTACCGTCGAGCGACTTCGGGTTCAAGCGCGTATCCCGATAATGTCTCGAATGCAGGCTCAAATGTCCTCTTGTACACGGCGTTGATGCCTTGCATCGCCGGGTTGAGAACAATACCGAGAGGGCTGTTGAGTGCGGACTGAATGGGTCGGCCAATGGCTTCTTCGGCTCGATCCACGGCAGTCCTAGCCTGCGGTATTGGCTGCACACTAGGCTTGAAACTTTCCGCGATGCTTGGCTTTTGCGCAGGCCCCGCCGGGACATCGGGGCTATCCGGCAGCGTTATCGCCACTAGCGTCACCCCTCCGAATGATGTCGTTCAATACTTGACGACGCTCCGACTCGTTGGCGTACGGAATCTTAGAAAGATCCCAAGCCAGAGGAGCCAAATCAAATCCCAACGCCTCAAGGTTTTCCTCGAAGTAGCGCAAGAAAATCATTAGGCCGAAACACCCTTCAAATATCGAACAAAGGCACGCATCGTTCCTGACGATGCTTCTGAGTCTGCGTACATTTGCATCAATGGCAGGTACGCACGCAACGCCGCGAAGTCTTCAAGCATTGACTTCTGCCCCACGCCCAACTGCTCCAGGCCACCACCAGGGCCAGAGGGTGCACCGGCAGTCACCGGCTCCTCTGGACGCTGAGTTGGTGCGTCTAACGGCGTAATCTTGGGCATCGCCTTGGCCGATCCGGCCATTGGCGCACCCTTCTGGATTCCCATAAAATCTTTTTGCTCGCCGTAGGCGGCGTCGGGAATCGGCTTCGAACCTTGAGGGGTTCCGTCAGTTCGCTTGGACATCCGACCCGGCCCGCTAACTGGAGCGGGCTTGCTCGGGGCGCGATATCCGCCTTGTCGTTTAGCCACGGAACGCTCCACTCAGTCTCTTACGCGCATCGGTGTCAAGAATGCGAGTTTGCGTACCGCCAGCACCGATGTTTCGGGTGGCGACGTTGTACGCGCTGCGATCTCCGAAGTTGCCCCGGAAACGCTTACGACGCTTCATTTCCTTCGCGGTCATTTGCCGAAGAATTTCACCGGGAACCTGGCCCTTCAGGCGCTCACGCTTCGCACGGAATGCCTTGCGCCGCTCAAACTCCTCACGAGTGATGCGACGACCGTACTTGTCCCTCAAGAAACCCTGCTTGGGCCTATTTTGCGTACCGGATGTTGGCGTACGGGATGCTGGCCGGAAAGCATTCTTAGAATCGTACGCCTCGCCGGGGATAATAACCGGACGGTCGTTAGTCTGTGGATCCATCAGGTAGCCAGCGCCCGCAATGACGCCTGTTGTGCCAAGTGCAAGACCACCACCCAAGCCCAAGTTCCTAAGACGTCTATTTCCTTGGCTCGGGACTGGATCACCGGCTGCGATGGCGGCCTCTCGCGCTTTCCGCTCGTCGTCTTTCCTGGTGGCTCTCCCAGGCTTTACGCCCCTGCTGCGCTGCTCACCAGTTGGTGTTTCCTCAAAGACCTTTTTGGCACCCTTGCCGCCGGACATAATCCGGTCGGCGTCGCCAGGTTGCAGAATCCCTTGGCGCTCTAAGTCGCGGTAACCCTCGTACATTCGGGCACGGCGGGCCTCGGGCGAGTTGTCACCGGATTGCGGCTGCTGCTTGGGCTTCTCGCCCTTCTTCGGCCCCTCCGCACCGGGTGTTGCCGTACGAGCCTCAACCTCTTCCTTCGTAACGAATAACCTCGGGTCACCCCCGTCCGGTGCTTGCGGTGTAGCAACTTTTTCGGGTACGACTCTCGTGGTGGCAGGCCCACCTTGACCAAAACCTTGATAATTGGGCCGAGACATCTTTAGGGACGGCGGCGTGCCTGGCCCGCCGATGTAGACATCCGGGTCTACCCTCAAGTACTCAATGAAAACTTGAGGGTTGCCGTTGTCATCAAGTTGCACTCGTTCAACCGGGAAAAGGCCCTGGGCTGCGAGATCGTCTTCAGTCATTGGCTCGAATGACCGCATCGGCTGAGAGTCGCGTCCTCCCCTACCCATTACAGGCATACCGCGTGGCATCCCACTAAAGTCTGGTTGCGGTGTCGTTACGCGGCCCGGAACCACGGTTCCTTCTGCGCGACCGATGCGCACATTTTGTTCAGCCTGCGCTGCTGTGGTTGCTCGGTCTGGTTGTGGTTGAGAGTAGGTGTCGTACGCCCTATCCATCTTATCGCTGGGATCGTAATACGGCCCCTTCGGGTAACCGGGTGCACGCTCCTGTGATCGAGTCTCACCCATGAGGCGGCCATCGTCCATCAACATGCGGGTGCGGTCGTCAGTGTCCCTGGCACGCCCTTCAGCCATTGCTTCGCGCTGAAGACGATCCTCCACTGAACCGGCAGCCGGTTCGGCGAAGCCTGGATCTACCCTCGTTGCCTCGCGTTTGCGTTGCTTCTCGGTGCTAGGAAATTTTCGTCCGGTTGCGTCCTCGAAACGTGCCGCTTGCGTTTCAGCCCTTTGCTGCTCAAGCAAGGTTGGGCGAGTAAAGCGACCGGGATCGGAATACGGAGTTAGCATCCCGGATTCGTCAAGCCTGATGGCCTCAGTGCCACCTTCAGCACGCTCACGAGCAGCCAACTGCTTGCGCATTGTGGCGAGAAGGTCGTCAACGCGCCGTTCGTTTTTAGCGCCCTTTTTTGAGTCTGTGAACTTGACAGACTTTCCAGCACCCTGGCCCTCCATGCCCGCCATGGTGACCGAGGTGGGCTGGGCACGCTCCTTCCGCCGACGGCCAACAAAACCAGTCAAACTATCGCGGTCCACACCCACGAGGTCACTAGTATCTTGTTGCGCTGCTTCTCGTTGCTCGTCGCGGCGGGCCTTACTTGCGTCGCGCTCTCCTCGCGCTACGACCGCCTTCTCTTCAGGGGACTTTTCCGCTTCCGCCTTCTTGACCTGGCGTTCGGTGTCTGTCGCGGCCTTACCCTGACCCGGAGTCAAGCGGTCTGGCGTCGCCTGAGCAACCTGATCCTCGGGGTTGGACTTGTTCCACAAGTCAACTTTCTTCTGCCAGTTGGATACGGCGCGCGAATGAGAGGAGGCGTGAGCGTAATCCTCACGACGCGGCGGGTTAGGGGATGGCTTTCCCTTGGGTGCCCTGACTTCCTTGGAGCCTGTCGCCGCCTTGGGGGTCTTACGACCCACGGCCTCATTGGCAGCCCTTTGACCGGACTCACCGACAGCCTCACCGACGGTCTGCTTTAGACCGGATTTCTCGGCAACCTTCTTGCCGCCCTTGGCGACAGCGCCAACAGCCTTGCCGACACCCTTAGCGCCAGGAAGAGGAATAGCGCCAGCAGAAATAATGGCAGCACCCAAACCGGGTGAAATGTCTCCACGCTCAACTGCGTCGAGTGTTTCCTGTTCGCCTAGCCAGCCGTACAACTGCTCCGCAGCGCGTGACCACGTATCCCTCTTACTCTTCGCGGGGAGGATCTTGTCGAGATCCTGCTGCAAGCGAGCCTGGGCCGCACCCCCACCACCGGGTCCAAATGTCGGAGTCGATGATGACGAATAGGTGCGGTCTTTCTCTGGCTTGCGAGTTGTGAAAGAGGGCCGTTCCCGCCTGCTTTTTGCGGTGTACGTTCTGCCGGGTGGTTCTCCCCTAGCCATGTCTTCCTAACTAAATTTATCGCTGTTTGTTGCGAATAATTTTGGCAATGTCCGCTTTCGACGCGGATTTACCGAGACGAGTGAGTTCGTTCTTGATTTCGCGCTCAAGATCAAACTGCTTCTCGATCTGTGCTGCCGTACGCTTCTTTGCGGGAGCCTTCTTCTTCGCCGAAGGCTTCGTTGCATCCCGCTTAGCAGCAATTTTCTCGCGGCTTGGCTTGGTCGCGTAGAACTCCTTGTTCCCGGGCGTTGGCTTTACGCGAGACTTGTTCGCTCGGTATTGGGGGGTCTTCTTCACCGCCGTCTTCTTGACCTTGACGTTGCTCTTCGGGTACTTGCGTGAAGAGCCGGAAGGAGTCTTCGCCAACTTGCTGATGGCTTTCTTGTCCTTCGAGCGAGCCAAAGCCCTCATTAGGCTTGCGACCATGTAGCCAAGCGATCCGCTCTCCTTTATTTCGCCTGGAGTAAATACGTCCTTGCGGTTCGTGGAGCGATTTGCGGGTTCACCTTTTTTGTAATTGGGCATGACTACTTCTTCTTTCGCTTCCCGCCGGGCAGGAGGAGGCCCGGGTAGTCCTTGTTTTTGGCGTTGCCAGGCCCTACCGGGTACTTCCTGTTGGGTGGCTCGCCCTTGCCCCGACGCCGCATCGTGCGAGTCTTGTTCGGCGGCTCGCCTTCACCTAGTCCAGGCTTGCGAACTTTGCCCTTGATCTTCGCCGTTCTGGCCTTCTCAGGTGCCACCGTTTCGCCCTTGATGCGCTTCGCTTTCGCTACACGCGCGCGAAACCCTCGTGCGTCGTCCTTGTTGATGGCTTTCTTGGCGTCCATCATGCCCTTCTTCGTGTAGGGGTACTTTTTCCCCTTGACGGTTGGCACGACTACTTGAGTTTGTTGTTGTTGCCCTTGATGCCCTGCGGGTTCGAGCCCTTAGCAACATTGCCGCCACCAGCGACGCCGCCACCCATGCTCTTCGGCTGAATAACGCCTCCACCCGTGGGGGCCTTACCGATTCCGCCTTGCTTTCCGATCATTTCCTTCTCCTCTACGCGGGAACTTGCCGAACCACTCGGCCAGCAAGTACGGGATTGCCTGACCCTGTGAGTCCGGCAAGTAACTGTTGCATTGGCGGCGGGCCTTGCTCCATTGCAGGCATATCGCCGCCAGGTTGCATACCAGGTTGCATGGCAGGCTGCATTGGATCTTGCTCCTGCTCTTCTTCCTCTGGTTGCTCGAACGCCCTGGCAACCGCATCCTCAAGAGGGGTGCCTTTCTTGCGTTCGCCGATGACCGTAGCCATCTTCTCGATGATTTCTAGTGGGTTTTGACCCTGCGTAACCATCTGTGGGACTGCCGCAGCCAGCGAGGCAACCCCTGCCTTCAATGCGTCGCGCATCTCTTCCATATCAATGGCGCGTTCTTCTTCTGCCGCGTTCATCGTGATCGGCAGGTTCCGTCGCGTGAAATTGCGGGAGATCAACTTGTCGCCGCGTGCCTGCAACGCAAACACCAGGGCTCGGTTGGGGTCAAGCCCAGCCATCAGGCCGTACTCGATGTTGATTCCGTAGTTTCCGTCAATATCGGTCGAGGGCCGGTACTTCAACTTGTACGGGACGCCGTTTGCGCTGCCGGAAACCTCACGCTGGATGTCTCCGAAGTAAGCATCGTCAATGGCGTACGCCAGGGACAGGGCTTCGCCCAAGGCGTCGCCCAAAATTGATTGTGCGGTCTTTACCTGCCCGTCGAACCCGGCCATGAGGGCCTTGACGCCCTGACCCGTAACAATGGAAGAGTCCATTTGGCCTGTGCGGGCCTCAGGGAACCTTGTGCCGAACTTCAACTCGTCTGACAGCAGGTTGTTCTCAGCGAAAGTGTACTGTGGGATGTCTAATGGGATTCGCCGGACTTTTTCTGGACTATTGGATCGAATAACCGCGTCAGGCCCGATGGACAACTGCGTAACGTCCTGCGGCAACGCGAGTGGTGCCTCCACAGACTTCTGCGTGGCCTCCATCATCAGCAGAGCGAGCCGCGCCTTCGCGGCGTACACCGGGAGCACGTCATCGAACTGCCCACGGGTCTCTCCGTCGAGGCTAGGCCGCTGCGCGATAGCGACAGGGACGCGCCCCAAGGGGTTCGGGGTCTTTGCCAGCACCAGTCCTTTGCGTTCCGGCAGAAACATGACGCTCTCGTTCTCGTCATAGAAGCGAACGACCTCCATCATCGAGGATTCGTCGGTGGAACCGTACATTCCCCGCGTCATGATCTTGTCCGCGTACTCAGGGAACATCGCGGCCAGGTCACCCGCCCTTCGGCGGAACAGGTGGGCGTACGCGAGGACGCTCCCAAACCGATCTATGTCGTAGTAGGCACCTTCGCACGACTCCACGTGAATGTGGGGGCGGGTTTCCGTGAAGTTAGGCTCAACACGGAGCGGCACAAAGCCGTAGGTGACGAGTTGATCGGCTGCGCGGATCAAGTTTACGCCCAAACGGGAGGAAGAGAGGTAGTAGTTAGCGATTTTTGTGCGCTTGTCTGCCTTTGTTCGGGACGAATCATCGAGAGACGAGTCGCCGGATGCGCTGACAGACGGGACGACGCCGATTTGCTCAGACAAGTCCTTGGCTACAACGTCAATCAAGTTGGCAATGATCGGCTTTGACCACATGCCCTCGGGAAATAGCCCAGGAAACACGTGCCCGGCTTCGCCAGCGCGAACCATAGCAACTTCACGCATACGCTGATCGCGCTCTCCGTTCCTTTTACGGATTGCGTCAAAGCGTTGAGCGTAATCGGTCACCCGCGTACCTCCTAGATTCGGGCGAATTGCTGCGAAGCAGCAAGATCATCAAGATTTATGACGTAACGAGACTCAATGTCCGCTTTCGTGGCGAACTCGTTCTTTACGAACCTCGAAACCCCCGAGGATTGTGCTAAAACTTCGCGAGCGACAATCTCGCAGAACCACAGCGCCATCACTGTGTCCATTTTTAGTTTCTTGCCGCGCACCCCCGGCTGCCATGTGACCAACTGCTCGATCATTTTCTTCATGTGCTCGCTGCGGGAGGCGTCAGGCAACTCGATCAGGTTGTCGCCTGCGTGCTTAGTGGCCTCCTGGCCCTCTCTCTTGGTCTTTGTGCCAAACAAGGGGGCCAAGGATGCAACACCAAACTCGGGGTCTGTTTTATTGGTGCTCGTGTGATGCGGACGGTAGGCAATCCCACGGCTGGACAGGAACGTCCTGATTTCCTCATCCTGTGTCAGGAATAACTGGAAGGCGTTCGACTCCACGATCACCGTATGCGGCTTGTACGCATCCGCCCACTCTCGGATCAGGTCACGGATAGCGGCAGGGGTCGGCGATGTCATTACGTAGACATCTATGACGTACCGCTTGTTTGTTCTCCGATCCACGGCGTAAGCAACAGCCGCAGTATCTCCAGTCATCGCTGGGTCAATGCCGATTACTCGATAAAAATTCGCTGAATCGGCGGGGTGGCCTGTCGCGCCAGACACCAGTGCCCCCGGCTTCCTCATTCCATTCACTGCGCCTCTGACGCATACCGGGTCGAAAATGGCGTCTTCTGCGACATCGAGGTTCTGGTACACCAGCGACCATTTACCTGGCCCAACCTCGTTGCGAACCGCATTCAGACGCGGCCCGCTCCACCTCTCAAACAACCCATCAGCGTCCGGCGTATCGCTATCCGCCAAAGGTTGCTCACTCTTGGGCCACAACGTCGCCCAATCAGCCGTGTCAGGTTTGTAGTCCAGCACGGCAGGCATTGCAAGATATGTCCACGGAACATTCCCGTCCGTGTAATGCTCCGGGTTCCGCAGTTCCTTGTAAAGATCAATCGGGGCAACGCGAGTACCCACCACCAGCAGTTGACCGCCCCCCGGTGGGAGCCGCGAGGCAACCTCCTGGCGCAGCCAGTCCATCTGCTTAGGCCACTCCCCAGCGTTAGCCAAGGTCACCACGTCGTCGCATACAATCAGCGACGCACGCGAACCATAGATCTGACCGCCCATCCCGAGAGCCTCAACGGTCGGATCCTTCTCGCCGGAGTCCCGGGCATCCCCACCCAAATAGATCCTGTTCGCCGCCCACTGGTCAGCAGTCGCCCGGTAACCATCCGCCGGGCCGAAAGCCACCTGCAAGTCCGCGTACTTCGGGTGCGTCAACCGCTGCTTGATCGCGTACAGGAACTTCTTCGCCTGCTCCTGAGTCTTCGACACAATCAAAACATTGATGTTCGGGTCTCTCGCGATCCGATAAGTGATGTAATTGATGGTAATTGTCATCGACTTCGCATGATTCGGCGGGACGTTCACCATCAGCCGAGACAGGCCAGCATTGCCAGGCTCGTAGATCATCTGCTCGGGCAGCCACTCAGGCTCCCGACCCTCCAGCAAGTCCACCACATTCTGCATGTGCGGCCACACGCGAGTATCCAAGTAACGCTGCGAAAACTCCGAGAAACCAATATCCGATTTACGGGCCGCCGAGGCAGCATCAGACTGCCGCAGGCGGACACCATCCACCATCACAGAAAAACCCTCAACCGAACGCCGCTGCGCGTCGTACCACGACCGCGAGCGGCCAACAACTTTCAGGCCATCAGAGATAGTGCGGCCCTGCCGCACCAAGTCAATCAGTTCTTTACGGGCCTCATCAGCACTAACCCGCCTACGAGACGAAGCATCCTCAGACATAACACTCCACAGGGGGACAACAGGGGCAAAAATCCAGGGGGGCCGCTGGATAGACCTCACCCACTTATCCACAAAAAAAATACGAACATCTCGGCGCGAAGCGCCTCAATGTTTTTTTCTTCCCTATAAAAGAAGAGGGCTTGAAAAGGGGGTGATTTCAACCCCCCAGGCCAAACTTTTTTTTCAAGATGCCCAGAATGCCCCAGAATGTAGGCAAAAATTTTTCTCAGGACAGGGGGTGTGGGGGGTGGGGGCCACCTTTACAAACCCCAGGTCGGCGGGGGGGTGGCCCTCGCCCGCGCGTGCAACGCTTGCATTGTCCACAGCACGCCCGTCGCCCGTCGCGCGCCACCGCGCGCACGTCGCCGTACCCGATGGGGAGGCCGAGGCCGACTGTCCGTCTGATGGCTGGCACATGCTAACTCTAATGCTCAAATGCATGGGTGTATGTTAGAATAGATGTATCGCCGGAAAGACCGGTTGATAGATTACATGAAAGGCTGGTGGTCATAGTGACCGTCATCGCACAGAGTGCGCGCGTCGTGACGCGCACAGCGCACGGCGAACTGATCGACGTGCTTATGCGTCGCGACGATTGGGAGGACATCGTTCTCCGCGCGAAAGATATGTTCGAGGGTCAGGACGATTACTTCGGCACGCATTGGCTGCTGGAGGAATACAAGGAGGACGGCATTCTCAGCGATGAGCAATGGTTCTACTTCGAGCACAATATCGACGAGTCAGCATTCGCAGAGTTCATGCGTTGCATGAACGGCATGTGCGCGGACTGCGAATGAGCGCAGTCTACTTCGGCAAGACTCCCGCTTGCCCGACGTGTGAGGAAACTCCTGGCCTCGATTGCATGAAGCGTTCGAGGTACACCGGAAAGATTATCTGTGACACTTGCGTACCCTTCGACCCCTACTCGAATGAATGGTACTACTACGCAGAGGAAGGAAAGTAATGTCCGAAGAAACAATGGAAGAAACCGACGAGGCTGTCGAGCCTCCGATGTACGACTGCGATCGTTGCGGTCGCTCAGTCCATCAAGTCCGGTGTGCCGACAGAGGTAGCCGCGACTTGTGCCACTCGTGCTACTCCACGGTCGTCCACTTTTGCGACGAGTGTGGGGATAGTTGCGATCGAGCCGACTACCCGCTGCTAACGGTGTCTGACCCTACCGGCTGGCAGACTACGCAAGACTTGTGCGAGTCTTGCCATGACCATATCGCCACATGGTGCGACGAGTGCTGCGAATACCACTTCGAGGAAAACGGCTCGTGCAATGGCGAGTTGTCTGGCTTGGGAGATTACTCGTACAAGCCCGAGCCCATCTTCCACGGTGACGACGGCAAGCACCGTCACTTCGGCGTGGAGATTGAGATGGAGAGTGAGCACGGCAACGGGCAGGACGCGCTCGATAACTTCCGCGACACGTTCCGTCATACCGAGTTCTACTACAAGGGTGACGGTTCGCTCTACTCCGCGGACGCTATCGAGATGGTGAGCCACCCACGCACTCTCGACTCGTGGCACGAGATACTGCCACGACTGATCGACAGTATGCGGTATGCCCGTGATGTTGGTATGCGCTCGTGGAATACCAGCACCTGCGGGATACACATTCACATTGACTCGCGTGCCTTCGGCGAGAGCAGCGCGCACCTGTACCGCTTCGCTCAGTTCATCTACCGCAACGGGGCAGCGATGACTCGACTAGCGGGACGTGGTGACGTGGACTACTCGCACTGCTTCGACTCATGGGATCGCAGGACATACCTGGCCCACAACGTCAAGCGACACAAGCGGGGTATGTCTGCCGGTGATCGGTACATGTGGATCAACCTGCAAAACCGCAACACCGTGGAGGTACGCATGTTCCGTGGCAGCCTCAAGCCCGAGCGACTGCTCGCCAACATCGAGTTCCTCCACGCTTTGATCGAATACACCCGCACCATGACCACGCGCCAAGCGTTCGCTGGTGCTCTCAAGTTTGACGTGTTCGCACACGACGCGCTCATGCAGCGCGACAAGTACCCACACTTGGCGGCAATGCTTGCCGACAAGTTCGATATGGCTTCGGCCTAGATAGGAGCACATCATGTGTTTACTCGCTTACTGTGACCACGAGGCTACTCCCGACTACGATGGCCTGTGGAATGCAAGTATCAACAATCCCGACGGCTTCGGGTGGGCAGTCCACCTCGGAGACCGCATTATCCAAGCGCACAGCATGGAAGCCTCGGTTGCTATCGAGTCCTACGAGGAGGCACTCAAGGAGCACCCTGGCTCAGCGTCCATGTATCACGCTCGCTATGCCACCCACGGCACGATTGACCTAGCCAACTGCCACCCATTCACCGTCGGTGAGGGCGGCACAGTCCTCGCACACAACGGCGTCATGCCGAAGGCCCCATTGGAGAAAGACCGCAGCGATACCCGCTGGTTCGCCGAGGTCGAGTTGCCCCGCCGTGGCTTGCAGATACTCGACAAGCCTAACAAGTGGGCCAAGTTGGAGGCGTGGCTGTCGTCCAAGGTGGTGCTGTTCACCACTGAGAAGTCACTCAAGTACGGCATTTACATTCTCAACGAGCAAGACGGCGAGTGGGTGGACGGTATCTGGTGGAGCAACGACTCGTACAAGTCCGTCTACACCTACGCAAGCCTGGCTCGTGCGTACTCTGCTCACACCGTCATCGCCAAGGAAGATGACTACGAGGCCACTCCCGAGGCGTGCCGCTCCTGCGGCAGCATACTGAGTTACGACGAGGCAATGGTGTTCGGCTACTGCTACACCTGCGAGTCTTGCCTCGACTGCGGGGAGGACTTCGGCCTGTGCCTGTGCTACCAGGGCAAGCAGGCTACGCAATGGGCCGTCGGTGGGTGGGCCGAGGAGGACTTGGCTCGTGCCACTGACATCGCTGTATCCATCATCAAGAATAACTAGGAGGTCGTAATGACTGACGTATCCGAGATCGAGCACCAACTGAACGAGATCAGCCTGCGTCTCGCAACACTCGGCGACATTGACTGGCACATCAAGGAACTGACCGATCAGATGGCCCTGCTCGTCAGTGCTGTGCAGGCCATAGCCGATAGGAGTTAGCCATGAGGTACGAGGCTTACTACAACCTGCACAGGCAATGCCTGTCGGCACGGCCCATCGGTGGCCGTGTCCAGCACTATCAGTTCCTCTGCCTGTCGGAAGCACGGTTCGCCGTGCAACCTGCCGGTAGGCAGAGGGTGCTGGAAGAACAGAAGAAGAACGTCCACGCTTTTGTGCGTGGAGAACTAGTGACCTGGGGTGACCACCGTGTGAGGGCGCACCCTTACGACGGCATTGACAGTGCGGTCAGCGTGGATATCTTCCGCAAGCATGACGGCTACGAGGAGGTCACTTACAACCCGTATCAGTACGAGTCGTTTGTGCTCAAGCACGACGAGTCACCGATCTATCAGGCCCATCACGCCTGGGTTATCGACAAGCACATCTTCGCTTACAAGTATGATACATTCGGTATCAAGGAAGATAGGAGGAGCACTGTTGCGTAACACAGCAGAGTACGAGGAGTACCTGACCAACCCTCTGGAGGATCGCTACCCCGACGACGATCCTCGCACACCGGAGGAGAGAGAAGCACACCGTAAGGCTGTGAGTGATTACCTGAGAGAGAGAGGTATGAAAACAAATGAGTGACATCACCACACGTATCGGCGCACTACTGAGCAAGGCAGAGGGAACGACCAACGACATAGAGCGAGACACCTACATCGCTAAGGCACAGGAGTTGGCAACTAAGTACGCGATAGATATGGAAGCCGCACGCCTAGCGGCAGGCGGGGAGGCACGCAAGGATACCCCCGTGGCTGAGACAGTCAAACTGTTCGACAGGTATGACCGATCACAAACGAGGTCATTCTTTGTGAACCTCTACCTGGCTATCGGTAGGGCCAACAACCTGCGCTTCCTGATTGACCGTGACTCACGGTACGTCGTGGCGCATGGCTTCCAGGGTGACATCGACATCACGACACAGATGTACAACAGCCTGTCCCTGCAAATGGTGGCAGCGTCCGAGCGTTACATCAAGACAGACGATTGGCGCGACCGCGCAGGCTTCTTCGACAATCAGGGTGAGTGGAGGAAGATGACTGCGAGGACAGCACGACGCTCGTTCTACTCAGGCTTCGCCTCCACCATCGGTGAACGCTGCCGCAATGCGGCACGCAGCATGGAGGAGCAGGAGGTGGACGTCAATGGCACGACCACCACGGGTGCTCTCGTCCTAGCGGACAGGCGCAGCGAGGTGGACAAGTTCTACGCCAGCGTGCCGAAGGGCCGTGGCTCGTGGGGAGGTGGGAGTTCTATCAGTGGCGCAGCCTATGGCGCAGGCCAAGAGGCAGGAAGGAATGCCTCACTCGGTAACAGCAGCGCAGTACGCTCTGGTCGTACTGCAATCAGCAACTAGGAAGGAAGAGCAATGGGTTACTTTGTATCCATAACAAGAGCAGAGTTCGCAGTACCTGAGAATGAGGAGGTACTGAAAGTCCTCAAGGACGCGAACTGGAAGTACCACGATTGGAAGCGTGGCGGTAGTTTCGGGGGAGAGCGTGAGGAGAAGTGGTTCTCATGGATGACCCCTAACTACGACGAGCAAGTCAACCTCGTGTATGACGTGTTCCTGCAACTCGGGTTCGACGTGTCGGCGGACGGCAAGATGGTGCAACTCAACTCCTACGACAACAAGACAGGGCAAGAGGACTTGTTCCTCGCAATCGTTGCACCCTACGTGGAGGAAGGATCGTTCATCGAATGGGTGGGCGAGGACGGTACGACGTGGCGGCACGAGGTCATCGACGGCAAACTGACGGTGGCCGAGGGCGTGAAGCAGTTCATCACACCCCAGCCGTACAAACTCCTGGCATACGAGATCCCCAAGACGGGGAGGAACAGCGAGGACTTACTCGGTTACTGGATCGAGTGCGACCCGTACTCCACCATGCCACCGAGTGAGCAGTTCGCCAGGGAGACAGGGAGTTTGCCTGCGTGATTAGTTCATACTGCAAGAAACACCACGGCCAGGCCACAGAATGTGATCGCTGCCCAGGCCCAGGGATCGTCCTCGGGATGCCGATGGATTGTTCCTGCAAATGTCACGAAAAGAAAGGGGAAGACGAATGAGTCTGCCGTATGACGACGAGTATGGAATAAAGATCAACGACGAGTATCACATGGATCAAATCCTTTGGGATGACGACAAGGAGGAGAAG
>Ga0181593_10001031_pt1 | contig 25099 bp, 29 predicted proteins | sample 071ome_19_FD_133756 | JGI IMG/M metagenome (GOLD analysis project Ga0181593, IMG submission 133756) | Coastal salt marsh microbial communities from the Groves Creek Marsh, Skidaway Island, Georgia - 071413AT metaG (megahit assembly) | ecosystem: Environmental > Aquatic > Marine > Intertidal...
TGGATTCTCGCTTTAGGGTTTGGATTGAAGCGTTACGCAGGCATTGATGACGCCGTTTGGCGCGGTCTCGAGAAGATCTCATATTGGGTTCTGATGCCGAGTTTGCTGGCTGCGGTGATTATAAAAGCCCCTAGACTAGAAATCCCATGGATTGCTCTGAGTGGCTCGATGTACGGGACCCTAGGACTAATTTCAATATTCCTAATCATGGCTTGGAAACTTAAACTTCTTGGTAGTAACTACTCGAGTTTTACGTCTCTATATCAAGGCTCGGTTCGTTTTAATACATTCATCTCAATGGCCTTGATTGTGGGTCTTGATCCCGTGCTTTTGCCTCATTTGGGAATTGCCGCTGCAATTTTTATCGTCGTGTTGAACATTAGTTGCGTAGTTGTAATGACAGCTGGACACGCAGGAACATTGTCACGTCGTGTTTTCCGGGAAATCGTGAAGAATCCGCTGATCATGGCGTGCTTACTGGGTGGGTTAGGAAGAATCATTGGTATCCCATATATATTTCCTATCACCGGCCTCGATTTGGTAGGGCAGGCCGCATTGCCCATGGGTGTTCTTTGTTTAGGCGCTGGTTTGCAATGGAATGCGCTTCGTGGCGGTATGAGTCTTGCGCTACTCGCGATGATCATACAATTAATAATAAAACCATTTTTGTTTATTGGTTTGGCGATTTGGTTTGGTCTCACTCCTGAGTGGCTATTAGTCGGATTGTTATTGATGTGTGTTTCGACGGCACCATCAAGTTTCATATTAGCGCGACAGTTGGGTGGAGATGCACCGCTCATGGCTGGAATTGTCGCGATTCAAACGGTACTCGCTATCGCAACGGTACCTTTGGTTTTGTGGTTTGCTGAAAGAATGAATTGGATGAGTCTGATATGAAGACGTGTGATTGTTTGATTATCGGTGGCGGGATCATTGGGTTGACTCTAGCCCGCGAGTGGCTCCTAAGGCATCCAAAAGCAAAGGTGGTGGTTCTTGAAAAAGAAGCAACCTCAGTCGCACATGGAACGGGGCGTAACTCAGGAGTCGTTCACTCCGGTATTTATTACGCAGAAGGTAGTTTGCGAGCCAAGCTGTGTGTGTCTGGCTCTCAGAAAATGCTCGAATATGTTGAAGCGCATCGGTTATGGAATGATCGTTGCGGAAAGCTACTGGTGCCACCAACTGAATCATCTTTAGATTCTATGGATGTGTTGTTGAACCGTGGTTTGGCTAACGGTGTGGAAATACATAAAGTGACAGGGCAGGAGGCTCTTGAGCTTGAACCGCGAGTGAACCCTCAGTTCGATCAAGCACTTTATATCCCGATCACTTCGGTTGTGAATCCGAAAGAAGTTGCCGAACGTGTCCGTAAGGATGTGGTTTCAGATGGTGGGACAATTCATTACGGCACTCAAGCCATGGCTATTGGCTCTCGTCGAGGCACCGTACAAACATTAATGGGTACGTTCGAAGCGGGGACAGTCATCAACGCAGCCGGACTGTTTGCAGATCAGGTGGCAGCGCGAGCCGGTTTGGAAACGCAATACAGTTTTCAGCCTTTTAAGGGGAAGTATTGGAAACACAAAGATCCAGAATTCGCGATGCGGCGTTTGGTCTATCCGGTTCCTGATTTGAATCTCCCTTTTTTGGGTGTGCACACCGCGCATAATCAGATGGGTGATGTCTACTTTGGGCCCAGTTCCACACCAGTGATTGGACGGGAGAATTACCAGGGTCTCCAAGGTGTCACGTTGCGCGATGGGGTTTCTCTAAGCGCTTCACTTCTATGGAAATTTTTAAATAATACCAACGGCCTTCGGACACTTTCGATACGTGAAATGAAACTGATGCGCCTCGACGGCGTTTGCGACGAGTTATCGAAAATTATCACAGGTGTGGAGCCGCAGAATCTTGAGCGTAGCCTTGCAAAAGTTGGTATTCGTTCGCAAATATTCGATTCAAAGACACAGCACTTGGTGAATGACTTTGTCGTTGTGCCGGACGAACGTGCGATTCATATTCTGAACGCGATCAGTCCGGCGTTTACAGCAAGTTTTGCATTCGCTGAGTACGTATTGGACACATACCAACAATAAGGATTGCAAGTGGATTTAGGATTAAAAGGGCGTACCGCGGTTGTTATGGGTGCCTCTCAAGGATTGGGTGAAGCAACAGCGCTTCAGTTGGCAAAAGAGGGTGCGCATGTCGTTCTCGTCGCTCGTCGGAAAGACGTCTTGGATGATGTGAAGAAGCGCATTACTGATGACGGTGGATCAGCAGAGACCGCTGTATGTGATCTGTTTGACGCTCAATCTCGTCAATCACTGTGCCAACTGATCGAAAGTCTCCCTCGCATCGACGTGTTGGTCGCAAATTCAGGCGGTCCAGCTCCGGGAATGGCTCCTGGAATTGCTTCAGACGTGTGGACTAAAGAGTTTGATGCCATGGTCGTTGGGCTCATTGAGATCATGGATACGGCAGTCGCTCGAATGAAAGATGCTGGGTTCGGACGGATCCTGGTAGTCGGTTCTTCGGGGATTGTTGTTCCCATTCCCAAGCTCGCCGTTTCAAACACCTTACGTTCTGCAGTCGGTGGATACGTGAAAACATTGGCTGAACAAGTCGCATCTTACGGCGTAACCTGTAATATGGTGTTGCCGGGACGCGTTGAGACCCCACGGACTCAGGCGATTGACGCGGCGACTGCAAAGGGCCTCGGTATTTCTGAGGAGCAGGCGCGTGCGAATTCGATAGCGACAATTCCGGCCGGGCGTTATGGACAACCCTGGGAGTTCGGTTCTGTACTGACGTTTTTAGCCAGTGAGCAAGCGGGCTACATCACAGGAAGTCAGATCCGAGTTGATGGTGGAGCAATCCGATCCATCAATGCATAAGGTCAGGACGACCAATACACATATAAAGAAAAATTAGTACGGAGTCCTTTAAAGATGAAACGTCGTTCACTACTCACCTTGTCAGCGAGTCTGCTGGCTGGTTCATTAACTATGTCGGGCATGGCTGTCGCTGACGCGAAAGACTATGTATTAAATACTGCCTCAACAGGCGGAACGTACCACCCAGTCGGCACGGCGATTGCCACGCTGTCGAAGGTGAAGTTGCTACCGAAACAGAAATTCAGCCTTACAGCTGTTAACTCAGCGGGTTCTGGCGCAAACGTTCAAGCAATGGGTGCTGGTACCGCTGATTTCGCAATTCTTCAGGGGCTCTACGGTTCCTATGCAGCGACAGGTACTGGTCCAATTTCTGAGCCACAGAAGAATCTCCGTTCTGTGACGATGCTATGGCAAAACGTTGAGCAATTCGTCGTTGCAAATTCGGCTGTGAAGAGTGGAACCGTCTCTGACATGGTTGCTCTTAAAGGCCAGGGCGCGGGCATGGGTGCTAAAAACTCAGGAACTCTCGGTTCGAACAAGGTGTTGATGTCGGGTCTTGGTATCGACATTGAAAACGATTTTTCATTGGTCTACGGCGGCTACGGTCCAACAGCTGATGCGTTAGCAAACGGCCAGATCGTTGCAGCAGGTATTCCTTCTGGACCACCAACGGGCGCGATCACAAAGCTGATGGCGGGTAACGAAGGCAAGTTCACAATTCTGGATGTGACAGCCGATGAAGCGAAGAAGCTTGATGGCGGTCGTATGCTGTGGACTCCGTACACAATCAAGGCAGGTACATATCCTGGCCAGACCAAAGACATCAATACTGTTGCCCAGCCAAACTTCTTGGCTGTTAATGACAGCGTCGATGAAAATCACGTCTATCTGCTGACCAAAACAATGTATGAAAACCTTCCATTCCTGCAGGCTATTCATCCAGCAACAAAAGCAATGGCTATCGAAAAAGCCATGGCTGGTTTACCAGTTCCGCTACATCCAGGTGCGGCGAAGTATTACAAAGAAGTCGGTTTGACGATTCCGTCACACTTGCTTGCGAAGTAATGCGTGATCTTGGGGCTGGTTTTCCAGCCCTGAGGTTCATCTTTTATGAATTCAAACTCAGTTGATACGACGGCATCTGTTACGCAGGTAACGCGCGATGATTGGCTCTCTTTAGAGCAAAGCGATGCGCCAAAATCATTGCTGCAATGGATGTTCGTAGCGTTCGCGGTTGTATTTGCTGTTTGGCATATCGCCACTAATCTGCTGATTAATGAGTCTGTGCTTTGGCAAAACGCAATCCATTTCTCTGGATTCGCGATTTTGGCCAGCGTCATTTTCCCCGCACGCTTATTTGGGCGGCAGTCACTTGCTTTTGACTTATCTTACGGAATTCTGGTCGCTTGGGCAGCTTGCTGGGTTATTGCCTCCGAATCCCGAATCTATGCCGATACCCTAGCCGTGACAGGTCAGTCTTGGCAGTTTAATGCTTGGGATTGGTTTGCCGGATTTGTCTTGATTGTCGCTGCTATAGATTTCTCGCGACGTGTCTCGGGTTGGGTTATCCCAATTCTGATCCTCATTTCCATTTCTTACATCCTGTTTCTTGGCGAGTCATTACCTGGCGTGTTCCGTGCAGCAAGTCTTCCGCTTGATGATGTGATGTTTCGAACGATCTATAACGATGAGGGTCTTTTCGGCATTCTTGCGAATATCTCATCGTCGAATATCACACTCTTTATGATCTTTGGTGGATTCTTGGTGATCTCGGGAGCGAGTGATTTTGTCATCGAGTTATCAAAGATCGTTGCCGGCCGAGTGCGTGGTGGGGCTGCCTTCGTCGCAGTCTTATCGTCAGCGCTGACTGGAACAATCAGTGGTTCAGCTGTTGCCAATACGGCATCAACCGGAGTGATCACGATCCCACTAATGAAATCGAGTGGTTTTCGGGGTCGTTTTGCTGCCGGGATTGAGGCGGCAGCATCGACAGGTGGTCAATTGATGCCTCCAATTATGGGCGCGGGAGCCTTTGTGATGGCGAGTTATACATCAATCCCGTACTCAACCATTGTTGCCGTTTCAGTGATTCCAGCATTCCTCTATTTCCTCTCGGTTGCATTTGTGGTTCGCATCGAAGCCGTGAAGCATCGAGTGGGTGAGGGCATCGATATGACGGTCAATCGAGCCAAGATTATCGCTGGTGCGATGACGTTTGTGATTCCACTCACCGTGATGATTTATTTCTTGATGGCTGGTGTGACACCGTCATTTGCTGCCTCAACGGCAATCGCAGTGCTTATTGTGGTGTCTTGGATAGCATGGATCACCGGTCGCTATACCGGTGCAACTGATATGCAAACCAATGTCATGAACGTAAAGCGAATCATCGAGGCCTGTTTGCTCGGTATGCGAGGCGGGATCTTAACAGCTGTATTAATGGTCTCGATTGGTGTGATTAACAATGCGATCGTCACTAGTGGTATCGGCAATGGGTTTTCACTCATGATTGCTCAGTGGTCACAGGGTTCGCTTGTGATTGCCATCCTATTGATTGGGCTTGCATCCTTGGTACTTGGGATGGGTCTGCCTGTGACAGCCGCTTATATCATTCTTGCGATCTTATGTGCGCCAGCGCTGGCAGGAATTCTGGCCGATACCATTATCGTTGAACAACTGATGGCAGGGCTCACAGACCCCGCACAAGCAGCGATGTTTATGCTCGTTGACAGTCCCCATGCCGCGAAAGTGATGTTTGGAATGACGTTGGAAGAAGCGTCAGCCTTGATGGCGGCTGTTCCATTCGAGGTTGCGATGACGATGCGCCCAATGCTCGTCGATGCGGAGATATTAATGGGCTTTTTACTCGTCGCTCATCTCATCATCTTTTGGCTAAGCCAAGACAGTAATGTGACACCGCCCGTTTGTTTGGCTGCTTTTACTGCCGCAGGGATTGCTAAGTCACCGCCCATGGCGACTGGTTTTCAAGCATGGAAAGCCGCTAAAGGCCTCTATATTGTTCCGTTGCTGTTTGCATACACCCCGCTTGTGAATGGCACATTTGCTGAGATGTGTCAGATTGGATTCTTCGCGTTATTCGGGATTTATGCCACCAACGCGATCATCGCGCGCTTCTCTGAAGGGCCGCTAGCCATTTGGCATTGGCCACTATTGGTGTCTGGTGCAGTCTTATGTTTCGTACCGCTCCACCTGATGAGTAATGTGCTTGGCGCTTTACTTGTTGGTACGGTGATATTTTTAACGCATCGGCGCAATCAGTTTTTCAACGCAACTCCATCGCAGTGAGTTCTATGGTTTAATCTACGTATAGCGTTTTACCAACTGGAGTTTTTGCATGCGTTTGTTGTTGTTAATCGGCCTGTGTAGTGTTCTAACTGGCTGTATTTCAATTTTTTAATTCCATTTTATGCAACACGACCCGCATCGTATTCGCTTAGAAGCGAACAGAGAGCTCCATGCTCGTCCTTTTCCCGTGCTGAGCGCGAACTGCAGACTCGTGCACCTGTGCGTGCGGGTTTCGCCTAAATCACGTGATGAAGTCAGAGCTTGGCTCAAAGAGCGTATTAAAGATTTTCCCGATGACTTTCAGGGGCATTGGGAGCGTCCTGGGGCTGACTCCTGGATTCGGGTTGAACGTCATACAGAGTTTGTTGCAATCACCCAAGTGGTTCCCGAGGGTCTTCAATTCACAGAAGTCGCTGATGCAACTTGGATCGATCGATCACCACAGGATGTGCTTGTTCTAGCGCGAGTGACGTCATCAGTCGGTGGTGAGATGCCACCAGATGTTGAGGCGGTTAGTTCGTTAAGGAATGGCGTTGTAACTGCAGGCAGTAATTTCACAGCTGATAATGCAGGTTTTACATCGTGGACGGTTTCGTTTTCGAAAGATCCTGGTGATCAAGCAGCCGGTCGCCTCCTGCAAATGATTCTTGAAATCGAAACCTACAGAACGTTGGCTGTGATGGGTATGGATCGTATCCGCGCCGTGCATCCGATCTTACAACGAGTTGCGAATAATCTACCGCATGAGACGACGGAGACTTTGTCACATGACGCGATGATGGCTACATTGGCTTCGTTGTCGGCTCAAGAAAGCGAACTGCACGCGGTATGGGAAAAGCTCGCATGGCGTGTTGGCGCCAATCAGGCCTACCATGAGCTTGTATTCCAGCGGCTCGATCAGCTCAACGCTAATGGCTTTGAAGGCTATGTCGGCATCCGTCATTTCTTGAAGCGTCGGCTAACGCCGGCTGTGTCGACTGCGGAAACGGTAATGCGTAGGCGCTCTGAATTGGCTGATCAGATCGATGAGAGAGCACAGTTACTCAGAACGCAACTACAGTTGAATTTGCAGAGCCAGACTCGCGACTTGTTGGCTAGCCTTGATAAAAGTGCAGTTCGGCAAATCCGTTTACAATCTGCGGTTGAGGGTCTTTCGACAGTGGCCATTGCTTATTATGCAGTTGGACTGATTTCCCCAATGATTGAGCCCTTTGTTGATCCTGCGATGAAAGACTGGGTGAAGGCAGGCGTTGCCCCAGTCGTTATTGGCTTCGTTTGGTGGACTCTGTCACGAATTCGGAACAGGGTCAGTCACAACTCCTAGGGCTGTCGCTTCATCTTTGGTAATGATTTGATTGTGTTGGTTGACGAAGACGACTTTCGGCTCGTGGGCTTGTGCTTCTGTCTCTGTGAATTGACCAAAAGCCGCAAGAATCAAAATGTCGCCAACACATGCGCGATGGGCAGCTGAACCATTGACCGAGATGATGCCCGAACCGCGTGGCGCATCGATCGCATAGGTCACCAAACGTTCGCCATTATTGACGTTCCAGAGGTGGATTTGCTCATGAGGCAGGATGCCAGCTGCGTCCATCAAGTTTTGATCGATTGCGCATGATCCGATGTAATCCACTTCAGCGGCTGTCGTGGTGACACGATGCAGCTTGCCAGACATCAGTGTTCGTAACATAGAGTCCTCCCAGAGAGCGCGCATCATAAAGGAGAATTACGCGATGCACAAAATTTCAGATGACCGTCCTGCATGGCTGATTTGGCGGGGGAATGATCAGTGGCTTATACAACTCGCGATCCGGTCGGGTGCCAAAGAAACACGCGCTGAGGGTGAATTTGACGGTCGTCTCAAATTGTTTGTCAAAGCGCCGCCAATCGAGGGGCGGGCGAACCAAACCATTGTGCAATCGATTGCTTCAGCGGTTGGGGTGCCAAAAAGTCGCGTGAATCTAGTGAGCGGCCTAAAATCAAAGCAGAAAAGTGTTGTGATTGAATTACCGGAAGAGGCGGCCGCTCAACTCGTTGAGCAACTCACCTCGATCGGACATTAATCGATCATCAGGTCTTGGACGAATCGTGGTAGGCCAAAAGCGCCATGGTGAACTTGAGGTGTGTAGTACTTCAAAAGAGACAGCGCATTTGATCTTGCTGTTAACTCATTGATCGAGGGCATTTCGATTCGAGCCTTGCTCGCAAACCCCATCGCCATTGCACCGCCAGCATAAGTCGGTACTGGAGTTAGGTAGAATGATCGTGTTTGAAAATACGATTTCCATCTGCGATAGGTATTTGTGACTTCATCACCTTGCATATAAGGGACTCCATTTTGAGTCACGAGAATACCGTTATCCGTTAATGCATTCGCGCATCCCGCATAGAATGACGATTCAAAGAGAACTTCACCGGGCCCAATTGGGTCGGTTGAGTCAGTGATGATGACATCAAACTGTTCGCTATTATTGGCAATGAAGGCAGCACCATCGTCGATCACGAGATTCAATCGCGGATCATCAAACGCACCATTTGAATGCTTTGGAAAGTATTCAATGCACATATCGACTACAGCGCGATCAATTTCCACCTGGGTGACTGACTCAACACTTGGATGTTTTAAGACTTCACGTAGGATTCCGCCGTCACCGCCACCGATGATCAACACGTTCTTTGGGCATGGGTGCGTATTCATCGGAACGTGCACCATCATTTCGTGATAGACGAATTCATCTGCCTCAGTGGTCTGGATGACACCATCGAGTGCCATCACTCGACCGAAACGAGGATTTTCAAAAATAACGAGCTCTTGGTGGTCGGTAGCCGCTTCGAACAGGGTCTGTCCCTGCTCGAAGTTTTGACCCCATTCAGAGTACAGAGTTTCTTGAAAACGCATTAGCGGATCTTGCCGCGTCGTTCTTCAACTACTTCTGATCGAGACGGCCGGAAATAACGACCTAAAATCTCAACTGCTCTGTGTGGATTTGAATCGCCACACATGAATACGTCAAACGCAGCGTAATCTTTCTCAGGCCAGGTATGAACGGAGATATGAGATTCCGCTAAAACAGCAACGCCACTGATCCCGCCATTTGGTGTGAAATGATGTAAGTGGATATGCAAAAGTGTCGCATTGCACTCCTCAACGCATGCACGCATTGCTGCTTCCATCCGTTCAAGGCAATCGAGGTCTTTAGCGCCCCAGAGATCAATAATGAGGTGTGTACCAGCGAAGATTTCGCCGTCTTTGCAAATGAAGTGATCAAGTGATTGATCGCGATCTTCGATTTGATCGTGTTGTGGCCAATTTTGTGTGGCAACCGCAGTCAAGGTTGTGCTCAATTCAGGTGATACCCCCTGGATCTAATGGAATGTATAACTAATGCGATACACCCGTGATTCCGAAGGTATCGCGCGATTAAAAGAGCATAAATCCTCGTGTTATCAGCTCAAGTAGCGCGAAGTTTAGTGATTTTTACAATGTGTGCAAGAAAAAATATGAAAAGAACAAAAAGTTATGACGTTTTGAGAAGGTTCAGGTAGCTGACATAGCTTTTAAGTTGACTCAAGCGCTTGAAGACCATTTCAGACTTCGAAATGCCACAACCCTCGAAGCGTAAGAAATACCAGTACCGTCGTGACTTGTGCTTTTGAATAATACCAATCGGAGATCCGTCTGAGATAACCCGAAAACTTCGTTTGGCGATACGATTCAATTCCATCTGAACCCTCCATCAGTGCAATAGCCTAACGCGAGGGATTCATTTGGGGAATAGAGGGAAGTTAGGCCGCCGCCGTCAGCTCGTCAGTGTCAGACTGGAATGTGAGTTCAGATGCATCCACAACAGTTGATGGGCAGGCTGTTGAATCAGCAATGGCTTTTCTCGCCATGAACACTGCGCCAACCACGATGAATACCACATTCATGACAGCAGAGGGCCATGCTTCTGAATATGCGCTCGATGCTGCGATCATCACGCAACTCACGACAGAAGTGCCGTGGAAGAGATAGCTCGTGCCGCTGATCCAGCCACGCGTTAAGCTAAAGTACGCGGCGAGGTAAATTAGTCCTCCAGCGAAACCAAGCCCAAGCATGATTGTGTGCAACACCGGCATCTACTCCTAAAGTCATATGAATGAGGCGCGCAGTCTATCGCTTTTTTTCGCTGTCGCAAGCGTAAAAAATCAATTATTTTTAATGGTTTAGAGGCTTTTTTTGCAGGGCAAAATTTTTGTCGCCTAATGAGTTTCTTAATCGATTTTAGGTTCATCTGGCGGTTATACTCAGTTTCACGGCATGATGACCCTAGAAAAATAATTCGCCTTCGAATGAATTCATCTCCGGTGTGCTTATCGTGCACCTCGTAGGCCTCTAGGGAGCAAACGAAAAAAATGTGGGATTTCGTTGAAATTATGTGTCCCTATTGTGGGGAATTTCAGCAAACAGATGTCGACGTCAGTGCGGGTAGTCAGGAGTATTGGCAGGATTGTCAGGTCTGCTGTTGCCCAATTTTGTTCGAGCTCGCTGTTGATGCCGATCAAACGTTTCAGGTCACAGTCAAGCGAGATGACGAATAACCATGACTTTCGATATGTGGATCGCCTATGTGTTGGCGATGCTTGTGATCTCGATCTCACCAGGATCTGGTTGTATTAACACGCTTTCAACGAGCTTGAGCTACGGATTTCGCCAAGCCATTCCTGCGATCGCAGGATTGCAGGTGGGGTTACTGATCCAATTGGCAATCGTTGGTATTGGGTTGGGTGCGATTTTCGCCACGAGTCCAAGGGCTTTCTTTGTGCTGCAGTGGGCAGGTGTTCTGTACTTGGTATGGATTGGAGCGTCCAAATTGATATGGCCGAAGACGCAACTGGCCTCTGAATCGGTCCAGATTCCTCGGTCTGCCTTATTTAACCGAGCGATTTTGATCAATGTGACTAATCCAAAAGCATTCGTATTCTTGGCTGCTTTTTTTCCACAATTCATCGATCAGAGTGCGGAATTATTACCGCAATACGTCATCCTTGCTGCGACATCGTTGATGATTGATACAGCTGTCATGCTGAATTACGCGTGGCTTGCACACGCCTTACGTCCATTACTGAATTCAGAACACTTGATGCGTCGACAAGAGCAATTTTTTGGGTTGTTGTTTGTGGGTGCTGGATGTTTGTTGGCGGTTTACTAAGCCGCGAAGACTTGGCTCCAGTGCGCGTAGTCGGTGAGGGTGACGAGCTCATCAGGGGTAATTGCCATCCAGCCGTTTTGAATCCCTGCAGGAATGTATAGACAAGGGGACTCAAGAACTGACGATTCAATTTCAGTTTGGAGCAGATGCGGCAATCCAAACGGTGGCATCCACTGTGCTGGGTAACCTGTCAACAGGTAAACCTGCATCGGGTTTGCTCGTCTCTCGTTTGGATTCATCTTCGGCGCTTGATTCCAAGGGTGAACCACGATCCTTGGAGCATGTTCAGGATTCAATATGAGACTCGCAGTCAAAATATCGTTTTCTTGGCAGCCGAGCGAAAGACTGAGTTGTTCCGCACCAGATTCGATCTCATAAATCTTGGCATTGCTGCCGACGCGCTCTAAAAATTCGAGTAGGCCGAGCGGTGGGGTAATTGTCTTCATTATGTGTTCCAAATAAGAACGAATATTGTAACACAGCGATTCCGGCTGTTGCGTTCTGTGTGGTGCGAGCGGTGCAAAAGCGCACCATCTCAGTAACCCGTTTTCTTGCCATGCACTGCATACTGCATTTGGAGGTGAATGAAGATGATTATTGTTGGTGTGCGTTGTGATTCAGGTATTGAGCTACCGGATGCGTGGAGACGATTAACTGGAATACAAATGTGTCGGTTGAGCCCGTCTGAGAGTATTGAAGGAATTGATCTGTGTGTGTATCTATTTTCGGAAGGCCGACAAGGACTCAGTCGGGCGGTAACTGAAATGAGCTCATCTCATCAAACAAAGTTTTGTGTGTTTGAACCGTCCCTTGATACGGATATCGCTGTGTTACTTGTGAAAGCCGGTTGTCACGGCTATGCATTGCATACCGCTTTACCGAACTTTGCGGCAATTGCGGCTTCCATCATCAAAGGATCGTATTGGGTTCCGCGGTCTGTGATGGAGCGAGTGGTTGAGGAGATTACAGTCGATCGTGACGCAATGGTTGGGTCGCTCTGCCAAGAATTATCACCTCGAGAACATGAAGTGGCGCTTTGGATCGGTCGCGGCCTTTCAAATAAACGTATTGCACGAGAGATGGGTGTCACTGAACGCACAGTAAAAGCTCATCTCAGTAATATTTTCCAGAAGACGCCAGTGAGCGATCGGTTAGAGCTCGCTTTGCTGATGAAGGGTGAATTGCCTGAGCGGGTTCGCGTAAATCTCCAGTAATTTATCGCGATACTTCTCAGGAGTTCCCGAAATGAGCGACTGAAAACGCTCTTTGACATCAGGTAATAGGTCGTCAGGTAATGACGCTTGGGTCAGCAGGGCGTCTGCAAGTCGTCCTGTATCGAATACCCGTTGACCGAGAATAATCTGGTGATCAATCGCTGTTGCAAGCTCTTGTGGCGTGTCTGGGATCTCTGTGATGGGTGCGCCAAAGTGAAGATGGACACGACCTTTCCAACCCATGATGCCGGTGGCGATAGACTTTACGTCTTCATCTGGGCGCTTGGTATAAGCGCCATCACGCTCTGTAATCGCTAACTCACGTGCTTTCAGCGGAGCACAGGGGTCGAACTCGTAAGAGATAGAGACAGGAACTAATCGAACGGCCGCAACAGCCTCTTGGAACGATTCGTTGCGAGGTTTACCGGCCATTGCCAGCATTTTGAGGATTGCTGGGTCAGTGCGATCAATGCCGTCTTTGGCACGACCCTCGCGATGAGCAATCCAGATTGAATGATACTCTTCAATCGATTGTCTGATGTAGCCTGAGAGCGCAGAGTAGGTCTGTAACATCTCTCGAGGGCCTGACACATTTCGCTTTACAATAAAGCTCTTATTGATCCGCATCAGATCGCCAACAAATGGTTTTTTTACTAAGTTGTCCCCGATTGCAATGCGCACAGTATCAAAACCGCCGTTATACAGTGCCCAGTTGACGAATGCTGGGTCCATGACGATATCGCGGTGATTACTCAGAAAGAGGTACGACTGCTTAGGATCTAAATTTTCCAATCCCGACACTGTGAATGTTTCTGTCGTTGATGAAAGGACCTTGGCAAGTTGTGGCGCGACCAACTCTTGAAAATCACGAACACTGTCGACGCCTCTCGCCTGATTACGAAGAAATGCGCGGATTCGCGGTTTTAAAAACAGACTAAATAGTGGATACCAGCCTTTGAATTTTAACTGACCGATTGCTTTGATGAACTCATCATCGTGTATCAGTCTATTGATGACTTGTGGGACGTCCTGGTCTCTATATGGCTCAATATCAGAAATATCGGTCATTCGTTATCCTTACCGTAAACCGCAATTATACCGACAATGGGCAATAACAATGCAATCAGATGCAATATTTTCTGCACTACCAAGCACCTGGCGAGATTATCTTGGCGATTCGACACTTGAGTCCATTGCCGCGCAATGTTCGCCACGACTCCTTAAGGAGATAAGTTATCCAGATCAGGCGGATCGATTCCGAGCATTTGAACTCTGCTCACCAAATCAGTGTCGAGTTGTCATTGTTGGGCAAGATCCGTATCACGGGCCAGATCAGGCGATGGGGCTCGCTTTCTCTGTTCGTCAAGGGATAGCGATCCCCCCATCTCTTCGCAATATCCTAAAAGAGTGGCAGTCTGAGTTCGGATATCAGATTCCAACGTCAGGCGATTTATCCGCATGGGCTTCTAGAGGCGTTTTATTATTGAATCGGGTGCTGTCAGTGCAGCCAGGTAGTGCTGGGAGTCACCGTTCCCTTGGATGGGAATTGTTCACGAATCATGTAATTGAGCGCTTGGCGGGTGATCCAATGTTTCGGGTATTTTGTTTGTGGGGTAGTGACGCGAGACAGTTGAGTACCCTCATCCCGCAAACTCAGGGAATCATTGAGTGCGTTCATCCATCACCCTTGTCTGCTCACCGGGGTTTTTTTGGCTCTCGTCCATTCACAACGATTAATCATATGTTGAAGGAGCAGGGATTATCCGAGCTTGACTGGACGCTGCCCCTCGACTTGTCTAATGATCTCAAAGGGCACACTGATCAGTTGTTCTGACGAGCTATTGACCGCTGCCAGCACAAGAGCAATCGAACCCTCACTTGTCGATGCAGTGTCAAATACGGGATATGTCTGGCCACCGATCTCAACTACATCGCCATCAATTGGCTTAGGGCTTTTGTAGATCCACACATGTTTCTTGGCTTGGCCTAAATGTTCGAGACGGGCAATCACTTCTTGGCCTGTGTAACATCCTTTTTTGAAATTCACCCCTCCGAGCATCTGGTAGTGAGCTTGTTGTGGGATATATTTCTCAGAAGAATAAGCGCGAACGTAGCCAAGCCCGCTCTCAAGCCTGGAATAGTCTGCATGCGGATCGTGTAGAGCATCCAAATCTCCGATGATCCAATCCGTTCCACCATGTTCGCCAACGCGTGTGGTTGACGCGTCGTGTTGACTTGCGCCGGGTTCAAGGCCTTGATTACACGTCAGTGCGACAGGTATCGCTGTCAGTTCGGCAGTAACGCGCGAAAGCATCAAGAAAGGGTTCAGTTTGTCGAGCACTGCATCAGCTTGATCTGTCGGTGTAATCATGCTGACTATGTTGCTGTGAAGAACCAAACGACCTGAGCCGTACATCCGACCTTTTGGATCGCAAAATGCAAGAAGTGGCGCATTTCCTTCACCGAGGTCAGTCACTTTTTGCGTGCACTGTCCTTGCAAAACCGACAGCGCTTTATCGCCTGTGAACTGAATCAATCCAAATGGTGAAGTCATGTTTTTCCTTGAGTGCTACACTGTCATCTTAACGGAGGGAGTATGGACGATCGCACTGAATTCAACCGACTGTATTGGCATTCTCGTCGCGGAATGCTTGAAATCGATGTCATGTTGATGCCTTTTACTCAGAACCACTATCTGAGTTTGTCCGAAAATGACCAAGAAGCCTATCGCAGACTGCTTGATTGTGAAGATCAGGATATTTGGGAATGGTTGCGTGGGTTTAAGCTTCCAGATGACGAAGATCTGGCTCGGATCGTGTTGCAAGTTCGTCAGGCGAGCGGCGACATTGCGGTTACATCTCAACAATCATGAAAGCGATCGTCTGGTTAACCCAGGCCCAAGGCTTTTTTGTCGCTAGACCACGCGTCCGGACCCTCAACACAGCATCCATTGCCAAGGCATTGTTGGTCTCCATCGACGGACAGAAATGTGCGATGCGTGTCGATGCATTCAACGAGTGGCGTATTGGACCATTCAGTTACTGTGTTCTTAATCTTGGAGGCACTGTCGGCTCGATGCATTGGTTAGCGAGGCGCCAAACCATCAGCCTTCAGCGTCTAAGGCATCACGTTGCAACGCTGTGAATTTAGCGCTCTTTTCCCGGAATGAGCACGGTATCGTCGGGATGTTTCGATAAATCCGGATGATCGAGCGTAAAATGAAGTCCCCGTGACTCCTCGCGCTTTAATGCGGACCTGATAATGAGTTCTGCAACGACCACCAAGTTTCTCAGTTCGATTAAGTGTGCAGTAATTCGATAGTTGGCGTAGAAATCTTGGATTTCTCGCGCAAGGAGTTGCACCCGATTAAGAGCGCGTTGTAGACGCTTATCTGTCCTGACTATACCAACGTAATCCCACATAAAACGTCGGATTTCAGCCCAGTTGTGCGCAATCACAACATCTTCGTCACTGTCGATGACTTGCGACGCATCCCACTGATCGACACCGGGATGTGCCACATCTGCATGAACCGTAAGCGCGATATGGTGCGCAGCTGATCGGCCGTAGACGATGCATTCAAGGAGTGAATTCGAAGCCATTCGATTGGCTCCATGGAGACCTGTAGAACTCACTTCACCAACAGCATAGAGACCGGCTAAATCCGTTTCACCATGCAAATCCACAAGCACCCCGCCACAAGTGTAGTGGGCGGCTGGTACCACTGGAATCCGATCCTTAGTCATGTCGATATCGAGCTCAATTAAGCGCTGGTAAATCGTTGGAAAATGGCTTTTGATAAATTCTGGGTCGCGATGCGTGATATCGAGATAGACGTGATCGGCACCGATTCGCTTCATTTCATGATCGATCGCGCGAGCAACAATGTCACGCGGAGCGAGTTCCGCGCGCGGATCAAACCCCGGCATAAATTGAGTGCCATCCGGTAGCCGCAAAATACCGCCTTCACCGCGTACCGCTTCTGAAATCAGAAAGGATTTCGCATCTGGGTGGAATAAACATGTTGGATGGAACTGATTGAATTCCATATTTGCAACGCGACAACCAGCGCGCCATGCCATCGCGATACCGTCACCACTAGCACCATCTGGATTGGAAGTGTATTTGTATACTTTACTCGCACCACCTGTTGCCAAAATGACGGCGTGAGCGAGAAAAGTATCAACTTCGCCGGTCTGCTTGTTGAGCACGTAGCATCCACGCACACGTCGTGTTCTCGGCCCGCGGCCTCGGTCAAAGCATAAATCCACTGCGATGAAGTTGTGATAAAACGTGATGTTTTCGGCTTCACTGGCTTGGCGGTCAAGGGCATCTTGAATCGCCCAGCCGGTTGCATCTGCTGCGTGCAAAATTCGGCGGTGCGAGTGACCTCCCTCGCGTGTCAGGTGGAAAGACTCCTCAGATTTGGTGAACGCGACACCTTGGTCAACAAGCCAATCAATCGCTTCTCGAGCACTCGAAACAACGTGTTCAACGACGTCCTGATGACATAATCCAGCCCCAGCAATGAGAGTGTCGTCCACATGACTTTCGATCGAGTCTTGATCATCAATGACCGCGGCAACCCCGCCCTGGGCCCAGCGCGTAGAACCTCCGCTGGGGTCTTTGGTGAGCACAGCGACAGATAGATGCTTGGGGATTGATAGGGCAGCTGTTAAACCAGCCGCGCCGGCTCCGAGAACCAGTACATCAACCTGATGAAGTTGCGGCTCGGCATTCATTCTGCTTGTCCTTTTAGATGGTGCATGTCATCGTAGTCGTTGAATTTCTTGAGAAAACGCTATTGGGTATGGAATCGCCAGTTCAAAAAGTGGAGGCTGATAATGACCAGTTATTGGTCGATCGTGCCCGCTTGGGTGACCGCCACGCTTTTGATTTATTGGTTCTCAAATACCAATCTCGATTGCTCTCTTTAGTTGGTCGCCTAGTTTCGAATCAAAGTGATGCCTTGGATGTTTTACAGGATACCTTTGTAAAAGCCTACCGTTCCTTAAATACGTTTCGCGGTGAGAGCGCATTTTACACTTGGCTCTATCGGATTGCGGTCAATACCGCAAAAAACCATTTAGCTGCGCGTGTTAAAGAATCGAAAGATGTTTCTGTTGATGATGACGGAACTGGCGAACTCTCAGTTCTTCAGGATTTAGCGGCACCTGAAGATGAAGCGGCGGCTGAGGAATTGCAGCGAGCAATACTGCACTCGATCGAGCAACTTCCTGAAGATTTGAAACAAGCGCTAACACTTCGTGAGCTCGAAGGAATGAGCTATGATGAAATTGCACTTGCGATGAATTGTCCGATTGGAACAGTGCGGTCGCGGATCTTTAGAGCCCGCGATCATGTTGTCCAAGAAATTTCTCAGAAATTTCCGGGAACTTTTTTGTCATGAAATTGTCAAAGACATTAAATACAGTAAACCCATACATTGGAGTGGCGACTGAATGACCGAGACCTTGCGACAATCCCTGTCGGCTTTAGTTGATCAGGAGGCAACGGAATTCGAGGCACGTAAAATCCTTGATGCGACGAAATCACGTGGTGATCTCAAGGAGTACTGGGCGTCTTGTCAGGCGATTAGCAGTACGATGCGTGGAGAGTCAGTGCTTGGTACGAGTTTACTGGACCGTATTAATGCAGAACTTGATGGTGTGAGCGAGGCGAAGCCAATCGCTGACGATTACAACCAAGAAGTTGCTCCGCATGTCACGTTTCTCCCAACAAAAGAGCCATTACCTAACCGCTTTGCAGCGTTAACTGGTCAGTTGGCAATTGCTGCATCGATTGCCTTTGCCGTTGTGGTGGGTGTTAAGGTCGTTGCCCCTGTGGATACACAACCTGCTGTTGCTGCGTCTGAACCTCTCGAGATTATCAAATTTCAGATGCCTGTTCAGAAAGAGACTGTTTCAGTTGATGGTGTGACCAGTGTTCAAGATGCGGTCGAGCGCCGTCCTGTTGCAAGAATTCTGACAGAACAAGATATGAAGCAGTTGGTGAGCAATCGTCTGAGTCCGTATCTCATCCGCCATGCTGAAAACACCGCAGTCGTTGGTGGAACATCTGTTCTTCCGCTCGCACGAATCATGGGGCGTGACGAGCCAATCGAGTAATGCTATCTCGGTTTTTTAGTGTGCTTCTTTGCACACTAATGCTTGCGAGCTCGCAAGCATTCGCCATTAGCTCTGAGCCCGCGAAAGAGAAGCTTCGGTCGATGGCCGTAGCCGTCCGATCGCTATCTTATTCAGGAAAGCTTGTGTACCAGCGAGCTGATGTCTTAGCGAACCTCGCTTTCCAGCATGACGTTGTAAATGGGCAGGAAACTGCTCGGTTGAGACGCCTGTCGGGGCGACCATTGGAACGCGCGCAATCTGGTGACTCGCTTATTGAAGCGATTCCAGGCCCGGATGTTCTGCGTCAAGGATACCCATTGCCCGGGATGATTAATTCGGAGCCGAGTCAGATTTTTGAGGCGCCGTATCAAATTACGCTTGGGGGTATCGAGCGGATCGCAGACCGATCAGCGCAACTCGTATTGGTTGAATCGATGGATGGCCATCGTCATACCTACAAGTTTTGGGTCGATGAAGAGACATCACTGTTACTGAGATCACAAACCCTTAACGCAAACAATCAAACGCTCGAGCAGTTCGAATTTTCTGAGCTGACTGTTGGACCGCAATCGGTTGAAATCGCGAGTGGTCAGGAGTCTCTACAGGTCAAGGTTTATCCAATTACGGCGCCTGATTCAGTGTTGCAGTTTTCGCCAGCGAGTTGGTTGCCAGCTGGTTATCAACTGGTCTCAGCACTTCCATCGAGGGCGGGCAGTCATCGTGTGTATACTCTTGTCTATACAGATGGACTCGGAAGCTTCTCTATTTTTCTCGAGTTAACAAACTCAAGGCCTGAGCCAGATATGCAGGCGATTCTGGGCCCAACCGTTGCACTTGGGAAAGACTACGCGTTGTCAGGTGGTGCACTTCGTGTGACGTTGGTCGGTGAAATCCCCTCTGATACCGGTAAGACGATTATCGAAGCACTCGACGTCGATGGCTTAAAAGGTTTATTGAGTCGCTCACAGTGAGCTGTCGAAAATCAGTTGAAGTGATATCGGTCAATCAAGGATCGCTGACTGTGAAAGCAGTTAGCCAATCATTGTGTCCAGCATGTCAGGAACTTGGTCGGTGTCGATCGGATTGGCTCAGTATAAAATCTGCTCGCCAAACCTTTGAAATTCCCCTTAATGAACCCATTTCTGTGAGTGCGGGTGATATCGTTGTTCTGAACATTGATGAGCAAGCGTTAACCGCTCAAATGATTAAGCTCTATGGTCTGCCGTTAATTGGTTTTATTGCACCGATTATCGTTGGACAGACGGAGGGATGGAGCGAGTTGTCCCAAGCAGTGGCTGCATTTGTTGGTCTCGGCTTGGGTTGGGTCTCCAGTCGTTACTGGACACAAACGTTTCAGATAAGGATTGATCAATGAAATCAATGATGCGCTTTTTTATTGGGTTCGTGGTTGTCGTTAGCCTTAACGTACAAGCGCAATTACCTGACTTTACGCAACTGGTCGATGATGTATCTCCGGCTGTTGTGAATATTTCAACGCGCTCCTCTCAGCCAGCTTCCAGACCTCAGCAAATGCCGGATCTGCAAAATCTCCCTCCATTTTTCAGAGAATTTTTTGAGCGTGGTGTCCCGATGCCGCCGCAAGAGCGTGAGGGGCGGTCGTTAGGATCTGGTTTCATTATTTCGAAAGATGGTTATGTGTTAACCAACAACCACGTTGTTGAAGGCGCAGAGACGGTTATTGTTCGCTTAAACGACCGTCGGGAATTTATTGCTGAAATCGTGGGTACAGATCCACGTTCCGATGTGGCTGTGTTAAAACTTGATGCAACTGATCTTCCTGTCGTCAAAATTGCTGATAGTGATAATGTCAAACGCGGTCAGTGGGTTGTCGCAATCGGTTCGCCGTTTGGGTTCGATTACAGTGTCACAGCTGGCATTGTGAGTGCGACTGGGCGTGCTTTGCCTGATGAGAGCTATGTTCCGTTTATTCAAACTGACGTTGCGATCAACCCAGGTAACTCGGGTGGTCCTTTATTTAATCTGGACGGTGAGGTCGTTGGGATTAACTCGCAAATTTTCACGCGATCTGGTGGTTTCATGGGATTGTCGTTTGCCATTCCAATGAATCTAGCCATGAATGTAACCGAACAAATTCAGGAAGATGGTGTTGTTCGTCGTGGATGGTTGGGAGTTTTGATTCAAGAAGTCAATCGCGATCTTGCTTTAAGTTTCGGGCTTGAGAAACCAATGGGTGCATTAATTGCGCAGGCCTCAAGCTCGGGCCCGGCCGGAAAAGCAGGGATACAGCCAGGTGATATCATTGTGCGTTTCAACGGTAAAGACGTTGAACGTTCTTCTGATTTACCGCCAATGGTGGGTCTGGTACGCCCTGGTTCAACAGTGCCTGTTGATGTTGTCCGTCAAGGTGATCGACTGACTCTGGATGTGACTATTGAACAACTTCCTGAGGCGAACCAAGTGGCGCAGGCCATGTCATCGCAGCCAAAATCTATTTTGGGCATGACAGTCGACGAGGTTCCTGAGTCACTTCAGGCTGAAAGTAATCTTCAAGGTGGGATTTTGGTCAAAGAGGTGAACGAGGATCCTGCATTAAGTGCTGGCTTAAGAGCAGGCGACATTATTACGCAGGTTGGTGGCCGCGAGATAATGCGTGTCTCAGATCTGCAAACTTTAGTGGATTCATTGCCTACGGATCGGCCAATTCCAGTACTTGTTGTGCGCGGAGGTAATTCAACGTTTCTCACTTTGCGATTAGGTCGCTAAACTAACGCGATTTTTTCGCTAGGAGCAATGGAGTCTTGACTGACCCGTCACATATACGAAACTTTTCTATCATCGCTCACATCGACCATGGTAAATCAACGCTGGCTGATCGGTTCATCCAGCGTTGTGGTGGACTGTCAGACCGTGAGATGGGAGCTCAAGTTCTCGATTCAATGGATATTGAGCGAGAGCGCGGGATCACCATCAAAGCGCAAAGCGTGACCCTGAATTACACAGCGCTTAATGGCGAAACTTACGAATTGAACTTCATCGATACGCCGGGGCACGTTGACTTCAGTTATGAAGTATCACGTTCTTTGTACGCATGTGAAGGTGCTTTGCTCGTCGTTGATGCGGCTCAAGGCGTCGAGGCGCAATCGGTGGCTAACTGTTATACGGCTATTGAACAGGGCCTTGAGGTTGTTCCAGTCCTTAACAAAATGGACTTGCCTCAAGCCGAGCCTGAACGCGTTAAAGAAGAGATTGAAAACATCATCGGTATCGACGCGTCTGACGCAATTCCATGCTCTGCCAAAAGCGGAATGGGTATTGATGAGCTTCTTGAACAGCTGATTGTAAAGATTCCACCGCCATCTGTTGATCGGACACTTCCAACACAAGCATTGATCATCGACTCATGGTTCGATAGCTATTTGGGTGTCGTATCGTTGGTCCGAGTTACGCAAGGTTCCTTGCGTAAAGGGCAAAAGGTTCGAGTTAAGAGTACTGGTCGTGATTGGCAGGTGGGTGACGTGGGTGTCTTCACGCCAAAGCGTCTCTCGAAAGATATGCTGCAAGCGGGCCAGGTCGGGTTCATGATCGCGGGCATTAAAGATATCCACGGTGCCCCAGTTGGGGACACCTTGGTTGATACAAAATTCCCAGAGACCGATGCGTTACCTGGATTCCAGAAGGTCAAGCCACAGGTATATGCTGGTTTGTTCCCTGTGTCAGCGGATGATTTTGAGGATTTCCGTGAAGCTTTGGAAAAACTGACACTGAATGATGCCAGCTTGATTTACGAACCCGAGACCTCTGATGCACTCGGATTTGGGTTTCGGTGCGGCTTCCTCGGTATGTTGCACATGGAGATTATCCAGGAACGACTGGAACGTGAATATGACCTCGATCTGATCACATCAGCACCGACGGTTGTTTATGAAGTTGTGACAAGCGACGGCCAAACGCTCTACGTAGATAACCCGTCACGGCTTCCAGATATTGGCTCAATCGAGGATATGCGTGAGCCAATCGTCGCGGCAACGATTCTGGTACCGAATGAATATGTGGGCTCGGTGATGACTCTCTGTGTGGAAAAGCGTGGGATGCAGAGAGATCTCAAGTACATGGGTAGTCAAGTTCAGATCGAGTTTGACCTTCCGATGGCTGAGGTTGTGATGGATTTCTTCGACCGACTGAAATCGGCAACGCGAGGATTTGGCTCGCTTGATTACAGTTTTGTGCGATTTGAGTCCTGTCCGTTAGTGCGGTTGGATATTCTGATTAACGGGGAGCGTGTCGATGCGCTGGCCGCTATTGTTCATAAGGACCATTCGCAATCGAGAGGTCGTGAACTGGCCGAAAAACTGCGCGAATTGATTCCTCGTCAAATGTTCGATGTTGCAATCCAGGCAGCGATTGGTCGCCATGTTATTGCGCGAACCACTGTGAAAGCATTGCGCAAAAATGTCACTGCAAAATGTTATGGTGGCGATGCGACGCGGAAGCGTAAGTTGTTAGAAAAACAGAAAGCCGGTAAAAAACGAATGAAGCAAGTGGGTCGTGTCGAGATTCCACAGGATGCTTTCTTGGCTGTATTAAAGGTAGATTAAGAAATGGATTTCACGCTCATATTGGTCGTTATCGTGCTCGTATCAGGCGTGATTTACGGTTTAGATCTTCTGTACTTTAAGAACAAACGAAATGGTCGTGATCCCGGGATCATTATTGATTACAGCCGCTCGTTTTTCCCCGTATTATTTTTAGTACTGCTATTGCGATCATTTTTGTTTGAACCCTTCCAGATTCCAAGTGGATCAATGCTTCCGACATTGAAGATTGGTGATTTTATCCTCGTGAACAAATTCGATTATGGATTGCGTTTGCCGGTGCTTGGTAACACTGTCGTTGAAGTTGGCGAGCCAAAGCGTGGTGATGTGATGGTGTTTAAATACCCTGAAGACCCGCGAATCAATTTTATCAAGCGTGTTGTTGGTATTCCTGGGGATACTGTTGAGTATCGAAACAAAGTGGTTTACATCAATGGTGAAGCTCAAACGTTAACGCAGATAACTCCAGATGGTTCGCTCGTTGTTCCACCTTTGACTGAAGAAGCCTCCGAGCAATTGGGTGATCGTGAACACAGAATATGGCGTCGGATGACTCAAGGGCGCGATTTTGGTCCGATTCAGATTCCTTCGGGCCAATATTTTGTGATGGGAGATAACCGAGATAACTCAAACGACAGTCGTGTTTGGGGATTTGTTGATGATTCTCTCATTGTTGGGCGCGCATTTGCTGTCTGGATGCATTGGGAAAAGTTATTGTCGATTCCTTCGTTCAGTGATGTGCGGATTATCCAGTGAGTGCCACTGATCTCGACGACTTACAATCGCGTCTTGGTTATCGGTTCAAGGACATTGAGCACCTCGAATCGGCTCTCACTCATCGAAGCATGGGACCTTCGCACAACGAGCGCCTTGAATTTTTAGGTGATTCGATTGTGAATTTTGTGGTTGCGGAAGCGCTCTTTCGTCGTTATCCAGAGGCTCGTGAGGGTAAACTCACACGGATGCGCGCCTCATTAGTACGTGGTCAGTCATTATCGCAACTCGCCAGACGTTTACAGTTAGGTGAGACCATCAGACTCGGAAGTGGTGAACGAAAGAGTGGTGGGCGCCGTCGAGATTCAATTCTAGCGGATGCAATGGAAGCCGTGATTGGTGCCATTTTCCTTGATGGCGGAATGGCTGCTTGTCAAAGCTGTATTACAACTTGGCTTGAATCCGAGTTGGCTGCAGTTAATCCGAATCAGGTGGATAAGGATCCAAAGACTGCGTTACAGGAATGGTTGCAGAGAGAAAAGAAAGATCTCCCTGTGTATCGAGTTCTCGAAGTCTTGGGGCCTGCTCATCAGCAAACGTTTCGTGTGCAAGTGCAGGTCGATGGTCTTGAGGAATATCCTGTCGGGACAGGCGCTTCTCGACGCGAAGCTGAACAGGCAGCGGCTGCAGATGCATTGTTACAGTTGAGTGCATCATGACCTCTCGTTTCGGATTCGTTGCGATTGTTGGGCGTCCAAATGTTGGCAAATCAACGCTCTTGAATCATATCCTTGGTTTTAAGCTCTCAATCACCTCACGCAAACCACAAACGACCCGGCACCGTGTGCTAGGTATTTGGACAGAAGATGAAATCCAAATTGCATTTGTAGATACTCCTGGAATGCACACAGACCAGCCCAAGGCCATGAATCGTGTGATGAATCAAACAGCTGAACAGGCGATGTCTGGCGTTGATGCTGTTGTGATGTTGACCGATGGAAAGGTTTGGAATGAGTTGGATGAACGTGTCTACCAGAAGGTAAAGCGTGCCGACTGTCCGAAGTACTGGGTTATCAA
>Ga0181593_10001033_pt1 | contig 25099 bp, 20 predicted proteins | sample 071ome_19_FD_133756 | JGI IMG/M metagenome (GOLD analysis project Ga0181593, IMG submission 133756) | Coastal salt marsh microbial communities from the Groves Creek Marsh, Skidaway Island, Georgia - 071413AT metaG (megahit assembly) | ecosystem: Environmental > Aquatic > Marine > Intertidal...
CTATAAATGCTTCATCATCGCTCTCAGCGGACTCCCCGCTTATCCATGCTTTACAAGCAATTAATCATGCGTTTCCCGAGCTTGTGACGATTGTTGACCTCTGCGTCTGCCAATACACTCATGATTCTCACTGTCGAATCCAAAATGATGAACAACAAACGATTCAACATCTGTACCAACAAGCGACTTTGCTCCTCGAAGCGGGCGCAAAAGGACTTATGCCCAGTGGCATGATTCCCTTGTTCTCAAAAAAACTCCGCATTTGGAGTAATACACAGGGACTATCAACACCGTTCATACTCTCACAAACTGCTAAATTTCACTCTCCTCTCTTTGCACCCTTCCGCTCATCTGAAGGAATGAATACGGGGGTCGATAAATCAGAGTATCAACTTAGACCAGAACAGCATGAATTGGCGCTCTCCTTTATCGAAGCAGAATTAGACTTGGGAGCGGACTGCGCTCTCGTAAAGCCAGGAATTACATATATGGAGATACTTCATCAAGCCCGGGCAGCACAGCCGAAGCAAAAACTCGGTAGCTTTATTACCAGTGGAGAACACGAAATCATGTATTCGCTGGCCTCCTCTGCCTCAAAAGCCGACCCGCTCTATTTCCTCAAATCATCAACAGAATATCTGCTGAATTCAGAAATTGATGTTATCGTTTCGTATTGCGCAGACCGAATTGTTGAGAGTCTAAGCAGATAAAGAGACACGCACGGTAACATGAGCAAACAATTTCAAAGAAAAAAAGAGAACTTTACCTGCGACCAGTGCAATACCCTCGTTCAAGGCAATGGCTATACAAACCACTGTCCGAAATGCCTTTGGAGCAAACACGTTGACATACAGCCAGGAGATCGTGCAGAAACATGTCATGGTGGGATGAAACCGATTGCTCTACTCCCAAAAACTGGTGGCGGACTGGATCACGCACGTATTCTTCATAAGTGCGTACAATGCGGTTACGAAAAGTGGAATGAGAGCTCATCAGAGGACTCCTCGGAGAGCCTATTAGCGCTATTCGCCCGAAGAGAACCGTGACCTTTTATAACTCCGCTCGCGTTGCAACGCGACGTATCGATTCAAATGATCGGTCTGGTAATCGAACGCGAGAATTACGACTCCCGACCTGAGCCAAGGCACTTGCACTGGAAAAACTATAAAGATTGAAGGAAAGCTTAGGCCACTGCGCAGCAAAGTAGCTCTTCGTATCAAGGTGTGTAAGGTCAAAGGTCCGAAATCCAAAATCTTCAACCAGCCGAGGTATTGCCTTCATCTGATGCGGAGTCTTATCGAGCCTGCTTGGAATAATAACCCCTCCCCGTTTCTCAACACGCTCTATCACCTGTCCTATCGAAGCCCTCAAGGTAAAGGAAGAATCTCCGTAGGTAGCCTCTGGCACATTAAGCTCTTTTAGAAAGTCTTCAACATCATGCGATGTATAATTTTCTGCAAATAAGCAGACCAAAACAATGTCATTACACTCATCGAGGCTACAGCGTAAGCTGACACCCGGCAGAACAGTGATTTTACTTCCAGTAGCCGCCTTTACAACTGGATCAATAAATCTCCCGGAATAAAAATCAGTCACGCCGATAACATCTAACCCTTTAACCTTCGCAAGGCGTACAATTGCCGGTGCAGTATCGATTCCCTCAATACCAAGATATCCAAGTGAGGCTGGGCTATGAATTCTTAAATCCAAGATAAAATTTTTCGTTCTCGGACTTTTGGTTTTTACCACCTTCTCGCGAATTGATTTCGTTTTGCTGCCCATACATTTCCCTGAAGTCTTAACCAAACTACCAATCTTTTCGTCTAGAACTTACCGACGGCAACCTGATTCTGAGTCGCCAGACAGAGTCCAATACAACAGGAGGAAACAGCTGATGGCGGAAGACAGAATGGTCCATCACTTTGGATGCGGACTCATGCGCTAAAGTTTTGATTTTTCTGCTTTTATCTAAGGATTTTTTCTAAGTAGCTGATACTCCGTCCCTCAGATAGCCTCAAAAAGGCTCAGGCGGCGTCTTTTGAAAAGGAAATGCGCAATTGTGTCACCCGATTCTCGTCAACACACTCAACTGAAACCAACGCTCCATTCGACTTTACTTTTTCACCCACCTCAGGAATCCGACCGAGTTGCCCTATGATGAACCCAGCGACAGTGTCATATTCACCAGCTGGAAGGATAATTCCATGCTCCGACTCCAGGTCCGCCAGTGACGTACCTCCGTCAACGAGAAGCTCACCAGATTTCATAACGGTAATCTCTTGCTCTTCTTCACGGACATCGGTTTCATCGAAGATATCACCAACAATCTCTTCAAGAAGGTCTTCAAGCGTTAGGATTCCGTCAACACCCCCATGCTCATCTAATACCACAGCAAGATGAGCCTGTGACGCTCGCAGACGTTTCAACACTTCATCTCCTCGCAGCTCACCATCGACAAATACCACTTGACGAATATACGGCTCGACTGAGAACTGTTTGACTTCAGAACCAATGAGCGACATCAGGTCTTTCGCCAACAACATGCCACGCACTTCATCAAGCTGATCTCCTGTAACCAGCACACGAGAAAAACCTGCCTCTGCAAGCACACTGCGTAGCTCATCCAATGTCGTCTCGGTGTCTATCGATACGATATCTGCCCGAGGAGTCATTATTTCACGAGCACGTATTTCTGATAGACGAAGCGCTCCATGCAATAATTCGGACTCTGCATCATCAAGCGCTCCTGCCTGCGTGCTATGCTCTATGACAGACTCAAGGTCCTCTGCCGATAAAGTAATCTCTCGAGCAGAAGGGATCGCATCGATCTGTCCAGAACGCGCCACGAAGTGTAGCACCCCACGGATCGGCATTTGGATAGGCTGCATGAATAGCGATAAACCCTCACCTAACCACCCCAAAGAGAGCAGCACCTTTTCTGGTGATTTCATTCCAAAGGCACTGAGAACTTGAGTAAAAAGTACTGCGATGAATGTGATAAACAACGCAAAAAGAAGAAATAATACTATCGTCGTCACGCCTGATAGCGATAATGTCACGTTTCCATCAAGCCAAGGGTACGAGATAAACAATACCCATACGCCCGAGCTGAGAGCACACAGAAACCGGCCTACATGTGCTGCTAGGATGTGCCTATCCGCGTTCTGCAATACCCGAAGTGCAAGCTTTGCTCCCCAGACTCCCTCCTCTTTGAAACGCTCTATGACAGAGAGAGAAGCCCGACTCACCGCCAACTTAAATAAGGCAAAAATTCCGTAACCAACTATTGAAAGGGAAAGGGCCACGAGAGATAAAAAGCTCATTTGTCCCTCTCTTCACCACGTTTAAGAATAACAAAGGATGGAATAGAAAAATTCGGCAAAGAAATTCTCCGTCCCGGCTCAGGCTCCATATCTTCACGGTGTAATGGGTCTTCACGGTGTAATGGGCTCTTCCGTCTTCTCTGCACTGATATCGACACTACTCTCTATTAACTCCTATTCTCCGTTCACTCCGCTTGCACGAGGCCTCTCAGGAACCTGATCACTACTACAAAGAGCATTCCCGAGGACCTTTGCACAGAGGTCGAAGCGTATCACGTGCTATCAAACCTTTTTCTATGCTGTCTCTCGCTTCTGAGACTCCACAGCTACTTGGGCAATCGGCGACGAACAGTCAGCATCCTGCTGTAGCACCAACTCAACACCCTTTTTCCCTCTCAGCCTAGCTTCTTCAAGGGTCTAGCATTTCTGAGAGGATGTTCGCCTACGAGGGCAACTCTCTCTCTTCCAAGACCGTGATAACTATTTCATAATGATCTTATGAAGATAGAGCCCTGTCAACACACCGTGACGAAATGTTTTAAAGGCAGGTTTTGGAATCCTTAGTGGATACCATCAAATATTCGGAGCTGATATGACCCCAACCCGCGAAATAATGTGGAATGTAAGTAGCTTGCCAAATACTGTGGCGATGTACGCATTCATGGCTGTGTCTCTGTTTGTTGCAGCAATTGGTCTACTGCGACACCTAGAGCTCATCCTCTCTGGAGCAGCTGACTCGGAGTATCGCCAGAGTTTTCCCGCTCGAATCAGAAGCCTGTTCGTTAAGGCGTTTCTCCAGAAAAAGGTGGTTCAAAAGAAGAGCGTGGGTGCATTTCATACCCTCATTTATTTTGGTTTTTTTGTTCTACTTTTTACCACGACAATGGTTCTCATTGATCACGACCTTGGAATTCGCATCTATCAGGGGGATTTTTATCTCGCGGTTACTCTTCTTTCAGATATCTTCGGTTTCGGGGTAATTATTGGATGCGGACTAGCAGCGCATAGACGGTGGATTCTCAAGCCAGATTATCTTCATTCCCGTGCTGCCGATAGCTATCTTCTTTGGATGCTTGTTCTTCTTTGTGTTCAAGGATTTCTTCTGGAGGGACTCCGAATTCACGCCACTCAGGATCCCTGGGCCCACTACTCTCCTATCGGAAATATGTTTGCCGGCCTCTTCTGGGGGCTCTCAGAAAATGCCACCAAAAATCTTCATTTTTTCAGCTGGTGGTTTCATTCACTTACTGTCTTTAGTTTTATTGCGCTCATTCCCTACACAAAATTCTTCCATATTATAGCGAGCTCAGCGAATCTCTATTTTCAACCGCGCTCCCGTGCTAAGGGACAAATCAAATCCCCGGGGGACATTGAAAAGCTCATGGAGGAGTCTGACGAATTTTCGATTGGACTCGGGTCTATTAAAGACTACACTTGGAAAAACCTACTCGATCTTGAAGCATGCACCAGTTGCGGGCGGTGCCAAGAGGTTTGCCCTGCCTACATATCTGGGAAACCTCTCTCTCCGAAGTGGCTCATTCTTGATACACGCAATCACCTTCTAGGGCTTGGAGTAAAGGGGCAGATTACTGATGAGTCTATTTTACCCACCCCCTTGAAAACCTTCGACTCAAGTCTTCAACGCCGCTACCTGGAAAATAGCTCAGGAATGGTGCTCGGAGATGGTTCAGATGAGTCTGCCAGTATTATCAATCCAGAGCTCCGAGGTGAGAATTCCCTGGTTCAGAAGTCCCCAAAAGCAATAGCGGGAAAGGCAGATGCTCGTATTGCTGGAGAGGTCTTAGGGGAGGATGTGTTCTGGTCGTGTACAACCTGCATGGCGTGCGTACAAGCATGTCCAGTAGGAATCAACCACGTGGATCAGATCGTTGGTAATCGCCAAAATATGGTCTTAATGCAAGGAGAGGTGCCGACAGAGGCAGCAGGCACACTGCGTTCTCTTGAAACTCGAGCAAATCCGTATGGTGCACCTGAGGACCGAGCGAATTGGATTGAGGATCTGAACGTACGCGTTCTTCAGCCCGGCGATTCGGTTGATTACCTATACTGGGTAGGATGTGTCTCAGCTTTCGACAAACGGAAGCAAAAGATCGCAAGAGCACTGGTATCCCTTATGAACCATGCGGGATTGAACTTTGGAATCTTAGGGACCGTCGAAGGCTGCACTGGAGATCCCGCTCGTAGGCTGGGAGAAGAGAATCTCTTTCAAAGCCTTGCAAAATCGAATATTGCCACTCTGCAGAGCATTCGCTTTGAAACCCTCGTAGCGAACTGTCCACATTGTTTTAATACCATCAAAAATGAGTATCCTGAGTTTGGGAATCTCGGTGATGGTCGACAACCAGAGATACTTCACCATTCGGTACTCCTAAAGAGATTGTTGAAGGACAATCGACTCAATATCGAACAAGGCCACGAAGAGTACACCTTCCATGATCCATGTTATCTCGGGCGTTATAATGATGAATATGAAGCCCCTCGAGAGACACTCAAGCAGGCCTCATCCCTCGCCATCCTTGAGCCCGAACGCTCGAGGGAGAAAGGGCTCTGTTGTGGAGCTGGAGGAGGGCACTTCTGGATGGATATGAAAGTAGGAGAGCGGGTTAATTCTCTTCGTGTCGATGAGCTTGCCGAGACAGGCGCAACGAAGATTGCAACCGCCTGTCCATTCTGTATGCAAATGATGGAAGACGGGGTGAAGCTTACCAATCGTGAAGAAACGATGGAGGTTCGAGATATTGCAGAAGTACTCGCAGAGCGGCTCAAGGAAGAGTAAGTGCTTGAAATTTCTAAAAGGCTCTCAAAACTCGCCTGCCCTTCTTCTTCTTGTTTTGGCGCGCGTCTCTTGAGCCTCCCCTTTTGGATGGAAATACCTCTATCCAAGTCACGTTCCACTACTTCATTCGCATAACAGAAGAGTTAGGAAGGAAGTATTAGAGGAGGTTCCCATGTGGGGCTCAAGTGACGATCCACGCAAAAAAGCCGAACAAGAACGAAAGAAGAAAGAGCTAGAACGCCAAGACAAAGCAAAAAAAGCAAAGAAAGATAGAAAGCTCAAAGCAAAGCGCGCTGAAGAGATCAAGAAGAAGCGCGATGAAGGAAGAAAAGAAGTTGAAGAAGCCAACCCAGAGTTATCTGAAGGCGACAAAGACAGCGGAATTGAGTCAATCTCGACTCCCCCACCCGTCTTACGTCGAGCGGGCTTTGGAGGCGCGTCAATGTCCTTCACCAGCATCAATCCTGTGACCGGGCAAAATCTTGGTGGCGAGAAAAAGAACTACTTCCCTCCCAACTCCTCTCAACCAGGAGTCGACAAACAAAATGAGAGTGAAAATGATAGTCATAGACAATCAGCTGCACCATCCCCACCGCAACCGAGCTATCCCGCTTTAAAGAGGCCTTTTTGATAGGATGCGTTGTTCATCCAATCCTCCAATAGACGGACCAATCTTAGTTAAAAGAACAAGGCCTCGAACAGGTGGCGTATATTGATTGCGATGAGCACACAAAAAAAAAGGAGCCGCTCTCTATGTAAAAGCGACTCCCTTTATTACGCACTCCCCACCGCGTACGCCCTACATTCTGAGAGCAAAACGTGAGGAGCACAAACCGTCTTTAGGAAAGAACATTATCCTTCAAAGACTTTGAAGCAGTGAAACGAACACGCTTCTTTGCTGCAATTTGGATAATCTCACCAGTTGCAGGATTTCGTCCCATGCGCGCCTTAGACTTTCGCACGTACATCTTGCCAAGGTTAACAAGAGGGATGCGGTATCCTCGCTTAAGAGCGTCTAGGAAAAAACCAGACATATCTTCCCAAAGCTCCTTTGCTTGAGATTTTTTCTCTAGGCCACAGAAGGCTCTGAGATTCTCAACGAACTCCGACTGCGTGTAGCTTAAAGTAGAAGCATTCTTCGGCTTTGTCGCCTTTGTTGCCTTTACTACTGGCTTTGGTGCTGGCTTTGCAACCTTCTTCGCAGGAGCTTTCTTAGCTACAGCTTTCTTCTTCGCTGCTGGCTTCTTCTTCGCTGCTGTCTTCTTGGTTGCTTTTTTCTTAGAAGCAGTAGTTTTCTTCGCTGCTGCTTTCTTCTTCGTTGTTTTTTTCTTAGAAGCGGTGCTTCTTGTTGCGGCTCTTCTTGCCATAGGAATGTTACTCCTAAAATTTTTTTACACGGGTTAATGAAAAACGTCTGGGAATCACATTTAGAATCCATACTCCTTGAGATTAGCCAAAGTCGCTCGGGGAACCTCCGTTGACCCAGTAGTACTCAAATGACCCACTAGCACTCAAAGCACAAACGGCCGTTTAACGTACTAAAGACAAAAGCTCTTTCTCGAAACAAGTATGCATCCATCATACGGAGCAAAACCTAAAGCACTAAAAAACCGACTATTGAGCGTTTTCCTTACAAACAGGGAATTTCGCGCCAAGTTTCCGTAGGGTTCATGTACACAGACACTGTCTCTGCACAGCACTCCAATCCACTGGCGCTACCCTCAACCTCTGAAAGGAGCCCCTATCCCAGAGGGACATAGCTCCTACGGAACATACATTTTCTGGTCACAACACCGGCAGAGAAAGCAGGGAATCCAGACCACTCCAGACGCTTTGACTACCGATACAAGCACCAATATACGGACCTAATGCTCATAAACCTCTAAAAACCCCGTAAATTAAGGGTTTCATCATGATAAAGACCAAAATTTACGAGATAACGCAACTCTTTTTTTTTAAAAAAATGTCAAAAAAGCCCTAAAAATCGGGGCTGAGAGCGGATTCGCTCCTTCTTCCCACCACTCTAAGAGTGGAGCACCTCCAGTGCCAAGATGTCTTTTAGCTGTGCCAAGCCTCTCGATGCGGGCTCCTCAATAGTTTTTACTCTCGAAGCAACTCGCGCAGAAAGCGTTGGAATAACTGGGTCGACACAATACAAGAGCGCTGTGGCGGGAATATGCTCGATAAGCTCTGCGGCGGGATAGACGGTGAGGGAGGTCCCCACAACAACAAAAATATCAGCCTTCTGCGCCTCGGCACTTGCCACTTCCATCATCGGAACCGGCTCTCCAAACCATACAACATGAGGACGGAGGGGGTGTCCATGCTGACACACAGCGGATGGCGAAAGGTGCGGACCATCGATGGGATAAACAAGTGAGGCATCAACAGAACTCTGGGCTTTCAGAATCTCTCCGTGTAAGTGGAGGACATGAGAGCTTCCCGCTCTTTCATGGAGATCATCGATATTTTGAGTGATGATTACGACCCGAAAAGACTCCTCCAACGACACCAAGACCTGGTGAGCAAGGTTTGGCTCAGCTTCAAGCACTGCTTTCCGCCGCTCATCGTAGAACCGTCGAACAAGCGATGGTGACCGCTCCCATGCCTCTGGGGTAGCCACCTGCTGTACGTCATATCCTTCCCAAAGTCCATCTCCATCCCTGAACGTTTGAAGACCACTCTCTCGAGAGATTCCAGCGCCAGAAAGCACAACCAGATTCTTTCTTTCTCGGTTCATCAGATCTCTCTCATCGCACTTCTTCTCAAGTTTCTAGGCGAGGTCTATCGCTGCCTTCACTCGCTTTCGAAACGCAAGGACTCCTTGCTGCCAAATTTCTGGGCGAGAAAGATTTATTCCAAGTGAACGGCCAAGTTGTTGGGGAGAGCGCGAATTCCCAGCTTTCAAGAAATCAAGATATTTCTCAGGAAAATTTTCTCGGGAATCCTGGTACCGCTCAAACAATCCAAGCGCCAGCAGCTGTCCGAAGGAATATGCATAAACGTAGAAGGGACTGTGGATAAAGTGTGGAATATAGCTCCACCAGTAATCATATTCTTCGGTAAGTGTCACTGCTCCCTTAAACATTTCTTGTTGGCGAACCCTCCATAAGGCATTAAAAGTCTCCGTTGCCAATTCACCCTTTTCACGAGCTGCATGAATATCTCTTTCAAATTGAAACATTGCTATCTGTCGGTGAACAGTCGCGATAATGTTTTCAACATGACGAATGCTCATTGCTAATCTCGCTGATGCATCTCGAGTTTTCTTCATGAGCGACTCATACAAGAGAAGCTCTGCAAATACACTGGCGGTCTCTGCTATGGTCAATGGGGTATCAAAGCTCAGGTAGGACTGCTCCCGCATAAGATATGCATGAATCGCATGGCCAAGTTCGTGCGCAAGGGTAAACACATCACGCTCGGTTCCTCCATAGTTCAAAAATACATACGGATGAAGGTCAGGAGTTACAAAAGAGCAAAATGCTCCCCCCCTCTTCCCTGGTCGAGCTGCTGCATCAATCCACCCCTTATCAAAGAACTCACGGGCAATACGACCGCATTCAGGATGAAACTCTTCAAATGCCTCCTCTACCCACTCTTGCGCCTTTTTCCATGGGATCTTCTTTGTTTTCCCTAAAGGAGCATAGCGGTCATAGTCAAAGAGCTCCTTGTAACCCAATAACTGACGTTTAAATTCATAAAATCGCTTTACATCGCGATAGCTCTGCTTGGCTGCTCTTACCAGACTTTCAGCAGCCTGAGGTGAAATCTGGTTCTCTAAGTGTCGCGATTCCTCAGGAGAGCTAAATCGATGGTATCGATCACGAATCTGCTTATCCTGCAAAAGGGTATTGAAACATAGGGTCAGCCTCCTGGCATCTTCCTTAAGTCCTTGAGAGAATCCTTTTTGAGCTCGTCTCCGAAGATCTCGATCTGGACTGTGGAGGAGCTCTAAAATCTCTTCCAGACCGAGCTGTCTTCCCTTTCCCCTGCCAATGGGCAACTCATACAAGCGACTCGCAAACTCTTCATCGAACATGCGCATGACAGCATCTTTTCCTGATAAGCTCATATCGCTGAATATTTGTTTATCTCGCTCAGGCAACTCGTGCTTCTGATAACGTATAAGCTGGATCAGATAGTTTTTGTAAGCACTCAGCGAGCTTGCCGAAGAAAGTTGGCGCAAGCGCTGCTTCGAGATAGAGAGGACCTCAGGATGGAAGAACGCCAATAGATTAACAATCTCGACGTAACGGGTTCGGGCCATTTGTAATAGCCCCCCTCTGCCGGTTTCCAAAGCTGATTCAGCAAAAAGCAAAGATGCATAATGATAGGGCTTAGAGGCCAGCAACATAATGGCTTCGTACTCTGCTAATAAATTCTTAAAGCGCACTGGTGAGCGTGACACCTTCGCCAGTGTCCCTGCGTATTTTCGCCGAAAAGCCTCAGCTTGTTTTTTTGCTTTTCGTAAGTCAGAGGAAATCTTTTTATCATCCGGAGAAGTATACAAATCCGACAAACTCCACTGTGGAAGTGTTTTCACTTTTTTGGTTCCCTTCCTAGCACTGCCAGCTCTTCGAACAATTTGCTTAACCATCTCGTTTCCTTTCTCAATACACCTTAACGTTCATACTATGACGCTTACTCGAACCATAGCCCACAAACAAAAAGTATCCCTTTTACGGCTCATCAAATCCGCTGCTTTCGGCCGATACTCGGGACTCTGGGATAAAATAGCCTAAGACCGAAGCGAAAGTTGCTCACCGATAACTCCCCTGCTCTCTTCTTCCGCCCTTGAAACTTTTTCTATTAAGAGTGCCACAAGCGCAGTCCAACCAGTCTGGTGACTCGCTCCCAAACCTTGGCCAGTATCACCATGGAAGTATTCTGAAAAGAGTACCCTGCCCCGCTGCTCTCTTGAATGCACAATCGGGTGAGGCGCACTTCCCATGTAAGGTCTTTTGCCCGTCTCATCCTCTTCAAAAAGGGCAATAAGTCGGCGAGAAATCTCCTGGCTTGCCTGAAGAAGATTCATCATCTTCCCTGAGCCTCGCGGGAACTCGACTTGAAAGGAATCTCCATAGAAATGGTGATATTTCTCAAGCGCTTCAATAATGAGGTAATTTGTCGGTAGCCATACGGGGCCGCGCCAATTTGAATTCCCCCCAAACATAAGACTGTTAGACTCGCCAGGGGTATACGAAACCTCAAGATGCCGACTTTCAAGATCCTCAGACAACGACGATTCCTGCTGGGACAGGAGATCGAATACATACGGATGGTCATGATGATAGCGAGAGAGAGAGCGAATACCATAAGGCGACAAGAACTCATCCTCATTCAATACATATTCCAGAATACTCTGAAGACGATCGCGCGATGGGAGGGCAAGTAATCTTTTCCCGTAGTGTTCTGGCCCAGAGTGCTCAAGGTATGTAATGTGCTTTGCAAGATCCGACCGATGCTTTAAAAACCACTCTAATCGCTTCTTGAAACCAGGCAGAGAGTCAACAACACGATCATCAAGAATCTCGACAGCGATTATTGGTATCAGTCCTACTAAAGAACGAATCTTAAGGAGATGCGCCTCTTCATCAAGCTGCAACTGGTCATAGTAAAATCCATCCGTATCATCCCATAATCCAGTTCCACCGAGCGTATTCATCGAGTCGGTAATCATTACAAAGTGCTCGAAGAATTTTGAGGCAATGTCAGAATATGAGCGCTCTTCTCTAGCGAGCTCCAGTGCCATCGACAGCATTGTGCCGCAATAAAATGCCATCCATGCTGTCGCATCGGACTGCTCTAAGTGCCCATCAAGCGGAGCTGGTCCTGAGCGATCAAATACTCCGATATTATCGAGTCCAAGAAATCCCCCAGTAAAAAGATTATTTCCGCGAACATCTTTCCGATTTACCCACCATGTAAAGTTAATGAGGAGCTTGTGGAATACTCTCTCTAAGAATTCACGATCTCTTTTCCCTCTGGCACCTGTCATTTTATAGACACGCCAACAAGCCCACGCATGAACTGGTGGATTTACATCCGAAAATGCAAATTCATAAGCAGGGATCTGACCGTTAGGGTGCATGTACCACTCTCTCAAGAGCAGCAATAACTGCCCCTTCGCGTAATCAGGATCGACTCGCGCATAGCCCAGTGCATGAAAAGCAAGATCCCATGCGGCATACCATGGATATTCCCACTTATCCGGCACTGAGATGACATCCATATTGTACAGATGCTTCCATTCTCTATTACGCTTATCCTTACGCTCTTCGGCAGGTTTCGGCTGAGAGGGATCGCCCTTCATCCACTCATAAACGGAGTAGTAGTAAAACTGCTTCGACCAGAGCAAACCGCTATAGGCTTGCTCAGCAATTTTACGATGCGCATCAGTTGTCTCAGGCCGAATGACACTACGATAAAACTCGCTACACTCTCCCTCTCGAGCACTGAACGTCCTTTGAAACGCCTCTCCAAAGTCTATTCCAGAGAACTCACTCTCTTTTGTTAGCCGATATCGCAGAATGCGCTCCTCATCCGGCTTAAGGTCCAGAGCGGTATGCACCCCTAGTTTTGTGCCTTGGGACTCGCTATTGATAGCAGTGACTTCCCCATCAACAAGATAACGGTGAAAGGCATCTTTTACATACGGCGTCGGGCTTGCCTCATGAAAAAGCTTTTCAAAATTTGTTTCGTTATTCGTCCACAGAAACTCCCCATCCTGCACAGATTGATCAAAGGCAAAACGATAGTCTCCAAGAGTCTCATGGTGCGCAGTCGCGATATTCTCTCCGTCCGCCCGAAGAAATGGTTCCGGGCCAAACGCTTCTCCCGTCCTTCCCCAACTCCATGTATTTCGGAACCAAAGCGACGGTATCAGGTGTAATACCTGAGGTGCTGAGGAGATATTTTTTACCACAATCTCCACCAACGTATCGTTCGGTGACCCCTTGGAATACCGGATGCGAATATCAAAGTATCCGGATTCAAATAGCTCCGGTACGTCAAAAATCTCAAACTCTGGTTCGTAGCGCGACCGCCGCAATGCTTCTTCTTTTAGCATCTGGTACGGAAAGGCATTTACAGGATAAATGTAAGCAGCCTCAGCAAAGGCATACGTAGGAAGCGCCTTCAGGTAATAGTAAAGTTCTTTAACATCCTCTCCATGATTCCCCTGAGGGCCAGTAAGCCCGAACAACTTCTCCTTGAGATGAGAATCCTTCCCGTTCCAAACTGAAAGTGAGAAGCAGAGCCGGCACTTTCGATCACACCAACCGAGCAACCCGTCCTCCCCCCAACGAAATACCCGTGAACGAGAGCGTTCATAAGGGAAATACTCCCAACAAGAGCCATCGGGGGAATAGTCCTCTCGAACAGTCCCCCATTGTCGCTCAGGAAGATACGGTCCCCATCGCTTCCAATGGTGCGAACGCTGAGCCGCCTCAACAAGTCGTATATATTCAGCTGTGGCCAAATTTCGCATTCTAGAATCCTCTCCGCATCACTAGACTAAGGATCCGAATCAAAAGTGACAAGAGCGAACCATACATGAAAGCATGTTGCTCTGTAACCAGAAATGATAGTCTGTGGAAGAGCTGAGCTTGAAAAAAGTTATCCGAGAAGATAGCTGCAATGAACATACTGTGCATATGAATATAGACCTCACGGGGGATACAGAGAACGAAGAGCCCTTCATCTCAGTTATTATTCCGGCATTTAATGAAGAACGCCGACTTCCACCAACCCTTCTTGATACAATTGATTTTCTCGATGATTTTGGACAGGACTATGAAGTCATAGTCGTAGACGATGGCAGCTCTGATGAGACTTCCACAGTTGTACAAAAATTCGAGAAAATTCGGAGGCAGGTGCGGCTTATTAGACTCCCGAAAAACTATGGGAAGGGTCATGCCGTAAGAACTGGAGCTCTAAATGCTCATGGCCGCCTTATTCTCTTCACCGATGCAGATGGCTCAACGCCAATCGCTGAAGTTAAACGTCTCATCGCGGCAATCGATAGTGGCGCTGATGTTGCGATTGGCTCTAGAGCAATGCAATCTGAAGAGACTGAAGTTCAAGCACTCCTCTTCAGGAAAATCATCGGGCGGATATTTAACCGCATTGTAAATATCATTCTCCTCCCGAAAATTGCTGACACGCAATGTGGATTTAAGCTTTTTTCTCAAAAGGCAGCCTCCTTTCTTTTCTTGCATCAGACAAGCGACGGATTTAGTTTTGATATTGAGCTGCTCTTCCTTGCAAGAAAATCAAATATCGTGGTTAAAGAAGTGCCTATTAACTGGCAAAATATTCCAGGATCCAAAGTGAATCTCGTCACCGATAGCGTGAAAATGTTTATAGATATTTTCCGATTCGCGTGGCTTCACCGCGGCATACAGCCAAAAAGCTTCCAGGAAATGGCGGATTCAAATGACCCCTCTACAGATGAAAATTCTCCATCCTCGCTGAACGAAACTCTCACCAGTTAAACAATTACGAGTCTTCAACAATGATTTGCTTCGCTTGATCAACCTGAAAACGGGGATCATCAATTGAAAACTCAAGAAGATTATTCACATCAGGATCATCAACATCGATATCAACCTCGATGTAGCCATCAGCAACACTGGCATCGGCCTGCAACTCCAGCCGCAACCGTCCACTTCGACCATCTCCGAAGTCACTCTGCAGAAAAAAGAAAACAAGATACCGATCCTGCGAGTCGCCGAGAACATCTATATCGGGGGCTACGTCAAAATCCTGTCCGCCAACCGAAAGCACGCCAGTGTTTGAAACGTAGCTGAGCGCATCTGGAATGTGGAGCTTGAGGAGCGCACCATCTGGATTTACCTCCGAAATCTGAACGCTAATACGAGTTCGGTCACCGACGTCAATCCTATTTGGTTCTAATGAAAGATCCACTCTCCCGGAGCCAGCGTAGCCTCCTCCGCCACCGCCTCCTCCGCAACCTACAACCAGAGACGAGAGCAAGAAGAGAAAGAACACAAGAACTGAAAAACGCTGCACGATACTTCACCACCGAAAAAAGAGACTAGACCCGTAAAGTTTTCCATTATTGAGACAATTCGGACAAGAGAGAATATCAGCGTCAGCCCAGATATCCCTTGAGTCACACTCAGAGCCCGACAGAACGTAAATATTCTCCCCGTTAGCACCTTCCTTCATCTCAAATTCGGTCGGGTCGTACGGTTTTGTACTGGTGGTCTTTCCGCGAAAAGTTCAATATCCTGTCCGTCATGGCAACAGCACCCCCAACTATAAAGTGTCACTCATTACGCAAGTCTTTTTCGACCTACGAAAAAGGAGCTGGGATGCTTGGATCGCTTCGTTCTTTTTTCCACCGCACCTATCGGACAGTTACTGCCGTAGACAACTTCTCATTTGAAGCTGGCTCATCACAGATAATTGGTCTTCTCGGTCCAAATGGCGCAGGGAAGACTACGATCATGAAAATGCTCACTGGAATCATTGTTCCTTCTTCTGGCACAGTCGAGGTTCTGGGGCATGTACCCTCAGCACGCTCTCGTGAACTCAGAAAGAAGATCAGTCTCGTGATGGGGCAAAAGTCTCAACTGTGGTGGGACATCCCCGCTTATGACTCACTACAACTCCTTGGGCACTACTATGAAGTTGCACCCCCAGTATTCCGCCGCAGGGTTCATGAACTATCGGAAATGCTCTCCGTGGAGAATCTCCTTCATATTCATGTTCGAAAACTCTCACTTGGTGAACGCATGAAGCTTGAACTCATGGCGTCACTCCTCCATGAACCAGAGGTATTATTTCTTGATGAACCGACAATCGGGCTAGACCTTGTAGCCCAAAGAAAAATTCGAAAGTTCTTGCTCGAGTATCAGAAATTAAGAGGAACAACGATTATTCTCACATCTCACTATATGGGTGATGTACATGCATTGGCTGATCGAATCGTATTGCTACTAGACGGACAATCTCGTTTTGATGGCACGCTTACTGAATTTGAAAACCTTTTTGGTCATGAGAAATATGTCCAAGTGGAATTCTCAAGGGCAGTCGATCAGAACGACTCGCTATGGCAGTCACTACATCCAGAATGGGAGCCAGACGGCTTAAGAGTTGAACTGCGCATTTCAGCTGATGCCTTCCGCGAGACACTGAATGCTATTACGGCTCGCTTCCCTATCTCGAATCTCTCATCGGAAAAACTTCCGATAGAAAGAGTGATGACTTCAATTTTAGAGAATCCCCACCTTTTACCGACTGCGCCAGAGCTCTCGACTCATTCACAGAGCATATAACATGGGAAAAACTGCTCTTGTTCATACTCTTGGTCTTGAATATCGAAAGTGGAAAGAGACTGCTTCCATTAGCATAAATAATACCCTTGTATACAAGACGAACTTTCTTCTTCAAACATTCGGTCCAGTACTGATATTCTTCTTAATTCAATATAACCTGTGGTCATCACTCTACGAACTTCAAGGCATAGAAGAAATCAGAGGATACTCAAAAGACAGTATGCTCGCCTACCAAGGATGGGTGCTCGTCGTAACACTTCTGACTCAAACCTATAACAGTAGAAATCTTGCTGAGGATATTCGTCTCGGACGGATCTCATCTTATCTCATTTATCCCTTTGAGTTTTGGCAATATCACCTTGCCGCATTTTTAGGACAGCAAAGTATCCAGATTCTCATAGCAAGTCTCTCTTTCTTTTTCCTGATCAGTGTCGGCGTGCTCTCGCTTCCAGATGTCCATGGGCTAATGCTGGGAGTGTCTACTGCCTTACTCGCTGGAGTCTTATGGTATTACCTTCAATATGCTATCGGCTTGCTCGCTTTCTGGCTGGAGGAGACGTGGACGCTTCGGGTGATTCTTTCTATCACCGCATCGTTCCTCTCAGGGGCCGTGATTCCGCTCGAGCTCTTTCCGGCGTGGGCTCAAAAAATTACCTTGTTTACGCCCTTCCCTTATCTGACATTTATCCCAGTAAAGTCATTTGTTGGAACCGCCCCTCAACTACCGATACCTGCTCCCTGCATACTGCTGATCTGGATCTTTCTTATTTGGCTTTTTGGAAGAATCCTCTGGAAGAAAGGGATTCACTTATATTCAGCAGCGGGGATGTAATGGCACGCTCTCTATCTCATACCATTACGTATTATGCTGGTCTTTATCGCCAATATGTTTCTGTTTGTGCTGCCCAGGCTCTGAGCTTCCGTACCCATTTCATCTTACTCATCTTGGTAGACCTCTTCTTTTACTGTTCTTCTTTCGGGGTTGTTGCCTTTCTCTACGAGCATGTAGAGGTGATTGGCCCGTGGGACCGCGATCAATTCCTTTTTTTCGTCTCATTTTTCCTCGCCATCGATCAACTCCACATGTCGATGTTCGCAATGAGTTTCTGGGAGTTCTCAGCGGACTTACGCCTTGGAAGGCTAGACTTCTGGCTAGTAAAACCCGCACACCTCTTATTTATCCTTTTCTTTCGGAATATTCGCTTCTCTAACTTCTTTCTGACGCCGGTCGTATGGGGCGCACTTATTTATTTCGGCACTAGGCTGTCTTTCGGAATAGAGCAATGGATCCTCCTCCCATTCTTCCTGCTGCTCGGAATCACCCTCCTCGTTTCTATAGAAATTCTCATATCCGCTGCCATGTTTTGGACGATTGAAAATGTAGGAATGATGTATCTGCGTATGCAGCTGCAAGCAGTCGGTCGATGGCCTGATTTTATCTATCAGTACTTCTTTCAGAAGCTATTTACGCTCTTCATTCCTATTCTCCTCGTCTCAAGCGCACCAACGCACTATCTCCTCTCATCAGGCACGTGGAGTCTTATTCTCGGCATGGCCACCGCCATCGGAATAACTTGGATCCTCATTCACTATGTATGGGGTGTCGCGGTAAAAAGATATGAATCAGCTTCTAGCTAACATCTCTTCTTGCTTGCGGGAACAATTATGTATTCACTTACTGTCGGCAACTTAATCGAACAGTGGGAGATACACCGCATACCCTTCTTCCGCTAAATACTCTTTCGGAATAAATCGAAGAGCCGCTGAGTTGATGCAGTACCTCAGGCCCGTTGGCTTCGGTCCATCGGGGAATACATGTCCGAGATGCGAGTCAGCTCCCCGAGAGCGCACTTCTGTTCTACGGACAAAGAGTTTCCGGTCTTGCTTCTCGGTTAATGCCTGCTCGGCAATGGGACGGGTGAAACTTGGCCAGCCGGTGCCTGAATCATACTTATCCTTCGAGCTAAAGAGTGGCTCGCCTGAGACAATATCCACGTATATCCCTTCTCGTTTATTGTCCCAGTACTCATTTTGAAAGGCGCGCTCAGTGCCGTCTTCTTGCCTAACATAGTACTGCAGGGGGCTCAGTTTCTCTCGAAGGCTATCCTTCGAAGGCGCAGCGCACTGCTCTGTATCCTGACCACAAAAATCGACCCAACTTCTCCGCAAAACAGCTTCATTCATATCACTCTCCTCTTGCTGGCCTATCTGTGATGCAGCCTCGGTTTCGCCTGGCTTTTCCCGTTCTTGCGCTTCGAGTGAATGCACATAGTACATTGCGACCCAACTCAAAAAGCCTAGGAAAAGAACCGCAAGCCTCGACCGATACCCCATCCTCGATTCAGTAAGGAACTTCATACCGAAACAAATTCTCAATAGCTCCCCCAAACCCGTGACCTGTCATCCCAGTGCCCGCGAACGTGTAACGAATGCATCCCATCACCGAAACCGATTGATAGAACGATGTTTTCACGTTCGTAACTGTATTATTCCGTACGGACTTAATCCAACACAAAATGAAAGACGACAAGTTTTTCGGTTTCTTACGTCCATTTCAGAAAAGAATAGCCTCGTCATTCAAAATCCATTACGTTAAAATTTTCGGTAACTTAAGTTAGCATCCTGCCTCGGGTGAATGATCATTCTAAAATGGAGAGATCGTAATGGCTCAAAAACAAAAATATATGCCTGGATTCGGCAATGATTTCGAAACGGAGTCTCTAGAAGGTGCTCTTCCGCAGGGACAAAACTCTCCCCAGAAGTGCAACTATGGACTGTATGCTGAACAACTCTCTGGCTCTCCTTTCACAGCACCTCGAGGCACAAACGAACGCTCCTGGCTCTACCGAATTCGGCCATCAGTGCGGCACACGAATCAGTTCCATCCCATTGAAGTGCCACTTTGGAAAACTGCTCCAGGAAAAGACGAGCACTCCCTTTCACTTGGTCAACTCCGCTGGGATCCGACCCCGATACCCTCTACACCTACAGATTTTCTGCATGGTGTACGCACCATAACCACCGCAGGTGATTGCATGACTCAAACGGGAATGAGTTCTCACGTCTATGTGATGAATCAAACGAACAAACACGAGTATTTCTTCAACGCTGATGGTGAACTCCTGTTTGTGCCCCAGGATGGGGAGATCTGCCTCTTTACCGAGATGGGAAGAATTGAGCTTACTCCAGGAGAAATCTGTGTGATTCCTCGTGGAATGATTTTCAAGGTAGAGTTAGTAGGAAAGTCTGCTCGAGGATATATTTGCGAAAATTATGGCGCCAAGTTTTCTTTGCCAGATCGAGGTCCAATCGGAGCAAATTGTCTGGCAAATCCACGAGATTTTAAGACGCCTGTTGCCGCGTACGAAGACAAAGAAGAACTGTGCACGTTATCAGTAAAGTGGTGTGGGAAATTTTATAAGACAGAGATTGATCACTCACCCTTGGACGTAGTGGCTTGGCATGGCAACTATGCACCATACAAGTATGACCTAAACTGCTACTCACCAGTGGGAGCCATACTTTTTGATCATCCAGATCCGTCGATCTTCACAGTTCTTACAGCCCCGACAGAGGAGCAAGGAACTGCTAATGTCGATTTTGTGATCTTTCCTCCGCGGTGGTTGGTTGCTGAACATACGTTTCGACCTCCATGGTATCACCGCAACATCATGAGTGAATTCATGGGACTAATCTGCGGCCAATATGATGCGAAAGAAAAAGGATTCGTCCCTGGTGGCATTAGCCTGCACAACATGATGTTACCTCATGGACCCGATGCCTTCGGCTTCAAAAAAGCTACCGAAGGCGAGTTGAAACCAGTAAAATTAGAAAATACGATGGCGTTTATGTTTGAAACTCGGTTCCCACAAATGGTAACCCGCTTTGCTGCTGAAGCTCCCACGCTGCAAACTGACTATCTTGACTGCTGGAAGGGGCTGGAGAAAAGATTCGACGGTTCACCCGGAGTCAAGTAGAAAATTGAGGGGAAACAGCCTCCAGCTGCGTGTCGATAATCTACTGAATTTGTTCGAATCATCAGAGAAAATTAATCCTTTTTTAAGAATGCTTTCTCCTTTGCCTACTTTTTGCAAAGGTACGGGGTGGGGACGCAAGGAGAATCTCTCGGCAGAGAGCATTCGCCTTCACTGGGAAACGCGATCACTCTGGTCGTACGAGATGGGGAACTACGATGAAGAAAATTCAAGATCAACTTCAAGCATTTGCGGAAACTCGTCCAGAACTCATTTTTGAATGGAATGACAGAGAAACCGAAGCGAGAGGCTGGCTTGTAATTAACTCCCTGAGAGGCGGCGCAGCTGGTGGCGGCACCCGTATGCGGCCTGGTCTAGATTGCGATGAAGTTACTGCTCTCGCAAAAACGATGGAGATTAAGTTCACCGTCTCTGGCCCAACTATCGGAGGGGCGAAGTCGGGTATTAACTTTGACCCAAACGATCCTCGGAAAGATGAGGTACTCGATCGATGGTTTAAGGCGGTAAGCCCTATCCTCAAGCACTACTACGGAACAGGTGGCGACCTGAATGTAGATGAGATTCGCGATGTTATCCCGCGGCTCGAGCGGTTCGGGGTCTTTCACCCACAGGAGGGAGTGCTGTGTGGGCATTTTAATCCGTCTGAAACTGGGAAGATTGATAAAATCGGACAACTTCGAAGAGGAGTCTCCCTACCGGTAAAGTCGGAGCTCTTCACCCCGAGCTCGAATACGTTCACGGTAGCTGACCTCATTACCGGTTATGGCGTTGCAGAGTCAATCCGACACTATTATGAAATCTGGAATGGCGCATTAGAAGGAAAGCGCATCGCTGTACAGGGATGGGGAAATGTTGGTGCCAGTGCTGCATACTATCTCTCACGCATGGGCGGAAACATTGTAGCAATTACGGACCGAGATGGTGGTGTGGCACGAGCCAACGGCTTCTCCGCTGAAGAAATTGCCGACCTCCTTTGTACACGTCAGGGAAATGCACTGCACAGCAAAGAAAAAATCTCTCATCAAGCTCTTCAGGACCAATTTTGGAAAAGCGGTGCTGAGATATTTATTCCAGCTGCTGCCTCGCGGCTCGTTACCCATCAACACGTTGATATGATGATTCAAGGAGGGCTCGAGCTCATAGCATCGGGCGCTAATGTTCCTTTCGAGGAAAAAGAGATTTTCTTCGGACCGTTAACTCAGTATGTCGATGGAAAAGTCGCCCTGATCCCCGATTTCATTGCCAACTGCGGTATGGCGCGAGCCTTTTCGTACCTGATGCTAGAGCAAGCAGATGTCTCAGAAGAATCAATCTTCTCTGATACTTCTCAGTGTATTGAGAATGCGATGCGAGAACTTTATGCAAATGAGCAGAAACATACTGAACTTACCACCCGAGCTTTTGTAAACGCACTCCACAAAATTCATGGGCGCCGAGACAAACTACCTGTTGAAATAAGTGAATTAGAGTTCAATACAGAGACCACTCATACAACAGCTGAGGCGAGACTCGAAAGTCAATAAGATCTCGTAGAGGGCCGCCATCACTCTCCGCGACACCAGACTACTCGGACTAATTTCTCCCCTTTGGAATATTGGATTTGCAGCTCTCCATGATAAGCGCTCTGCAGAGCATCGCCAATTCGTCGAGCAAGATGTTCATAGGTAGTCGTAATTTCAAGACCGAGTCTTATAGGCATCATAGATATGATCCTCTGCATCGGATGCTGAGAGTGCTCTTCGTGTTCAAGAGATTTAATTAAGTTTAGAATTTCTTCCTCGTGTTGATGGAAAAACATACCTCGGATTGTTACTACCCCTCCTGGGATTCGCTCTCTCACCCTCTGACACGCCGGACACTCAAAATGCCCCTTTGACCTATCTTTTTCTGGATACTCAGAATTGACATCATCCGCCCAACGCATTAACCCCTTATGAAAAACTACGCTGCATGTATTACATGCGCTTCCATCTCGAAGCTTTCCGCGAAGACGAAAAGCATCGTGATTCACATCATGATATGGATCCTGTAGATAGTGGCCTCTCTTGAGGTGTGGATCGAATGGCGTTAGGTGCTCTGACATTATTCCCTCCTATTAGCCTCTTTTACTCTAAATCTACTCTAAAAGCTCAGTGGGTCTTCCCGTTTTAACTCAAAAAGCATGAGAAGGGATTGATCATCCTCATAAGAAGGGTGCCAAATATGAAGATGCTAGATAAATATCAGAAGTAAATCTGATCGAATCCTGATGTATAGAGCCATCGCTGCTCTGTGGCTCGCTAATATTATCAGGAATGCTGAAGGGAAAGAGAGCTCTTGAAGGGAGTATGAGAAGTCATATGATGATGTGGCTATATCGTATTCGAGTTGAATAGAATTTGGATACTTTGCTCATCCAGAGGAGGAACGCCTGTTTTCCTTGCAATCGCCATTTCCATACTTGAACGGATGTACGTCAGCTCCCTGTGGCAGGAGGTAGATGGAAGTTGCATAAACGTCTTTAGCCAAGATACTATGGTGGCAGATTAACAAAGGAGTTGTGCGGGACGTCAAATACGCTGGCGCAAATTTGCCGCCCTACCCTCGAACCGTCATGCCTTCCAGCGAGGATCTTATGATTTGCGAAGAAGAGCTTCTTCAAATACTAGATGACCGAGTCCGGAGGACAGACTTGACTTTACAGATCAGGCAAGTCAAGCAACAGCTGGAGGACGATCCCAGCATACTTGCTGGCACAGTTCCATTATCACTTAAAATCTTTGGCGAAGATCTTCCCAAAATGATTCGCTCGGCTCGACTTTTCTCACTGCGGGCTCAAACAGAATTCAAGACAGAGCGACATCCCAACAGTTTACAGCGAGTGGTCTCCCTCGAGGGGGATGGTGAAATCGAGGTCAAAGATAGCTCAAATCCCTTAGTTCTTTCCCTTGTCAGTGGGGCTAACTTGGAACTTTCCAAGAGGTGGGCATCCGTAGAACGCAACATTTGGCATCAACCTCGTGCCGGGAACTCGGATTGGGTGGTTCTGACATTCCACGAAGCAACGGAAAAAGAGCTAATTGATCAATATCGTTAGTCAGTAAGGGATAACCATCGAAGTGAGGAGAGCTCAAACCCCTCCGCAATAATGTACCAGCTTCTTTTTTGGGGGCTTCTTTTTTGGGGTCAGATTATGAAGCGTGAAATTTGACGCTCTCGGTGGGCTCTATTTTCAATCTCTCAACTCGCCTCGTCGATAACTGAACAACCCTCGGTCCATCAAGAATCATCCCCTCTTCAATGCTTCCAGCAACCTATTTGGTTTTCCTGTCCCTTATTCCTCTTAAAAGAAAAGGAGCATCCTATTTGACTGTGCGCTAACCCATAGCATATCCCCCTAGAAAAACGGTAAAAAAAGGGGGGGGGGATAAATATGCTTACTAGCACCTTACTAGCACTAAGCCGCCCTAAAAAAATTGCAAACTGCTGTTGGTTCTGTTAGGAACAAGGGTCGTGGCGTCCTGCAAGAGCATTTAGCAGGCTAACGGGTGTGTTTTATATTAGTATGGGTGTCGGATATGGTTTGGGAACGATATGGAATAATTACTCCTCACGCTGAAGAGAAAGGTATTTTTGGCAAGTTGGAGAGATACAGTTCGAAAAAGTTAATAGGTCGACTAGATGAAGCGGCGCTAATTATCTATGAGGGTCGAAACAGCATTCAAATCGACCGCGGAGCGATGTTGTGTATTGGGATAAACGACGAGGAGGATTTCACAATTACCGGCAATTTAGCTCTAGCTTCCGTTTTTAATGCGAGGGTTGAAGTAACCGTTGGTTTGGCGGTTTCTCTCAAGGATAAAAAAATATTACAAGACAACACTGAAGGGCGTGCTTTACTAGAGGAGCTTACAAGTTTTGAGCGCTTCGATGAAGGAGTAAGTGAGGATGTTTATTTCTTACGGTATGATCTACTGGTGCTTGAATCGCCCCATCCACTCATGGAACTTCTCAATCGATTCGCAGAGGTTTGCGAAGAGCTTGGAATTGAGCACCGCGTAGCGGTATACGACAACGGGGTAAGCTCGGATTTAGGGGGGCTCGATACTCCTGATTCGCAATGGATTGGACCTTCTGCCGCTGTCATGGTTGACTTCGGAGAAGATACAGTAGTACTCAACGCTGCGGAATCCCTCATTGACGGTGACGGTATTGATTTCGAGGAATGTTCTAATGTTGAAGAAGGGATGATTCTTGATGGACCGGGGGTTGAACAGTCATCAACGAGGAGAGATAAGACTGAAATTCTTGCTCGCGCAAAAGAGCTATATGGTAAAAACAAGGAGATTAAGAACATCCTCGAAGAGATTAAAACCGGGCATTCAAATTTTAAATACTTGGCGGTGGCTTTGATTGAGGAGGTTAATGATCTGGATCTCGCAAGGGAATCTTTGCTCTGTGCTTTAGAAGAAGCAGATGGCAATTTTTATGATGCTTTGAAAGTGGCGGAGGTTGTCGCTCAGAAGAGGGGCTTAAACGACAAGGTTTGGGGGGCAACAATCGCAAAAAGTATTTGCGATGGAGCTTCTTCGGCACACGACTGGATTGGTCTTGGGAAAGTTGTCGCAGAAGACCTTGATGACAAGAAATGGGGTCAAGAGATCTACGACCGGGCGGCAGATACCGCAAGTACCTTCA
>Ga0181593_10001034_pt1 | contig 25065 bp, 17 predicted proteins | sample 071ome_19_FD_133756 | JGI IMG/M metagenome (GOLD analysis project Ga0181593, IMG submission 133756) | Coastal salt marsh microbial communities from the Groves Creek Marsh, Skidaway Island, Georgia - 071413AT metaG (megahit assembly) | ecosystem: Environmental > Aquatic > Marine > Intertidal...
CCGCTTGAAACATTTTCCGCAGCTTTCTTTAATTCTTCTGCTGAACTATTTTGAACTTCTTCTAGATCAAGGGTAAACCCTTCAGTATCAGCAGATTCATCAATAAATTCAGCTCCAGCATCTGCTTTATCTTCATCAACACCAGCTGCGATAAGAGCACTTTTGATAGCAGCTTTCTTCGCATCTGTTTCAGTATTCCCTTTTTGTTTTTCCCTCATTTCGGGATCAGATTCCCGAATCGATTCGGTTGAAGGGGCAGCGACAGGAGGTTCTTCGGCTGGTGCAGGTGGTGCCGCCGCCTGCTCTTCAGGTGCAGGGGCTGCTTCCGGTTCAGCTGCTGGTGCTGGTTCTTCAGCTGCTGGTGCTGGCTCGTCCGCTGGTGCAGATTCCTCGGCGGGTGCAGGTTCATCAGCTGGTGCTTCCTCGGCTGGTGCAGGTTCTTCAGCGGGTGCTTCTTCCTCGGCTGGTGCAGGTTCCTCTGCGGGTGCTTCCTCCTCTGCGGGTGCTTCCTCCTCTGCGGGTGCTTCCTCCTCAGCGGGCGCTTCTTCCTCTGCGGGCGCTTCCTCCTCTGCGGGCGCTTCCTCCTCTGCAGTCTCTTCCTCGGCAGTCTCTTCCTCGGCAGGTGCCTCTTCTTCGGCTTCCTCTTCTGCGGCTTCCTCTTCAGCGGCTTCTTCCTCGGCTTCCTCTTCTGCTTCTTCGGCAGGAGCTTCTTCCTCGGCAGCGGCCTCTTCCTCGACTTCAGATTGAGCCGCAGCGGCTTCATCCATAGAAACATCAGCAGTGCTTGACTCAGCTTCAGCGTTATCAGCGTTAATACTGTTCATTTCTTCAGCACTGGCAGGTTGAGTATTAAAACCACCTCCGGGTGAAGGAGCAATCGTTTGCCCGGCACCTAAAGCAACAGGAACTCCACCGCCCGGGGGAGTCATTTGAATAGCACCCTCGGTTAAGGTTAGCTTGTCAGTACCAGCCGATCCTGCTGTTCCTCGTATTCCTGCTGTTCCAAGGGGAGATTCGATGTTGAAATTTGATTTTTTATCGAGCTTTTTGATGTTAAAAACTAAATCGCCTTTTTCCACTTCAACGATGGTCTCTGATGGACTGGGTTCATTCTTGAGTTCAGATAACTTTTTATCACCAGGTTTGAAGGGTTCCTGTGCGAACTTTTTTAAGTTAACCGAAGAATTTTCACGTACGGTAAGGATTGTACCGCTGGACATGAGCAAAACAGCCTTGGAACCTTTGGATGCTTTAACTGTATGTCCATCAAATAAAATACCACCTGCCTTAACTTTATCAGGATTAAGAGGTACTTGAGTTGTGTTATTAACAACCTCAACTTTACCGACGATATTCGCGATAATAATCGCACCCTTTGAGTCAATCGCAAATGATGAAGCATAGGCCAAAAATGGTAACAATACCAATGCAATCAAGCGTGTGGAAGAGAACATAATTGTATTTAAGTCTTATAAATTAGCATTAACAACAAAAAAAATACAATGAAATGTATGTGTTTTGGGAAAACTTTGAGAAAAATAAGGTCTATTATTTTATTTTGTAAACCTTACCCCATGCATTAGCGAAGACTTTCTCAAAAAATTCTTGGTCGAGGGCTTCCATAAAATAACCCTGCACTAAGATGCTTTCAAAAGCCTCGTTATCCATGAAAAACCATGCTTGCCCGATTTGATAACCGCGCCCAGGAAGCACTACTTTCTCCCCCTCGGAGAAAGTATATTCATCTGGTAAATCATTGTATTGAGCAAGGGCTCCAGCATCTGTTTTTTGGGCTTTGGCAAAATCTTTGAGTTTTGTCCCAGAAGAAACAATTTGATCACGATCACTGGTAAAAAAGGGCAAACTAGTTTGAATAAGATGAAAACGAGCATTTTTTTTGTTAACTGATGGAATGCTCATTAATTTAAAACTTTCTTTGTCATGTAATTTACGGTGAAATGAAAACTCAACTGGCTTATTATTCCCTGGGAGCGAAGCCATATTATTGGACAGATCTGCTTCAATTCGGTAACCACCGCGCATGTTGAGATAGATTTTAGAACCTTGACTGGTAACCCAATCAGCTTGTGCAAAAAAAGGCTGCTTTCTTGGATCAGCTCCTTTCGCAAATAATGGGTGGTTATAAACTTTAGAATCAAATGAGGAGAGTAAGTAGCGACGAGCAAAGGAAGACCGGAAGGTATCTGCCGATAAAATGATTAACTCGTTAAGGTGGGGAATGTGAACTAACCTTCTTCCTACCGAAGCATCATACCTTAGTGAAATATTTAAACCATCAATCAGGATGTGATCAATTGGCCGGGCTGGACCACCATTGGAGTCCACTTCAAAGACCTGCCCATAGGGAATTGAACCCCGCTGCTTTCCATCCACCAACAATTCACCTCTACGGCTAATTCGATAACCACCTTCAAAAACATAGGAAGTGCCCTCTCTTCTCCCACCGCGAAGAATAACCATGGGAGGCTCAGTTAAGTTAGATCCATTACTTCCTTCATTACCCGAAAAATACAAATTTCTTGAACTAAAACTTAGGATAGTGGGAAATATTCTTAAAATTTCATAGGGTAAAAACAGAAAGGTATCACGAGTCTTTTCAGGCAATTTAAAATCAATGTTCGCTGAATCAGAAAGAAGTCCTTGGTAAAAAACTTGTTCATCAGTTCCATCCTTGAAAATGGCTTGAACTGCTGTAGAGAAATTACTTTCACCAGAGTGTAACTTTTGTTCCTGAAGTTTCACATAGGTTTCTGTTTTCAGTTTTGAAAGATTAGATGCTTGAATCGGAGAGGTGGATCGAAGAATTTCAGAGCTTAAAAAATTATCAATGGTTTGATGGGCAGGAGATGTAAAAGTACGAGTATGCCCGTAATACCAACACCCAGAACCATAGTCCCACCAGGTCACAACAAAATCATTGGGATCAGATGCTTGATTAAGTTCATCTAATACTTTCATGGTTTCGATAGGATAAACCACATGAGAATGATAGTTTGCAGCATGCTGCAAATTAGGAGAAGCAAACCAAGCAACCATTAATAAGACCCCTCCCCAACAAGTCCAAGTCAATCGATTTCGGAAAATTTCACTTTCCAATTTCCGTTTGGCTAAAAATTTCAAAATACCCCAAGCGAGAAAACCCAACAGAAAAACGAGCCCAATTGCAGCATAGTTGCCGACATGTACAGTAAACCTTAAACCGATGTTTCCTTGGAAACAATGATATGCTATGGCGATAAAGGGTAAGGTAATGCAAAACTCCCAATATCTCAGCATGAGAAGAATTAAACCGACCAGTCCCACAATGGAAGCAGGTATAACTAATCCCGCTTTCTTGAGTCCCTCCGGCATACATCTTGGGCAGGAACAGGTGGGAGTGTCAGCAAGGATTCGATTCCTTACTACTTCTTGAGGAATTTTACTGGCTTCTCGAATCGTAGTTTTAACATCTAAAAATTTAAGTGCATTTTCTTGGGAATTCATAGTTGAACCAGTCTTACCTACAACCGAATAACCTTGTAATTTGCCAGTCACCTTGGACCACGTTCCCGAAAAAGGCCCCAAGTTAAAAAATGGAAAAACACCCATTCCAATTAATACCAAAACCAAACAAGACAAGGTTGCCAAAACTTTGGCTCCATAAAAATTTTCAAGTGAGCCGTTTGCCATTTTTACTAATGGGGGCACAAAGGAAATGATTAGCACCAATAAGGGAATCGACAAACCCAAGTAAAATAAATTCGGATTCATTTCCAACTGTGAACCTGAAGACCATGATTCAGCATAGAGAACCCACCCAATTAAAAAAATTACTGAAAAGTTGAATGGCTTTGTTAATTGCTGAAATATTAGATTAAGGGAACTTACACCTTTCTGTTTATGATTTAACGCATCGAACACCAAAATCATTGTTTGATACACCAGAAAACCAATACACAAGGAACAAGTTATTGCTTGTACAGATCCATAAAAAAATCTTCCCATAAGCAGGGAAATCGATGCGGCCAAAAGATATCGGATGGAACGGGTTCTAGATGCGGCTAGAAGAAAAAATACAGAGAATGCAGGGGCAGTAATCGCAAATATATCTGTGTCGTAATACCCAGCTAATGTACGATTATAGTAACTGTGAGTAATACCAGCAAGGCAGGCTGCACCAAAGCCCCATGGCACACACCTGTAAAGCTTACCAATCAGGATGATCGGGACACAAACCAAACCTGCAACATACACGGGTAGCCATAACAACAATTGTTCAATGGAAATATTCGGGTAAAACTTAATTATCCAATAAGGCAGGGCGGTAATCATGCCGTTGTAGTAAACACCAGGAAGAAGATCGTTTTCAGGATGCATACCCAAGGCTGCTTTTTGAACTATACTTCCGAAATAAAAACTGTCATGGGTGTTGGGTAATGCCACCCCTTCTTTGACCATATTCGGTCGAAGATATACCTGTTCGCCCTGTTCGTTAAGATAACTTGCCTGAGCAAAATCAATCCATTCAAGCCTGACCCAAAAGCATAATAAATAAGCAATCAGAATAAGTCCAAAAGTGATAAACCAAGGAGGATTGCATTTCGGAATATCCAACCAGTCTTGTGCAAAACCTCGCTCTTTGAAGGCTTTTTTCAACATTGGATCATTTGCTGATTATTGAAACAAGTTTTGAGACAACCTGTTTAAAACCGAATCAAAACTTAAACTTCTTCGCCAGTCCTGAAAGTTTTTTGTTCATTTCTTTCAATAATAAGTTTGTGGCACTGGGGTCGAAAGAATTACCTAAAATGGTACGGGATCCCCCTTGGATACGCCCACCTAAATTTTTAACATGAAATGCATAGTCTCCATTAACCATAATGCCGAGTAATTCTGCTTTTTGGGAAAAAACAAGATCCCCCTTTCCAGGATTGAAGGCACCAGTGAGAAATGCAAAGTGTCTTTCATCAACTTGTATGTAGCGACCATCTTTTTCGTCTCGGAGGCATTTGGTTTGTCCAAATCGATTATCTTTCACATCCACAACCACAGCATCGTCGAAAAGGAAGGGATTAGAGGGTGCCTGAAATAATTCCAACTCTGAAGAAGCGGATAATTCTTCGGGATTCGTATACAAGGGTACAATGATGATTCTAGGGTCATCCATAAAAGCAATTTCCTTTACCGGCAGAGGAGAATTGAGTTTGGGACTGGAAATTTGACCAGAAACCGCAACAAGTTTTCTTGGTGTATGATCGACACGAAATGGGCTATCTTTTGCATGGACTAAAGCATATACAAAATTGCCATCCACCATCAGGATTGTGTCCATGGAAAATTTATCTTCCTGATTTTTCTGCATTATCCCCGTCTTGTGGGTGTAGGTAAGTACTAGGTTTACTTTATTCTGCTCATATCTAGTAAAAATTTCATTTACCGAACGGGTTTGTCTTTCATTTAGTTTGCGGAAATTTTCTTTCTGTACCTCAACGGATTCCTGAACATTTTTCTCAACTTTTGATACACCTTCTTTAACTGAACTAACATCCTCAGAGACATTGGAAATTTTCTCCCCAACTCCAGCTAAGCCCTGTCCAACGCTTTTAAGGTCCTGGCCCACCCCGTCCAGGCCTTTATTCAGGGTGTCAATTTTTTGATCAATTTTTGCTGTAGATGCAAGTAATTCGTCCGACCGCTTTTTCTCCTCAATCAATAATGCCTTGGCTTCTGCCGCAGCAAGTTCCTGTGCTTTTGCACGCTCGACAGAAGCAGCCAATTCAAGGCGGGCAGCTTCGGCTTCTTTTTCCTTCTTGGATTTAATTTCAGCAAGTTCTTCAGATTTTTTTTTCGCTTCTTCTAAATTTCTTGCGAGCAATTCCAATTCTTTTTTGGATGCTGCATTGCTTTGCAAGAGTTCTTCCCTTTTACGCTCGATTTCCTTTCGCTGTGCCTCTAATTGCTTGGCATCTTTTTTGGCCTGCTCAAGTGCTTCCTGATTTCCCTCTATCACCGCATCCTTAGAAGCAATTTCCAGTTCTTTTTGCTCAAGCACTTTTTGCCTCTGAGCAATCTCCGCCTCTAATTTTAATTTCTGTTCGATCAAATCGTCCTTATCACTACTTAAATTTTCTAGCAGTGTTTCATTAGTTGCCTCCAATTCCGCGACTACATCATCATAATTTTCACCATCCGAGATTCGTTCGACAACTTCCTTGGAAACGACTTTTTGACCATCCTGAGCAATGGTTGCATCCTTAGGCACATCAAACCTTGCCAAAGCAAGTATGCTAAGAAGCAAAAAATCGCAGACTACGAGCAGCAAGCTGCGGTTCATACCCCTTTCTCTTCAGCTTGCTTGACCAATAAATGATTGCGGTATGGCCGAATGATTACGATTTTCAATGCCGCAACAAAAAGAATACCAAACAAGGTTGAAGTGTAAGCTCCGATAAGGGCATCCTGTTTGACATCGAGAACAAGAAGAAGAATAAGGGATAACACAGTTCCTCCCAGCCCCACATACAATCCGAGGTCAAATAAGTTTTCCTCATTATCAAGCAGACCAAGTTTGAGTCCGGCCTTTAGCTCTTCGTTTTTGATTTGCGAAACGCGGGACATGCAAATCATGAAAATCACAATTTGTATTAACAAGAAAACTCCTGCTACGATCGCGGTGACGATGGTTAGGTTTTGATCCGCCATAGATTCCTCATTGGCGTAGGCGAGCAGATTCGCAAGCGCAAAATCAAACCCAGCTACGGACACCTGCCCCCGAGGAGTCTGCAAAAGAGATGGCTCAAGAGCCAAAATTCCTATCAATGCAAACAGAGCAGAAGCAGAAAACCTGCGCGTCCAACGAAGAGCATAGTGGCTATTTGCACGTTGGTAGCTAGGTCTTGGCAGTGCCTTTGAAAAGAAAAGAAGAAAGCAAAAAAATGATGCAATTAAAAGGGTGATTTTCAGGGTAATGGAAAGATCACGATGTTCGTGAGACAGGCTAGTAAGCAGTCCACCGCCAAGAAAAGGGAAAATAGGCTCTACAAAGCTTACTGCGAATCCACTTTCATGAATAGGTTTATTCTGCTCAAGAAGATGGTCTAGGGCTCCTTCCCCATGAGACATTGCCAACTTCAAGTCATTCAAGGCTTCTTCCACCGCATCCTCATCACCGTCTTTTTGGTAAACAGGATAATTGCTTACAAATCTAAGAATTCCTGAAGGGTTCTGAGAAAGCAAGGTGGCGGAGTAAACGATTTGCAAATCCCGGTCAAATTTAGCCTGAATTACCTTCTTGTCCTTAATCATGTTCAAGACTGAATTACGGTGCTCCTCTCTTTTGTCCATGGGAAGTAAGCCTGCATTTCGATTTGCCTCCTTGATTTTTCCGATGGATGCAGAAAGCGGTCGGTTAAGCATGCGGATGAGTGCAGACAAATCAAATACGCCCTGCAAATCAGGACAGCTTTGGGTGAGTTCAGCCATTTGGATAAGGTTCATCTTACGAGCAAGCTGATGAGCTGACCAATAAAACGAACGAATTCTTTCTTTCGATGAGTGGTCACCCTGTAGGGCTTTTTGGGATAATCGACCAATTTCAAAAGCAGTATCGGCGGAGTAATAATCTTTCTCTAAAGACATCGCCGTACCAACCATCATGGGAACTAGAATCGGATAAGGCAACCAACGGCCATGGCTTTCCATTTTTCCTTCCGAATTAATGATTCCACCTATAATAACGGCATACCCTCCATCATTTGTTCGTCCAAGTTTCAGCATCACAGACCGGTCAGCCAAATCTGAAAAATCAAGCGATTCTGGGAGGCTGAAATCTCCATCATTTCTTGCAATTGTTGTCTCAGTACCTTCTTTACGAACATCAAACCACTCTGCTTCACCTTTGAATTCAGCCAAAGCAACGCGGGCTTCCGCGAGACAAATATCTCGAACATGTGCCTCAGTAGCATTACCATCAAATGCCTCTGGCCCCCGTAGGCCAACTGACAATAAAACCTGACGACCTGAAAAATAAGGGTAGTCAGTTAACTTCGCAACTTTTACTCCTGGGAATGCAAAAACGAGTGGCTCATTCATCAACTTTGTCCAAAAGAACCCAGGACGGCCATCGACCGGTATCGATCGCAATAATGCCTGAACATTGTCATTTGTACTTTTATCTCGCAGTCTTTGCCACAAATCCCCTCTGGATGTCGCCCGATTATATACAAAGAAAGCCTGATACCTACCACGGTTGAGGTTATACTTATCCAGACCTCCAAAGTATTCGTTAAAGGTCAGCATATCAAAAATACTTCCACCGCCTGAAATCAGTAGTTCGGGGTGTGCCTTCTGCTTGGTTTCTATCGCATTTGCAAATTCCTTTCGCCGATTAACTGATGCGAGAGGAAGTAACATCTCAGCCGGCCCAATATTGTTTTGTCGGAGTTGACGGACAATTTCCTCATCCATTGTCTTAGTACCATCTCCAATATCAGCCAATGTTTGCTCCGAAACAGTGGCGAAAAAGACAGGATAGCCCAATCCAAGAATTCCAAAAAATACCGCCAAGGGAAGAAAAGCAACTCCACCCAACTTTAACTTGTTTACCATATCCAACTTGGGGTACTTTATTTCGAATTAAGGAGTTCAATGCAATTTCAATTTAATTTTCTTCCATTCTTCTGTAGAAACCTCACTCTATGAGTTTAAAAATCAGTTATTTCGGAGATCCAATTCTACGTAAAAAAGGTAGCAAAGTAGAAGACTTCGATGAGTCCCTGCTCAAGTTATCCAAAGAAATGCTAGTGCTAATGCATGAGTCAGAGGGAATTGGTTTGGCCGCTCAACAAGTCGGAGAAGCGATCCAATTTTGCGTGGTTGAAGTACCGGAACATCCCGATTACCCAATGACCTGTATCTTTGATGGTAAGGCACTGTCCCCTTCCCTGGTTATGCCAATGTCTTTGGCAAATCCTAAGGTCAAGGTACTTCCCAGCGACGAATATTATTACGAGGAAGGGTGCTTATCTTTTCCTGGAATCAATGCGGATGTCGCACGTCCGGAACGGATATTGGTTACCTATCAGGACCTCGATGGAGTTGAGCATACCCTTGAATGCGATGGCCTGCTCGCCCGTTGCATCCAGCATGAAGTTGACCACTTAAATGGAGTGCTTTTCATCGACCGGATGGAAAAACAGACCTATGCGGGGATCAAAAAGGAAGTACAGGAACTCAAAAAGCGGACTATCGAGAACTCTAAAAAGGGTGCTTAATCCCTGAGAATCAAGGAATTATCCTGCCCAATGAAAAGAAACACAAAGCAGGGAGAAATTATTTTATCAGTCATCCGAACCGCTGACCGTCCCCTTACCGCCCTAGAGATTCACGAACTCGCGAAAAAGAAAATTCCCAGACTCGGAATTGCCACTACTTACCGTCACCTAAAATCACTCACTGAATCAAACCAAGTCGTGGGCGTGGACTACCCGGGTCAACCACCCCGCTACGAATGGGCAGATGGGCAGGACAAAGTACATTTTGCCTGCCGAGCCTGTGATAAACTTTTTGCTCTCGAAGATACATCCGAAGATAAACCTCCCGCAAAGGCCCCTAAAGGATTTAAAGTCCAAGGCTTTGAGGTGATGCTATACGGTGAGTGCCCAGAGTGCGTGCGAGTAAATTAAATTTTTAAAAACTGTAGTTAAACCCTGCATGAAAAGCCCTACCTAGGGCAGGGTATCCATGAACTTCGGAATACTCATTATCAAATAAATTTTCGACTCTTGCGGTAATTCCAAAGCCATTTTCAAATTTATAAGAGGAGAATAACCTCGCTACAGTATAATTGTCGGCATCTACCATTCTGAACCAAGGGGCAGATGTTTGATTAAAGTTCTTTTCTTTAGTTCTATATTTCGAAATCAACTCGGTACCGATCATGAATACTTCCTGTTCGTAAATTAATGAAATTGACCCAAAAAGTTCAGGTCTGCGGTCTAGAAAACCCTCACCCGAATCTTTGTTTTTAGATCCCAACATCGTGATTGATGAGTTAATCCGAAAATAATCACTTAGATAATTCCTTGATGATATTTCAAAACCATTTGTGCATGTTTCGTTTATATTTTGAGGAGTCGTATCAATGAGGTTTTGATAATCTGTGTAAAAAAATGTTAAATTCCAATAGGTCTTCTCTGTAGAATTGTAATTTAATCCAACCTCATAATTCTTGGATTTTTCAGCTACTAAATTTGGGTTACCTGGATACCATGGCCCAAATCCGTAAAGGTCCAATGCTGTGGGTGGGGCATATCCTGTTGAGTGTTTTATAAAGGTGGTAATGTTGTCATTTACAGATGTTTTAACTCTCAAGTCGTAAGTTAAAGGGCTATCGAAATCTGAGTAGTCATCATACCTTACATTTCCACTTACTACATTAACTTCACTCAGTTTAGCATTAAATCCAATAGATCCACTTTTCTGCTCCCAACTATTTCCTTCATTCCAAGGTAGTGCTACCCAAGGAGAAAGCCCATCTTCTTCAAATTCTGTTTTAGAATAACCGGTGCTAGTCGAAAGCAAGAAATTCTCAGTCAACTGATTTTCAATGATCAGCTCAACGGACTGTTGATCTGTTAAAGATTGCGTCTTGTCTGATACATCGCGGTGGAAAAGCAAATCATCCTTGCTGATTGAGTAAGTAAGACTAGCTCTTAAATTACTATCAAAGTATTTGATTTGAGGAGAGATCAAGGATTGTTCTGTCTCCTGAAAATTATCAAAATCTTCACTGTATGTTGTACCAATGCTACCTAAATCGCTACGGTAACCAATCCCAAGGAGGTTTAAATAAAGACTATTACTAATTTGTTTTTCGATCAGGAATGATGCGGACAAATTATCAAAATCAGAATTAGGTCGATCATTTTTTGTTTCAAACGAGGAAAAACCAAAATTCCCAGATAAGCTACTTTCCTTGAAATTAGTAATGTAATTCGAACTTAATGTATCAAACGAACCAACCGATAGACCTACTTTAGATTCGTAACAATTTTCCGAAGGGAGTAAACTTCTCATGTACACCGTCCCACCCATTGCATTCGCTCCATGCAAACTTGAAGAAGCACCACGAAGTACTTCAATACTTGAACTATTTAAGAGAGAAAGCTCCCCTAAATTGTAGGTACCAGAAAATCCGCCGTTTAGTCTTCTCCCTTCATAAAGAAAAGTAATGTGATTACTTTCACCTCCGCGACTGAAGAGCGAGGTTTGTGAACCAATTTGCCCGGACCTAATCACAGCCATTCCCGGCACAGATCGCAATGCATCTGACAAATTGTATATTTGCCTTTGTTCAAGATCATTACCCGATATTCTCGTTATCCATGGGGATGCTTCACTTAGGGGCTCCGGACTTCTAGTCTCAACCACTACCATCGGGTCTAACTCAGCGTTACCTAATAAGGAAGATCCAGCCAACCCACTGAACCATAAGAATTTAATCGTAGAATGCACTCCGCATAACTGATAATACATTATCAATAAGAGGCAACCATCAAAGTTTAAGCCAATCGGTTTCATGACTTATTTTGGCCCGATAAAATTATTTACGCATTCGACTTAAGACCAAACGGAGCTTACAAGACAAGAATGATTATGCGGATATTTCCTACTGGATTTATGGTTACGATGGTTACCTGCACCCAGTTTCTTTCCGCTATGGAATTTAACTTTCAGCCCCTCGCTTCTCTATGTCGCGTGGAAGTAAATCTCAGCACCAGTTTTGGGAGCGGTACGATAAGGGGAACTTTTTCCAAAATGTCGGGCAATATAAAATTTAAACCTGAGAATCCTCAAATTGCCCGTGGAACTGTCATCCTAAGTTCCCGCTCATTACGATTCGGTTATCCGAATGTTGCATATGACGCCCACATCCCCGAATGGCTCGATTCGTTTAATCATCCTGAAATTTCTTTTTCTCTCCAAAAACTAACTGCCTCTTCATGGCATGGAAAAGAATTAAGAACCGATGCCATTGGCATTCTAAAGATTAAGGGGTATGAAAGGTCAGTCAGCCTGCCTCTTTCAATTCAGTACTTTCGAAATAAACGAAGAAAATATGAGGGGAAAACCGGGGATCTAATTCGGTTGCAAGGTATGATCATTCTTCCTCGCTCTCAATTCGGATTGGCACCGGGCAATATGACCGAAATCATTCAGGAGGATATCACCGTGAGGATATCTATAACCGGTGCATCAGATCGGGTAAGACCTTTCTTACCCTCCCGACTCTTTGGCAGTTAGTTTACCAATAAGCGGACAGATTAGTCATCACCACCTCCTGCCAGGCTCATAAGCACTTGCAGGATGTAAAAGAATAGCAGGGCAACCGAAGAGAACAAAGCAAGAGAGGCAGCTACATGCTGATTGGGAGCATAGTGATGTAAAATATTGGATGTGGTGTAAAGAACGGAACCTGCCGCAAATAAAACCATGACCGATGCGAAAATCAGCCCGAGAGAAAAACCAAACAGGATGCTACAGATAATGAAACCAAGTGCCACAAACGCACCGATCGAAAGAACTCCCTTCATAAAAGAGAAATCTTTTTTAGTTATAAACACAGTAGCAGTAATTCCACCGACTAATAGAAGAGTCATCAATCCAGCCGTAGGGATTAATCCGGCTCCACCATACATGGTTGCGATAAAGAGAAGAGGTAAAAAAACAATCGCTTCGGCAATTACAAAAAGCCCTAGCCCCAGATACTGCATTTGATCGGAGTTTTCGGAACGTGCGAGTTTGTCTGCCATATATCCCACTGCCATAAAGAGACCCATCACAATCAACCAACTGTATCCACCGGTCATGCTCATAGCCAATTTGGCAGCGAAAGGAGCATTGACCAAATAATATTCCAATCCAATAAAAGCTAAGATTGCCACAGCTAAGTGTGAATAGGTTCGGCGAATAAAAGCTGCCCGGTCAGAGGCAGGACTTTTTGCAGCAGATAGAGTAAATACTTGTTCTTTCATAATTAGCTATGAAATTTGCTCAGCTTTACCGATCTTTCAATCCAAATCCACTCTGCTCACAAACAAAAGAAAGGCCGATTAAAGGTACCCAGATTGTCTTTGGATTGCCTAAGAGAGCGACTTCCGTAGTTTTTTAGGTTTTAAACAAAGCCTCTCTAAATTTAAGAAAGATGTCAGAATATCCCTTTCTCGATCAAAACAATCATCCAAATTGGTCCAATCTAACCTCCGACCGTATAAAACCGGAAATCACTCATGCTTTGGATGAGGCAGAAAAAAATCTCGTGAATATTCGGACCCTTGATTCCGATTCTCTGACTTTCCAGAACACCATCAAAGCACTCGAGCAGGCAACCACAGATTTGACCTACGCCTGGGGATTAGTTAACCACCTGGACGCAGTCTGTAATTCTCCTGAACTTCGAGATGCCCACAATGAGATGCTTCCCACCGTTTCCGCATTTGGTGCCAAGATTCCCCTCGATCCGAAACTTTGGCAGAATATTCTGACCTACTCCCAGTCAATGGAAGCGAAAAATCTATCTGCGATTGACCGAAGATTACTCGAGGAAACTTTGGCTGATTTCCGGGAAGCGGGTGCGGATTTACCTGAGCAAAAAAAGAAACGGCTCGAGGAGTTATCCTCCGAACTCGCACAGACTACTCAGAAATTTTCCGAAAAAGTACTCGATGCGACCAATGACTGGCAACTCGTGATCAAAGAGGAAGCTAAACTAAGGGGACTTCCGGAAACCGCCAAGGAAACTGCCCGACAAACCGCCATTGAAAAATTGGGCGAAGAAGAAGGAAATGATGCCTGGATTCTCACCCTGCATGCTCCTTCTTTAGTTCCGGCTCTTCAATACCTGGAAGACGACGATTTACGGAAGGAGATTTGGTCTGCCAGTAATGATCTTGGATGCAAAGCCCCCTTTGATAATCAGGAGCTAGTTGCAGACATTCTCAGGTTAAGGCAGGAAAAAGCCCAACTTTTAGGCAAGGTAGATTTTTCTGATGTCGCCCTATCCCGCCGCATGGCAAAATGCGGAAAAAATGCCGACGATTTCGTATCTGATCTCCATCAAAAAACCATTCCATTTTTCATCAAAGAAAATGAGGAACTGGAAGCATACAAAGCCGAAAAAACTGGTGGTAGTCCAGAACTTCTTGAACCTTGGGAAGTTGGATACTGGGCAGAAAAACTGAAAAAGGATCGCTATGATTTTGATGACGAAGATCTGCGCCCCTATTTCCCTATTCAGTCTGTACTGGAAGGAATGTTCAATTTGGTCACCCAAATTTTTGGACTAAAAATCGTAGAACGGTCCACCATCTGCGAAGGAACAATTGGTCAAAACATACCAACTGATGATAAACCCGTGGAGGTCTGGCACAAAGAAGTTCATTTCTATGATCTTTATGATTCCTCAGAAAATCGTCTACTGGGATCGTTTTATGCCGACTGGCACCCACGATCCAGTAAGCGTGCAGGTGCCTGGATGAATTACTTTAAAACTGGTGAGCCTACAGAAACTGGCGACCGCACCCCTCACCTTGGACTGATCTGCGGAAATCTGACTGCCCCTACACCTAGCAAACCAGCCCTGCTTACCCATTATGAGGTTGAAACTATTTTTCATGAATTTGGGCACCTACTCCATCATCTTTGCGGGGAAGTTGCCCATCCTAGCCTCAATGGGGTGAATGTTGCCTGGGATTTTGTGGAACTCCCCTCCCAGATTATGGAAAACTGGTGCTGGGAACGAGAAAGTCTCGATCTTTTTGCACGGCACCATGAGACCAATGAAGCAATCCCGGAAGATTTATTTGCCAAAATGATCCGGGCAAAAAATTTCATGGCAGGCAATGCGATGATGAGACAACTGGCATTCTCAAAGATGGACTTGGTTATGCATCGCTCCCTTGCACTTAATCCCCCAGACGACATTGAAGATACATTGCAGAATATTCTGGTGGATTATTTCCCCAAGCGTAAGACCCCACCCCGCACCATTGCGATGCGTTTCAGTCATTTGTTTGGGAACCCGATGGGCTATGCCACTGCTTATTATTCTTATAAATGGGCAGAAGTATTGGACGCGGATGCTTTTACTCGTTTCCAGCATGAAGGAATCATGAATCCTGATACTGGTCGGGCCTTTCGTGAATGTATTTTAAGCAAGGGGAACTCCCGCCCAGCCGATGAATTATTCCATGACTTTATGGGCCGGGCACCGGATGCAAATGCTCTTCTCATCCGCAGTGGACTCTCCGAGAAAACCGCCTAACCGTAAAATTACATGTCCACCAAACCTCAAGTTCTTGCCTGGCTTACCTGTGACAGTGTCTATGTCGACCCCGCAACCGGTAAACACACCCTGCTGGGAATTTTCTCAAGCCTACGGGCTAAGGAATTTCCCGTAGTACATCCAAGAATGGTCTGGTTTCTCTCTTTTTCTGACCTGACCACTGGCAAGCACCAATTAAAAATGACCATCGGATTACCCATGGCAGAAGAGGAACCCCGTACTATTATTGAGCGGGAATTTGATTCCCCCGGTCCCCAGCACCGAATCAACCTGATCAATGATATTCACCGTCTCAAATTTGAAGAACCTGGAAACTATTCTATCCTGATAGAAATTGATGATCAGGTGGTTCTGGCCAGCACCTTTCCAATTATTGAGGTTAAAATGCCATCCTGACGGGATTCTCGCCTAGCACTCTGATCACCTTCCCCTTGCGTCCATTCTTCATCTCCATAGCCTTTATTCCTTATGCCTGATTTAATTGCATCTGATTCCTCCGAATCCTCGCCCCTTTTGGTGGTTGGTTCGGTCGCCTTTGATAATGTCATCACTCCGCAAGCGGAGCAGGAAAGAATTCTCGGCGGTGCCGCATCCTACTGCTCCTTCGCCGCCAGTTATTACACCCAGGTTCGAATGGTTGGTGTTGTGGGAAATGATTTTGGTGAGTCTGATTTAAACCGTTTGAAAGCACGGGGCATTGATTTGGAAGGCGTGCAACGGGATGAGTCTGGACCCACCTTTTTTTGGAAAGGAAAATACCATGAAAACTTCAACCGCCGAGACACCCTTGATATCCGGTTGAATGTATTTGAAAACTTTCGCCCGGATTTACCCCAGTCCTATGTCGATTCCAATTTCGTTCTTTTAGGCAATATACATCCCGCTTTGCAGATGCATGTGCTTGATCAATTATCCGGTGAATCCTTTGTTCTGGCAGACACCATTGATTTATGGATTGAGACCGAGAGGGAAGCCCTGCTTTCCCTGATTAAGAAAGTCAGTCTTTTTGTGATCAATGATTCCGAAGCGGAAGAACTTACCGGTGAATCCAATGTCATTCTGGCCGGAGAAAAGCTCCGTCAGATGGGACCTAAAAGCGTGATCATCAAAAAGGGAGAGCATGGAGCTGTTCTCTTTCATGAAGATGGTTTGTTTGCACTGCCCGCATACCCGGTTACTCAACTACACGACCCAACTGGTGCGGGAGACTCCTTCGCCGGTGCTCTGATTGGTCGACTGGCATCCAGAAATCGCACTGATTTTTCTGCGATCAAGGAGGCGATCCTTTTTGCCACCTGCACCGCCAGTCTCACCGTGGAAGCTTTTGGATGCGACCGTCTGGAGTCTGCCGGCAGCTCAGAAATTGAGCAGCGCGTAAAGACTCTGCAGAAACTCATCTCTGTGGCCTGAAGCAGTTTCTGATTTCTTCCACAAAAGCCAAAACTTCCGGCTTTCGGTTTTTTCCGATTGGCTTTCTCTTTCTACTTTTTTCATCCTGCAGTCATGAAAATGCAAGTACTCCTGAGGAAGTAGAACCTCCTTTGCGCATGCATCTTGAATTGCCCACTTCAGTAGAGATCAGCCGGCTACCCGACGACGGAGGAGAGGAATTTAACCGGTTAATTTTTGAGAGCAGTCCCTACCTGCTTCAACATGCCCGTAATCCCATCGAGTGGAGAGCATGGGGAGATGAAGCACTGGCCTTAGCTGTTTCAGAAAATAAACCAATTTTTCTCTCTATCGGATACACCACCTGTCACTGGTGCCATGTGATGGAACGGGAGTCTTTTGAAGATGAGGAAGTCGCTCATCTTCTTAATCAGGATTATATCTGTATAAAAGTGGACCGGGAGGAGCGGCCCGATCTTGACCATGTGTATATGGCGGTCACCCAAATGATGACCGGTCGTGGCGGTTGGCCGATGACTGTGATCATGACTCCGGAAAAAGTTCCTTTCTTTGCCGGCACCTATTTCCCGAAATCCTCCATGCTCGATCTTTTGCCACACTTCGCCAGGGTGTGGAAAGAGGAGAAGGGAAAAGTGAGTGAGATTGGTCAGGCTATTCTTCATAACCTGAGCAAGTCCAGAGAAAGTCAGTCAGGCAGAGATTTAAATGCAAATCATTTGGACCGATGCTTCGAGGTCCTCTCAGTAGCTTACGATCCAGTCTACGGTGGATTCGGAAACCAGCCTAAATTCCCCACGCCCCATGCCCTGTCTTACCTTCTTCGCTATTACCAAGGAACCGGAGAACCTAAGGCACTGGAAATGGTCACTCATACCCTTACTCAAATTCGGCTAAGTGGTACCTATGACCAAATTGGATGGGGAATCCACCGATATTCCACTGATCAGGAATGGTTGGTTCCCCATTTCGAAAAAATGCTCTACGACCAAGCACTCTACTCCATCGCCTGTATCGAAGCCTACCAAATCACCAAAAATCCTTTCTTTAGAGAAGCCTGTGAAAACACCCTTACCTATGTGGAAAGAGATTTATCCGACCCCATGGGTGGATTTTATTCTGCCGAAGATGCAGACAGTGAAGGTGAGGAGGGGAAATTTTATGTCTGGTCGATCAATGAAATCGAGGAAATCTTAAGCGAGAAGGAAACCAATCTTTTTACTGAAGTTTACCGCTTCCAAGGCTCGGGAAATTTCCTCGATGAATCAAGTGGTCAAAAAACAGGTTCCAACATTCCCCATCTATCTCAACCCCTTACCCAATTGGCTGAGTCGAAAAGGGAAGAGCCGAAAAAATTTACAGAGCAAATCGAGAGGATTCGCGAAAAACTTTTTCAGGCCCGAAAAAAACGCATCCATCCGCAACTTGATGATAAAGTACTGACTGACTGGAATGGGCTCATGATTTCAGCATTTGCCAAGGCCGCCCAGTCATTAGACAGCCAGTCATACCTCGATCGTGCACGCAAAGCCGCAGATTTCTGCCTCACTGAACTTAGGCAAAAAAACGGCAGACTTTATAAAAGATGGAGGCAGGGAAAGGCAGGATTGCCCGCTCATTTGGAAGACTATGCCTTTCTTATCCAGGGATTGCTTGATCTATATGAAGCTTCCCTTGACCCGGTCTATCTTCTGGAATCAAAAGAACTGACCGATCTTACCCGCACCCTGTTTGAGGATTTAGGGAAGGGTGGCTTTTTTCTTACTGCCCATGATGGCGAGAAATTACTTACCCGACCAAAAGAAATTTATGATGGTGCGATTCCTTCAGGAAATTCCATCATGGCTCTCAACCTCGCACGCCTCTGGAAAATCACCGGGAACAAAACCTATGAAGATTGCCTGAATTCCTGCTTCTCTGCTTTCTCTGGGTTTCTGGAATCAAATCCATCAGGTGCCGAAAATTTTCTCCATGCTCTCGCTTTTGTTCTTCAACCACCTGCAGAAATTGTGGTTGCCGGTAATCCCGATGATAAAACCACTACGACCATCATCGAAGCTGTGCATCAAAAATTTCTGCCGTTTAAAACACTGCTGCATTTATCTCCTGACTACGAGCACTCCAAGCTGGTGGAACTCGCGCCCTATTCCTCCGCGTTTGCCCCTATTGAAAAATCTACTTTTTATTTGTGCCGGGACCAGGCATGCGAACAACCAAAGACAGAAATACATGAGATTATGGAAGTGCTTGATGACCTGAGCAAGCCACCCAAAGACAAATAATTCTCAGCTTTTCTCTGCCGTGGCCAGCAAGGTTTCGAAGAACGGTTTTTTCTTTTCCTTGGCCACTATCTCAACTTTAGCTCCCCGAAATCCAGCATCTCCAATCATTCGATAAAGTTCATTTTGTCCAAACCCAAGCCAATGATCCCCATATAATTCACGGGCTTTTTCGAATTGGTGTTTATTTAAATCAATCACAATGAGCTGACCACCCGGTTTCATCACCCGAAAAGCTTCCGCAAGAGCAACTTCCGGTTTTTGTGCATGATGAAGCGACTGGCTCATCAATGCGAGATCCACACTTTTAGCGGGTAAAGGAACTTTTTCGATATCTCCCAGTTTATACTCCAAGTTAGCTAGTCCCTTTCTTTTGGCCAAATCTGTTCCTAAACGAACCATACTTTTTGAACTGTCCACACAAATTACTTTCTTTGCCCGTTCCGCCAGCAACTGGGAAATCATTCCATCTCCTGCCCCAAGATCCACGATAGTAATTGCGGGGACCAACCGGAAAAGAAAATGGCCAATAGCTTCCCAGGTTCTACCCGGAACATAGTTTTTACCAAGTCGTTCTGCAACCTCGTCGAAGTACAGTTCAGACTCTCTTCTTCTTCGGTCCATAATGCGGGAAAGTGCCGATTGATCACTCTCCCAAAAATCCTCATCAGATTCACCAGATATCGCCATGCTGATGAATTCATTCATGGGCAAAAAATCGATATTTAAGGTGTAGTAGGTACGCTTACCATCTTTACGGTCTGCGACTAAATTATTTCTTCTTAATAAACCAAGATGAGATGAGATTCTGGATTGGCCCATCTCTAAAATTTCCTGTAATTCTGCGACCGATAATTCTTCCTGCCCCAGCAAACGCAACATCCGCAAACGAGTAGGGTCTGAAAGAACCTGCAGGATTTCAGTAATTTTCATTCAGGTAAATTCATAGATTTTATGTAACCCGTTATCGTGGCAAGCACTATTAGCCGACCAATAATGAAATAAATTTTCCCCTGAACAAAATCAGGGAATATGCAAAGTCAAAACGAAATGAGAAGAAATTATTTTGAATCAACCCATCGCTTGACCGACTCAACGACAAGCACCTGATCATTTCCTTCAACATCTATCTGAACTTCATCTCCCACTTTTTTGCCTAGTATACTTTGCCCAAGCGGAGTGAGATAGGAAAGAATATTGTTTTCTGGATCGCTGTCCCATGCACCAAGGATGGTGTATCTGACCTTCTCACCAGACCCTAAGTCATTCAGCTCAACAATTGAACCTATACCAATAGAGTCAATCGGTGCCTCGGAAAAATCAGTTGGTTTAGCCCTCATCAAATCCCCCTGTAATTCTGCTTGTCTAGCGAGTAGGACTTTTTGATCATCCTTTGCCATATGGTATTCAGCATTTTCTTTTAAATCTCCAAGCTCCCTAGCTTTTTCAATCGCCAAGGAATTCTCAGGGATTTTTTCCTTGGTTATAATATCTAGGTCGGCAAGTTTCTTATCGAAACTTTCTTTAGAAACAATGAGAGAATCTTCCATTGGTGCACTGCCAGAACTAGATGAACTGGAGGTACTCTCGCCATCGAGAAGAGATTGAATCTTGGGGAATTTTTTAATGAAACGTGCGAGCAATGATCGTTTAGTCAAATCCTCGAAACCAGGATTCAACATGAGAGCCTGAGCAAGATCTTTGGCATTTTCCTCAGTTCCTTTATCCAAAATATCAGGCAATAATTGCCGGTCATCAGAAAGGATTTCTGCCAAAGGAATCCTTCTACTCGTTGCATTTCTTAACGATTCATAATCAATAGCTGAAAAAACCGCAGTTAATAATCTTGGATTAATCATTCCAGCTAGAAGATCCTGAAATTTGGAAAGGTTACGGAACTTAAGCATCCAGAGCAAAACTGGAGCCTTCAAATTTTGCTCATCCAGCCAAGAATTCAGGGAAGACACCAGCAGTTTTGTTTCCTCCTTGGCGATAAGAAAGTGGGCACACTCACCAGAAAATTTAACCGCTGTGTTCTGAAGGAGATCAAGGACAATTTTTTTCCAGTTGTCTGGGTAAGTACGGGCAACAAGATCCAAAAAACGACTGTGAAACTTTGCCGGCATGAGATCCGCAAGGGCAGGTAAATCATCTTCGCACTCCTGAAGAATCGATGCACTCGTAGGTTCGAGTTTCTCCACATCTTCCTCCACATCCCTTGCAAGGTTATTACGAACCCAAATACCATAAAGACGATCGGCTTGGCTGAGATTTTTTGCCTCAAGAATAGCAATGGTTAAATCAGCAAGTACCTGGGGCAGGTCAGCTTGCAAGTCTTCTTTCTGAGCTGCTAAATCAAACAACTTTTCGGCAAGAACAATTTTTTCGTATGATCTTTTTTCCTCAAAAAAGTCCTGCAAAATCTCCTGCTCTGGCTTGACTGGTTCGTCCCGAAGAACATAGGGCTCATTTTTTTTGTTTGGAACAGCGATACGCGGATCCTTAATAAGAATTTTCTTCGTTGCTGTCCACCAACGCTTCGCCTTGGAAGCACCAAACATGTAACCAAGAGTTCTTTCGATATCGCGGGTACTTACACAACCATCATTGCCTTGTTCCAAGATTTTAATAATCAATTCAGCAGGCTCTTTTTTTGCCAACTTTTCAATCTCTTCAGTATTTTTTCGGTGTTGTGAGAGAATATGATCCTCGGCAAGCAACTCCAGTTTATCAATGCAAAATATCGGATCCATTGCATGACTTGTTCGCTCGTCATCCTCAAAATCGATAAGGATCATTCCACGGCCTTCATCAAATCCGGAAATTAACCCAAATCCCCAACTGCGGTGGATGCAGTAAGTGCCGGGATTCATTAATTCTAGAACAGGGCGTGAGGATTCTAGGGACGGATCTTTTTCGATCAAACGATCGATAACTTCAGTATTCATTCAGGCTAGTAAGGTAAATTCAGTTTCAAATTTTCAGACGGTTTCATTTTTATCAAAGATGCAAGAATTGGCGAGTGAAAAGACGCCTAATTGGTAGATGCAAATCCACAACTACTTGCCGTTTGTTTGACGCCAAACAAAACAAGAGCAGGAAAAATCAGCCAAATAGCACCAACCTGATAAGCCACAGCAGATCCATGTGCGAAATAAATTAACCCAGCAGCGAGAGGCCCTACCGATCTGGCAATGGAACCACATGAGCGAAAAATTCCGAGGTTAACGCCCTGTTCAGATTCTCTCGAACTAAGGGATGTCAATGCGGTAAGGGTTGGACTGATGAGTGCCACTCCGGCAGACATGAGAAACAAACCGGGATAAAAAATGGAGTAGGAATATGAATTTGATATCATCAAAAAGGCAAAAACTCCCAAAATAATTCCAAAATGTGCCATATTACGCTCCCCCACCCTACCTACAAACCTACGCACAACTACACCTTGAATCAGAATTAGGGTCCCTCCAATAAGTAAAAACATTTCTCCTAAATCCACTGGGGAAAAAGCGAATCGTTCAACAGCTAAAAAGGTGAGGGTAAATTCCATCCCCGAAAAAGAAACCATGTATAGAAGGTAGGAAAGGCAGGTTCGTCTTGCTTGGGGACTGGTGACCTCATTAATTTTAAAGATTGCCGGGAGAAAGGAATTTGAGGGACTCCTTTTTTCAGCCGCCAAAGTCTCGGAAAAACCAAAGGTAAGCCAGAATACATTGATTAGGGCCAATATAAAACTGATCGTGGCAGCCGCCGAAAAAGGATGCATACCAAAAAAAACAAGATTTGAATCAGACCAATCCCACTGCGAAGCAAATCCACCGATCGCCGGCCCCAGCACAAAGCCAAGACCAAAGGCAATACCCACGATGGCCATCCCTTTTGACCTTTCTTTCCTTGGAGTAACATCCGCAATCGCAGCGGTAGCAACCGAAATATTACCACCCGCCATTCCCCCAATGATTCGGGAAAACAGAAGTACCCAAAAATCTCCCGCCATGATCCATAAAAAATAACCTATCGCAGTGCCTCCCAGTGTAACCAGTAAAACTGGCTTTCTTCCGTAACGGTCTGATAATCCTCCCCAGATTGGAGCAAAGAAAAACTGTAATATAGCATAGAGAGATCCAAGTATTCCGCCAAAAATGACCGTTTCTAAGCGGAAGTGTGGATTACCGGAGAAGGCATCATAACCAAATTCGCTTACCCAAATTACAAATTGGGAGAGAATGCCACCACCCAAGCTTTGCTCGATAAAGAGGTAGTGATCGAGCATCGCAGGAAAAAGCGGAAAGATGATTGAAAAACCGACCATGTCCAAGAAAATGGTCAGGAAAACAATTCCAAAAACTGATCTTTTCCTGTCTTTCAAAACCCCTCCCCCTTCTCATCACCACCGAGAAGGGCCGATTTTTCCTTGAGGGCAAGCCTCACATTTTCGGGAACTAAACCGGTTTCCTGCCCACCGTAACGATGCACCTGCTTGATGAGTTGCGAACTGGTAAAGAAATACTTTTGACTGGGCATAAGGAAAATGGTCTCCAACCCAGGGTCCAGGTGTCTGTTCATCTGGGCCATTTGAAATTCATATTCGAAATCGGAAACCACCCGTAACCCACGCACCAAAACGGTGGCCCCATTCTTTCGGGCATGCTCCACCAGTAAACCATCAAACAACTGAACCGAGACATTTTCTAGGTCGTTTAAATTCTCATTCACCATTGACACCCGCTCTTGGGGAGAAAAAAGAGTACTTTTAGCAGAATTACCTGAAGCCACCGCAACAATTACCTGATCGAATAATTTGGAGGCCCGCCCAAGGACATCCAGATGCCCATAAGTTACGGGATCAAAGGTGCCGGGGTACAAAGCAATACTCATAAAGTATTCCTCATATCCACAAAGTTGCAACAAGTCCACAACCAAGGACACTCTTTGTTGTGATTGCAAAGCGTTCACCTACCAATTAAGGGCTGTAGTGTTAAGTCTTAATGAACCTGCCTAATCTCCTCACCCTTTCCCGGATTCCACTCATGGTTATGGTGGTCGCACTACTTCATCCTTGGGATGGAAAAGTGCTTCCTTGGACATCGACCCTTGCCCTTTTGATGTTTCTTTTTGGTGCCCTGACTGACTGGCTTGATGGTTGGCTTGCCCGGAAACTCGGCCAAATTTCAAATTTTGGCAAGTTCATGGATGCACTGGTGGATAAAATTTTCACTATGGGAACTTTCGTCAGTCTTCTCGCCCTTGGTATAGTGGGTCTTTGGGCCCTTTTTCCGATTCTCCTTATTCTTGCGAGGGAATTCCTGATAACTGGTTTGCGCCTGGTCGCCGCAGCCCAAGGAAAAACCCTAGCTGCGGAAAAAGCAGGAAAGGTAAAAACAGTCATGCAGATCGCATCCATTTCGCTCTTCATTTTTAAGGCTTCAATCGATCATGATTTATCCCAGACAAGCCTTTTTCATTCTTGGGCCGGCATCAGTGATTCGATTGGTACATTAGCAGAAATTTCTCTTTTTATTGCTTGCCTTCTTACTGTTTATTCCGGGGTTGGCTACCTCATTAAGTACTGGGATGTTTTTATCGGCAAGGATAGCTAAACATGAACCGTCTTGTACTCTCCCTTGCCACACTTGGGCCAATAGGAACCCGACTCCCAGCTCCTGGAACCATGGGTTCTTTGGCTGGGGTGTCTCTGTTTGTCTTCTTGGTAATTGGTCTCAAAATTTCCCCAATTTTTGTCGCACTCATCTTTGTTCCCTTATTCCTCATTGGCATTCCAATATGCTCCCGGGCTGAGATTCTTTTGGACCGCAACGATCCCGGCGAAGTAATATGGGATGAATTCTGTGTAATTCCATTTGTCTACCTTCCGTTGTTGGAGCTATGGAACCAACCCTTCGCCCAGGAAACATGGTTATGGCTAGCACTTGGCTTCATTCTTTTTCGTCTTTTGGATATTACAAAACCATCCATCATTCGTTCAGTTCAGTCACTCCCTGGTGGGCTTGGGGTGATGATTGACGATCTACTGGC
>Ga0181593_10001036_pt1 | contig 24942 bp, 18 predicted proteins | sample 071ome_19_FD_133756 | JGI IMG/M metagenome (GOLD analysis project Ga0181593, IMG submission 133756) | Coastal salt marsh microbial communities from the Groves Creek Marsh, Skidaway Island, Georgia - 071413AT metaG (megahit assembly) | ecosystem: Environmental > Aquatic > Marine > Intertidal...
ATGTTTGACTGGATGGGTGAGGAAAAAGACGCAAAGCTCGGCGCCATGACGGCAGGGCATCTCATTAAGCGACCAGGATCATCGGAGGAAGTTGCCGAGGGGATTTTGTTTGTGATGGGCAATGAGTTTGTCACTGGGACAACCGTTGACGTGGATGGTGGCAGAATTTTGAGTTGATAAGTCGCCGTTATCGCCGAGACTTAGTTGCATTTCTTTACAATCAAACCTGCGGAAATTAAAGCGGGCGATGGTCAGAAAATTTAACAATGGAGTAATAAATGCTGCAGGAAAAAGTGAAGGTCCTGAAAACTGACCCGGACATGAGTCTTGTAGATGCTATCTACAGGCGGCGCTCGGTGAGGGGTTATCTGGACAGAGAAGTTCCCCGGGATACCCTTGAGCGGATTTTTGAAATTGCCCAGCAGGCCCCGTCTAATTGCAATGTACAGCCGTGGAAGGCGTATGTCGCCAGTGGCGAGTTAAAGCGGCGGCTCAGTGCTGAAATGGTGCGGCGCACCGCCGAGGGAGTAATGCCAAATCCCGATTATCCTTACCGCGGGGATTTCGAGAACGATTACCGCAGGCGACAGGTTGAGTGCGCAGTGGCGCTTTACTCCGAGATGGGTATTGAGCGAGGAGACAAAGAAGGCAGAATGCGAGCAGTGCTGCGCAATTTTGAATTCTTCGATGCCCCGCATATGGCATTTATCGGGATGGATCCGTCCTTTGGGACTACCGTTGCTATCGATGTCGGTATGTGGGCACAGACTCTAATGTTGACCATGGTTGCGTTTGAGTTGCACAGCTGTCCAATGGGAACTATGCGCAATTATCCCGATCTGGTTCGGGAAGCTTTTAATATTCAGGATGGCACCAAAATATTGTTTGGTATCGCCTTTGGTTATGAGGATCCGTCGGTTGCAGCTAACCGTACACTAACGACGCGTGATCATATTGATGCCAATGTAGTATTCGAGTCTTGATTTCGAGTCTTCACAAAAGTTTGCGGGAAAGTCCATGAGTTTTAAGCCAGTCATCCTTATCTACGATCTGAACAACAACCTGGTGGATGAAATCGCGGCAACTATTGGTGCTACCGGCCTTTATACCACCATCAATACCTACAACGAGGCGAACGCATTCGATGCGGTTCATCAGTACAATCGTGGTTTTGGGTTATTCACCAACAGACTGTCGTGCATCATCACGGGGTGGAATACTCACAAAACGCGCAGAGACCAGTTTCTGTTCAGATTGCGCGCGATGGAGAATAGGTATCCGCTACGAAAACCCACGCCGGTAATAATGGTCACTGAAGACCATTTTAGCGAGCTGAAAAAAACGGCCCTGGACCCCGGAGACGGTAAAGCAGCGGCATACCTGCATTCCGATACTTTTAAGAACGTTATAGCGGATGTGCTGCACAAGGTAGTCTACGAGCAGAAGGCGCTGGAAATTGGCACGGAAGCTTTTGAGGCTTTGGCCGCTGAAGAATAATGGTGCCACCTTAACTATTCTGGATCATGCAGAACGCATTCAGCTTGTTGCCGTCCAAGTCGCGGAAATATCCGGCATAAAAGTTTTCACCACGGGGCCCCGCCGGACCCTCATCTCGTGCACCAAGTTCGATCGCCTTGTTATAAATCTTATCCACCATTTCCGGGCTGCCAGCTGCGAGAGAAATCATCACACCATTGCCAACGCTGGCGGGGTTTCCGTCAAAGGGCTTTGTAACCGACAGTGCCGGAGTGTTTGGGTCTATTGCCCAGGCAATGAAAGACTCCATCTCCATGAGACGTTTGGCCCCGATAACGGCTAACAGCTCATCGTAAAAATTGGCCGCCTTTTCCATGTCGTTGGTACCCAGTGTCACGTAGCCGATCATTGCTTTGTTCCTCGTTTCTCGGTTTTATTGAGCTGACTTGTTAAGTTGTTTGATTTCCTGGTAACGAAAGCAGTCTGTAAGATGGTCGTTGATCATGCCGGCAGCCTGCATGAAGGCGTAGCATATTGTGGAACCGCAGAATGTGAATCCGCGCTTTTTCAAGTCCCGGCTCATGGCGTCGCTTTCCCTGGAGGTGGCGGGAACATCTTGCATCTGGCGACGCTTTCCATCCAGCGGACTGCCGTCGACGAATTTCCAGATATAGTCATTAAAAGAACCGAATTCGTCCTGAACCAGCAGGAACGCCTTCGCGTTTCTGGGTATGGAATAGAGCTTCAGTCGATTGCGGATCAATCCCGAATCCTGCAATAGTTTTTCTATTGTGTTATCGCGCATGCGCGAAACTTTCAACGGATCGAATTGATGGAATGCCCGGCGATAATTGTCCCGTTTCTTGAGAACGGTAATCCAGCTGAGTCCGGCCTGCTGACCATCCAGGCAGATGAACTCAAACCAGGTCCGATCATCACTAACCGGAACTCCCCATTCCCGATCGTGATAGTCGATATATACCGGGTCGTTTCCCGGCCACCAGCAGCGATTAGTCATAATGAAGAGTGTAGCAGGAGTGACCGCAACAGCCAGTAGCATGGAGACAAAATTTTGCTGCAGGGATACACTTGAACTGCGCTGCGGATGACTCAAATCGCCGCACCCCGGCATTCGGCTCAAAATTCGCGTAACCGTGAATACTAATTAATTGAGAATTCACTCATGCTGAAAAATCTGTTCAGACATATTCCCATTGTTCTTGGCGGCCTTCTCGGTAGTGTCACTGCCGAGGCCCAGCCGGTATCCCGGGCTCTTGATTGCGATTTCAGCGCATATCAGCCCGCGTCTCCAATCCGGGTCAGCGATACAATTGACGGCCTGTCGATGAGTTGGCCCGGTTCCGACGATCAGCATCTGCAAATCGGGCTGGCCCTGCAGGATGGAGAGCCCGTCATTGCCTTTCTCGATATTCGAAGTGGTTCGCAGGACTGGCAACGGGTGTTAACAGATGCCCGCATTGAGTACACCGTTGTCGAAGGGTTTCGGAGGATCAGTAATCAGCAGCTTGCTCCATTGCGGGAGCTGGGTGTGGAATTGACTCAGGAGGTGGTGGATAGCTACAAGTGGGATGTTTTCTGGGATGCGCCACTTGATCTTCGAGAGCAGGTGAGTGGTGGTAATCCTCCGCCAGCCGAAGGCGTGGCCGCACAGCCGGCCCTGCCTCGCTCTGCTGCCGAAATCCGGCGCGCGTCTCTCGTCGCCGATATCGACTCCTGTGCGGTTGTAAGCGATGGTGCCCGAGTTGAACTGAGGTTAGCAGATGTCACCCTGGGATCGTTTCGCGGCGAGCTGGTATTAACCGTTTACGCTGGCACCAATCTGCTGCGCACCGAGGTAGAAGCTGCCACCCAACTGCCGTCCGTCGCTTATAAATATGATGTGGGATTAAGCGGCCTCGCCCTTGAAGGCGACAGCCGGGTTTACTGGCGAGACACTTCTGGTCAGATGCAGTCGTACGGACTTACAGGACCGGTTAACGAGCAATATGTGCCATTGCTGGCGGCCAATCGACTGGTGGTAGCAAGCGCCGGAGAAACCGCGATTGCGGCATTCCCACCGCCACATACTTTCTTCTGGGCTCGCGAGGTCGAAATTAATGTGGGCAATAACTGGTATCGCAAAGACTCAGACCGTCAATTCAGTATTGGGATTCGCCAGGGAGAGCAGGAAGTCGTGGAACGCTATCTCGCCAACTGGTCACTCTACAGTGCCCCGCCGGGGTCACGACAGCAGATGGTCGGATATTTTCTACCCACGTTGGGAGATGGGGCTGCCGCGTTCGAAGCAGCACTGGAGTTCACCAACGGAGATGTCTACCCGGAGTTACCCGGATACCAGGTCATGGGCAGTCACTACCATACCAATATGGGCAGGGAGCTGATTGCCAGCGGCAGCGTAGATACGCGCCTGCGGGATTTCGAGGCCTTGAAGGCGGCAGGTATCAATATCGCGGGACCGGTGGATAGACCGAGGGAAGAAACGCAATTGGAAGAACTGCACTGGCTGTTTGAAGGGGCGACCCGGCACTCGGATCGCGATTTTATGGTATTGCCGGAAATGGAGAATAGCAATCTGCTGGGTGGTCATTGGGATTTGCTGTTTTCCCACCCGGTCTATTACGTGGACGAACGGCTGGACGGCACGCCCCTGATTACACAACACCCGATTTACGGCTCGATGTATAACATCGGATCTGTAGAAGATCTTATGACCATGGTAGAGGCGGAGAACATGTTAATCTTCATGCCTCACCCTCGCACCAAGGGATCTACCGGGTATCCGGATGCGATAGCCGATGAGGTACATTTTTTGAATGATCGATATCGCGGCGTCGGATGGCGCTGGGGTATGGGCCTCGATCTCTCGGAAAAGCGCCTGTCGGACTTCCGGGTTATTCCCTTGCTCGATGAAATGAACAACTGGATTGCCGATACCGATCTGCAACTCAAGTACCTGCTGGCCATCACCGAAACTTACTTCAAGGCACCGGGTGACGATATCTACGCCAATGGCCCGGTATCTTATCTGCGGCTTAATGACCTGCCCCAAGCTAACGATTATTCATCGATCATCGACGTGCTGAAGCGGGGCGAATTCTTTGTATCATCCGGGGAAGTTCTGATCCCGTCTCATTCCTATTCGGGTCGCGGCCCGGAATCAGTGTTGACTGCCGAGGTTAGCTGGACCTTTCCGCTGGACTTCGTCGAAGTAGTAACTGGCGATGGCAATGAAACCCGATCCGTCATTGTACCGGCAACGGGCCTGGCACCGTTTTCATCCAATACGTTTCAGATTCCTTTCGATGCCTCCGGCCAGGCCTGGGTGCGCTTTGCCGCCTGGGATTCGGCTGGCAACGGCGCTATGACCATGCCTGTGCGTTTACGATATTCTGAATAATTATGCCCAGTCGTAGGTGTCCCCTATTAGTTTAAATAGCTTCTCATTATACGGCTTAAAAAAATCTTTGAGTAATGTTCGGGTTTTTTTACTCATATCCGCATAGCCACTCGGTGCGCGTTTGGTTATCGCTCTCTCTGCGCCCCATGGCTGCTGTAGCGACTCTCCAAAATCATGAGGTGCCAAGCCAAGAAATTTTATAATTTTACTCATAGCTGATCCCGTATCTTTATAAAAAGTTTCTGCCTGCATAACTAGCATCTGTTTATTCGGAAATAATTGCATCCATCGCCAGAGCTGGTCGTGATAAACGGAACGGAAAACATAACTGCAAAAATAAAATCGGTGCAACTCTTTTTCAGATAGTAGTGGGAGAGGAGACCAGGTCTTGTCATGCAGAGAAACGGATATTGGTTTTCCGTTAGCCGCTGAGCGGTGAGAATTAGTGCGATAGTTTTTTTCAGCAAATGCACGTTGATGTGAAGCCAGTAATTCTTCAATCTCATCAATTTCTCTTAAAACAATCTCATCAAAGGATCGACTGGGTTCACGACCAAATTCCTTGGACATCATGAAATGCGAATAAGCTCTATCAACGGGATGTCTTAATAAGGCGATAATTTTTGTATGAGGTAGTGCTGCATGAACACGAAGCGGTACGATGGGATGCAATATGGAAGATGTTGAGTAGTCACCACCAATGACCTGATTTGCCTTTGGGTTAATTGCGGGCTCAGGATTAACAAAAAGACTTTGATATTGCCTGTTGTTACAGGATTGCCATGTCCAGAAATTAGGTTCCTTTACACGGGTGCTTCTGATCTGAGGGTGGACTGATAGATATTTTTCAAGGGACGTTGTGCCACATTTTGCAGCTCCGATTAGCATGAATTCCGGTTTGGGTAATCGTTTATCGAGAGCGAACAGAGGGTCAGGTTCCACAACAACGATCCTAAATATTTCATTCTATAGAATCACACAATACGCGGAGCATTTGCAATAAAAAAGCGTGAAGAAGTTGTTAATAGGGCCAGGAGTTAATTCAGTTTCGCGCGGAGTGATCAGAACGTTCCCGAAACTGTAAATGTAAGAGAGCGACCATTAGACGAGCACTGGTCTTCGATTTCTTCGAGAATTCCATCACTCATGCGCCCGACGAATCGCTGGCGCTCTCGGCATCTTTTTCCATTGAGCAAGTCTCTGTTGGATTGCACCCGAAAAGTGATATTGTCAAAAGCCACCCATTGCACAAACGCATCCCACAATGGATCGCCGGCACCCAGTTCGATATCGTCTACATCGTAACGTTTTCTGTTACCGTCGAATCGATTGTTCCAGTAGAGCCCGTAATTTAAATTCATGCTGGGTATATCGTGCCGAAAACCGAGCTCAATACTTCCCCGTACATATTGATCCGTGCGGCGCTTGATCCCCAGAAACGGGTCTGTAACTTCCGAGTCCTGTACCGTAAAGCGGCTGGTTGTCAGTACATTCGGCAGCCCGATCATGCCCATTCGAATACTTGCATTTGCGCGGAACCCATAACGCTTCCCGTCGCCGATGTTTCCGTTTGCCGATTGCAGGTCATTGTCAGATGGGGAGACATCTACGCGCTCGATAACATTTGCCATATCATGGTAGAAAATGCTGGCATCAACCACGCCCACATCCTCAGGCAGCCTGTATTCAACATTGAGACCATATTCCCAGGCTTCTTCCTGGCGTAGTTCGACGTTACCTGCCTGAACATTGGAATCATTGTCATTAATATCCGAAGCAGCGACAAAGTCCCTGAAACTGAGCTGGGACACGGTCTTCTCAAGTGTGCCCCTGAGCTGGAGTACAGGAGTAATATCAAATCGATAATCCAGTTTGGGTTTGAGGAAATTGAAGTCTCGCTTGTTATAGACATCACCTTGCTGCTCAATTTCCGATAATTCATACTTCAGCGTGCTTTCTAGAGACATGCGTGGATTAAATTGCCAATTGTGGACCACGAACGGTTCGATGCGAATTTCTTCCACTGTGGAATTTGCGTTAGCCACACTTCGAGGAACAAGGCCACCGTAATCCGGGGAAGGGGTGCCGGTGCTGCTGTCGGTAGCCAGTTTCAGCATTGAATCCAGCGTCGTTTGAGCCCGTTCAACGCCGGTTTCAATGTCCTGACCGTCCAGCAGGTCAAAGGTATAAGAGGTTCGGACAATGCGCTCTTCATTGTTGGAGACCGTATTGAGATACAGGTCCTTGTTCTCTGCGCCGCTATCCAGTACCTCGTAGCGCTCCCGCAGAACGTCATCGTTACTTTCATTCAGAATGAACAGAATTCTGAATCGGCTGCCGTTATTGAAATTCAGCTCATAGTCGCCGCCAATTTCCCAGTTGTCCTGGTCAGTGGGGTTATTCTCGCGTTCCTGATAAATCGTATTGGGCGTCACTCTGAGGTTGGTAGTCCAGCGGTCGATGCCGCTTTCAAGATCACTCAGACCATAAAGTGCGTTGAAGCGAGCGCTGCTGCGATCGCTGATGGTGTAATCCAGATTCATCGACAACTCATAATTGGTCTGATCCTGATCAGTCTCCTCGCGAATTGCGTCGTTGGGCGAGAAGTCACCCAGGACGCTGTCTTCATTGCTCACGGTAAATCTGTGACCGGGTGTCGCTCGGGCGCTGAGTAATAAGTCCAGATTTCCTACCTGGTTGCTATAGGACAATGAACCGCCTGGATTCACCTCGTGATCCCAGGTGTAGTTGCCCAGAGTTTCAAAGGATATGCTGGATGTCGAGAGTTCCTCGGTCAGTACCACATTGATTACCTGTCCGCTGCCGCGAACATCCAGGTCTCCCGAAGTGCCCCGTATGATTTCAATATAGTCCACAAGTTCGGCCGCGATACGATTAAGCTGGGTGCTGGCCTGATTACTTTTACCGGCTGTTCGCTTGCCATTTATCAGTATCTGGTTGCTGCCGCTGCCATCGCCCAGACCGCGTCTGCCGCCGGCACCGCCACCACCTCGTCCACGGCTATTGGAGGGGCCACCGCTGACTCCGCCTGGTCCGCCTCTACCGCCGGTAGATGAGGACAGCCCTGGAATGCGATCCAACATATCCTGGGCCGTGACTGGAGCCCATTCGACAAAATAGTCCGCTGGATAGACCACGGTCGATGAATCGCCCTCGGTATCCTGCGCATTGGCAGTTACCGGGCAAAAGCCAAGCAATACGAGAAGTACAGAGGAGATCGCTGAACAGGTTTTGCTATGCATTGTTTTATCCTGATAGGGGACCGCTGTATCCCCCAGACAAACCCAGGAGAGTTGTCTCCGGCCTGCTGACGCCAATGGAGTATAGTCAATGTCTCCCCTGGATATTGTTACAAGTTGTATTCAAGGAGCCATAATACGGGCATAATTACCTTAACTGCAGAAGCTGTAAGAAGCCCGGCAACTAGCTGATTAACAGTGGGTAACTCTTCAATGCAAATGGCGGAGTAATTCTGGCTTACTCCGCCATTTTTATTCCTGACTATTAAGCCGGATCAAGTCGTAAAAATCGACGCGGAGGGAAGCCGGTCCGGTAGCGAAAGGAGAAGGGCATCGTGTAAATGCTCTTAACCATTTTCAATTCTTCACCCTGTAGTGGTACCGCTCGATAGGGTTCGAAAACGTCTTCCATTTTCACTTCGATATCCGGTCTCGCCAGTGCCTGTCGATACCACGCGCGCGGCCAGTGTTGCGCAGCTATATAGGCTTTGCCGTCGATTTCCGTCAGTCTTACGACACGCTCGTGACGTTCGTTGTCATTATTGAATGTCGCAATCACAATAGTTGAAGGGTTCTCTGGCTGATTACGCCCCAGACTGGTCTCGAATGCGACGACCTGATACACGTAGTAACCAAACAATCCAAGGATTACGACAATTGATATAACTTTTGTTTTTCTTCGGTTCATAGCTCGCCCTTGACAGTTCCCCTAAAATTACAGCTATGCAGGGGGCGTATTATAGAGCGAGAGTGCGAATTCCCCCAGCTTGCAAACGTTCTTTTATTGCGTCAGTGGACCTGGACATTCGTAAGGGACAACGCGTGTCGACTGGAAACTGGTCGGGCGCATAAAACAAGACCCGAATACCGGCAGGGCTGATTACTCTGCTATATCTAGGTCTGGGGCTGACACAGGGACCTATCTCGACAAAGTTACCCGAGTCACCCGTGCAAGCCTACTCTCCAGTATCTGAATTAGATTGTTTTCAATACCACGCGAAAATGATCTTTCAATTAGCTGTCAGGGCTTCAGGATTGCGACTAATCGGTGACGGCTTCACAAAGGGCGGTTATAATCCACTTTCCACGCGCCCGTAGCTCAGCTGGATAGAGTAACTGGCTTCGAACCAGTTGGTCGGGAGTTCGAATCTCTCCGGGCGTGCCATTTCTCGCGGCTTCCAGCCTGATCGAAAATTTCGATTGTCCCAAAGATTGGCGATTGTCCCAAAGAATCGCTGTATTTCCCTATATCTGATCCTTGCAAGCATCGAAAATCCTTGACCAAGGGGCCCTGATCCGCACGGTAAATTCAGGCCCGACCTACCGGGCTGCGCCCGGCCGGTCGGTAAGCCGGGACCATGCGGATCTCCCCTTCGTCAAGGATTTTAGCTACTTGCACTTTTGCGCAATCTTAGACTTTAACTGACAAGGAATGTCTGCTCTGATATAAAGCGGTCATTGGTGGTCGAATATGTGTTTTGACCGCTCCTGGCCGCAAACAGAATTTATACAAATAATGAACCCTGATAAGTTAAATAGCTGGCTTGGACTGATCGCGAATTTTGGTGTGATTGCAGGCATTGCCTTCGTCGCCCTCGAGTTGCGCCAGAATACAACAATGATGCAAGCTCAGGTTAGGCAGGGAATTACAGAAAACACAATCAACTGGCAATTAGCAGTTGGAACTGACCAAGACGCAGCCAAAGCATATATGGCGGGTTTGTCAGGAGCAATTCAGGCGCAAGAAGGGAGTGAGTCTGAGCTAATGCGGATACTAATGACTCAGGCCAATTTCCGTATTTGGGAAAATGAATGGTATCAATTTCAGAAAGGTCTGTTTGAAGAAGAGGAAATGGAAGCCAGAAAGAACACATGGCTCAGGTCTATACTTCGCAGCCCTGGTTACAGGTCCCACTGGCAGGACAATAGCCAGACATATTCCCGTGAGTTTCAGGACGTAATCAATGAACTGATGGCTCAAATCGAGAATTGAGCATATCTATTGCGTTTTTTAAGAAGCCAGCGCGTAGCTTAGTCTGCTCCTGGCCGATCTCGGTCTATCAATTAGCTTGCAAGAATGGTCAAAAAATGTCCGCTTTCAGTAGCACTACGGACCAGGCCATTCTAGTCAATTTGAACTGATAGCTTGGACTACTTGGCCGGTTTGATTACATCAGGTTTCCGTCGATAGATTCTCTGCGTGGTTGCTTCCGACGAATGCCCAAGTAGTTGCCGCGCATGAGCAGGCTTAATCTCAGAAGCAACTTTCGCTCTCAAGTCATGCTCAGTAAATCTCTCAGTCAAACCGGTTTGATCTATCGCCTTTGCCATAAATCGCTGCCAGATCGAATCAAATCCATTTGCAGAACCATCGGTCTTTATGTAGGGCTGCCCCTGGTTGGTGTGGAACAACCAGACAGATAAAACTTTCTTTCGCAGACCAAGCACTTCATTGACTGCAATTCGCAGGTCATCACTCCACTTGATAATAATTTTTTTGCCAGTGGAATGCGCAGTCTTACGAGGCGTCACATGGATACCGTCATCTTTCAGATCGTATTGCTTCAGCGAGAGTAGATCGCTTCTACGGAGCCCAGTAAGCAGTTTTAAACGTATGTACACGCCGATGAACGGGGAGGCAACTTTAAGTGCTTCTAGAAGTTCCCAGTCCTCTACGTAGCGTCGCCGTGGCGGGGTGTTGAACTTTCTTACTTTACCTTTGATCGGGTGAGTCTCGGTAAGACCCCATTCAATCGCTTTGGTAAACGCATGGCTTAGCACTTCAATGTCCCGGTTTGCTGCCGTCTTACCTTGCTGGCCGCGTTTATCCCGGTACTGGTAGACATGTTTAGGCTTAACGGCTTCGATTGGCATAGTGCCAAATACCGCTTTCAACTTCGCAAAAGACGCGTAGTTGGACTTCTGCGTTTTATCCGCTTTCAGTGGAACGATTTCAAGCGCGTAACGATCGAGAAGTTCGTGCATGGTTCTGGCATCAGCGTAAACTTCGAGTCTTTCAGACCAGACCCTATAGGCTTCGTTCAACGTCCTGCCTAGCCGATACTCAGTCTTGCCATCCCAGAGCTCCCTTAGTTGGACAGGAGGGCGATAGTAGTACGCTCCATGCTTGTGCCGCCATCCAGCTGGGAGTCCTTTATTGGCCTTGAGACGGGGCTTTGGTGCCATCACAATGCTCCGAAGTCTGGCTCATAGTTCTGTGGCTTCGTTCCAGGGGCATTGCCACCCATTTGCACCTCAAAATGCGCCCGCGAGACCAGAGGTCTCCCGTCGGCGCGCAACTTGACCGTAAATCCATTCTGCTGGAACCATCGCAACTGAGCACAGGGCTTAACTCTACCTGTAACCTCTTGAATTTCCTCGATTGTTAAGTTGATGGTTTGCATAACAAAATACTAATTACGTTTTCTGTAGACATAACTCTCCCATCAAGCAAAGGGGGGAGAGTTATGTCATTAGGCCTGGAGACTCGCTACTCAGGCCCAGGAGGCACAGCTAAACTATGCTTCCCACCCCGATTGAGTCACATTAAATTCCTCGAGATTTTCGCTGAAGTCGATCTCTCCACCTTTGATGACATACTTGGAAACGTAGTTGGTCACGGCTTTCAGCTTGTCATCAATAGGTAAAATTCTTGAGTACCCTGCAATGCTTTCCCACAATCCCATGGCATGGAATCGCAGCATCGAGTGATTCAGATCCGAAATATCACCAAGCAAGGCATGAAAGTGAATTACGCCGGACTTGTGGTATTCCATCGCAATTGCCCAGTAAACAGACCTCCCACTCTTAACCGCGCGTGGGCCGTAGAGCTCTCGATTTATCAGATTGATAAAGTGGCGGAATTTCCTGAAAGCTTGTTCAGGATGGGGAGGTTTAGCGAAAGTAAGCGTGCAGAACCATTGCCAGTTGAACCTGGCCATGAATTCGCCATATTGTTTATGGAGCTCTTTTTTCGATGGATGAAATATCATATTGCATCCCATGCTAGGGATGCAGGAAGGAAATGTCAAGTGCCCTTTTGTAAATTATTCAACCAGGCGTTTACCGGGTAATTTATCCTTTTCTCCACTGGCAGCTTTCCAAAAGTTGCTGACATTTTGAATCAGTCGATATCCATTATTTCTCATGGCGCTAGGGCCTTCGTCTGGAAATTCCTCTCGGACTTTAATACCAAGAATTTCCTCGTATTTTCTTACTGTCGCTTTACTGTGAATTATATGAATAACTTTCCATCCGTATTGCTGACCGAGAATGAGCATACCTAGTGCGGATTCTAATTCTCCAAGATCTCCTGAAAAATTAGCTATTGCCGCTTGCTGGATTTCGTCTAACCTTCTCAGCTGCTTAGCGGAAAATTTTGTTTGGGCAGTAAGATTCTTTTTGAAATTTGGGCTAGTTTTCATAGGGAATTGCTAAGGATATTTGATATTCCCTTATGGTAGGTTAGATCTTACAATGAAGGCAAGAGTAGGAAAAGAAGCGCGGTTAGCTAATAACATGGGAATCATAGAGTTAGAAGAAGTAGCTCAGAGACAGGCGCAAAGTACGTGGCTCCAATGGATGAAAGTGGATATCGTCAACCCCTTCCACGGGCTCACCAGGTAGTCTGGAAGGATAGTAATAAGAAATATCCACATCATCGGAATCGAAAAGGTTGAATGCGTCAAGACGAATTGAATAGCTTTCGCGCCTAAATGCCACGCCAAGATTTACCAAAGTGGAACCTTCCGCTCGCACAGAGTTGTCCTCTGTCAATGGGGATTCTCCTAGATGTCGAACCTGCAGGCTTGAGCTCAGCCCGTTATTCCATGCCGCATTTAATCCCAATGAAAAATTAGATTCGATCGCTCCAGGAATTGAATCCATACTCGATGGTGTGTCTCTATAGTTTGCTAGTGTTTTTGAGTATTCCGAGTCTAATGCTATCCAATCAGCAAGCTGCCAAAAAATCGTCGCTTCGACACCGTGACGATGACTACCATTGTTTGCTTCCGTGCCTCCTGCATCACCGACAAAAACTAGTTCAGAGTCCACATCCAGTCTATAGAATGCCAGAGTGCCATTCATTCGAGAATCTGGTTCGAAGCGCAGACCAAGCTCAGATCCGCTAGTGGGAACCAGCACGTCGACTTTTGAAACAGGTTGTCCGCTGATGGGATCTATTGAAATTACAGCCCCCCGAACATCATTGGAGTGCATACCTCGGCCGTGATTCAAGTAGGCTTCTAGATTGTTGCTCAATCGATATGCCAAGGTTATCTTTGGACTTATCAATAAGTCGTTATCCTGCCCACTATTTTCATTGTTGTTCGAACGAACATCCCAACTGTAATAATCCGCTCTAGCACCCGCAGTCAATCGTAGGCGATCGGTCAGTGACCAGTTTGCCTCACCAAAGACTGACGCGGATAATTCATTCACACTGTCTTTGCGAATTGTGTTTTTCCTAATCCTGCTATCAGTCTGGTAAAGGCCGACTTCGCTGATATCGTCATGACGAATGTCGCCACCCCAGTTAAAAGTGAGCGGAAGGGTTGCCGACAGGTCTGTGGCACCCGCCATAACAACGCCGTAAATTTTTCTATCGTCTCGTTGCTCAAACTCGTCACCAAACTCAGGATTGCCCAGGAAGTAGGTAAAATTACTGAACAAATTAAAGTCGTAATCAATCACGTAGGCGGTGGCTTGAACATTGCCGAAACCCAAGGAATTACTCAGTGAGACTCGCCGTGTTTCTCCTCCCAGATCAGGGTCAAGATAGCCCAGCCTGTCTACAAGTCCCGCTACAACAGCACGTTCTGGAATCTGGTCTGTAGCATTCCAATTGCCAAAATAGGCGTGGAAGTCGAGTTTGGCGGGAATATCTCCGAGGGTATACGCATAACCCAGATAAAGTTTTTCTTGTTCGAGGTTTTCGTCCATTAACCAAGGACCATCATATCGCGTGACATCAATTGCTGCGGTAATGGCTGTATCTCCGAGGTCGATACTTCCGGCGAACAGTCCTCTATTGAAGCCATATTCACCATAGGTATATTCCAGCAGAGATTCGTCAAGACGATCGTAATAATTGAACTTCACGCTGCCCGCAGAAGAAAAATCGCCATCTCTAGCGGAATATGGCCCCTTCCTATAGGCCGTTGTTGCTACCAGTTCCGGGATCATAAAATTCAGATCCAGGTAGCCCTGGCCATGACCATGTGTTCGCATATTGAGAGGAACACCATCTAGTGCTGCTGAAAAATCTGTCCCATGATCCAGGTTAAAACCCCGGAGATAATATTGATTTGCTTTGCCGGTTCCCGAATGTTGAGTGGCAACCATTCCTGGCAACGCCTCAGTGAGTTCGCCAACTCTCAATAGGGGAGGCAACTGAATGTCATCGTAGCCGACGATGCCTTCTGAAGCAGACATAGCTGAACCGAGTAGTAGCTGAGAGCGGCCGAAAACTAGCAATTCTTCTAAGACAGGTGCATGGTCTTCATGAGCGAATGCTGGATGACTAGCTACAGGAAGTAAGAAATAGGCAAGTGCCGGGAATCGGAGTATTTCTCTGTTTTTCATCATTTAAGTACTACGTGGCCAGGATGACGAACAAATAATCAGCAAAAGTCCCAGCTTTGATTAGAAACCGCGAGGCGAAGGCGAACGCGGAGACTAATTATTCCTTGCCAATGACATTAGTCAAGTTAATAGCGCTATTTGTCCCATAGCTTGTAAGTGTATCTATAGAAATCAATAGGTTACTTCATTTTCTACCTAAGCTTAATGGGACAGTAGTAAGGGCTAACGGTTTGATATTTATCGAGAATATGAAAATTGAAAATCTGGCTTCGAACCAGTTGGTCGGGAGTTCGAATCTCTCCGGGCGTGCCATTTTTCGGTAGGATTTTGGTTTAAAACGCTTTAATGACTAACTTCCGCTACGGGGCGACAGCGGAAGTATCCACCTTAGAGGAGAATCTACACGTTAAAGAATTTCTTTAACGTCAGCTTCGGTCGACAAGCTGAAGGGAGCGAAACTTCGCAGACGGCCGCAGGACAATGAATTGTGATCAATTACAGCGCCGCCTTCTGGTATGTTACTCATTCTGCTTAGTGCGCCACCAGTCAATGAAGGCGACAATAATGTGTTGATCGCGTGAGTGGATGCTCTTGCACGAGTGCTCGTCTTATTTCAAGCCATCAGAAATCGATTGTGTGAGGGACTCCCAGGTTAAGGGGGAGAGTTCCAGCGTTTTGAAAAATTCAATCCTGTTAGGCATGGTAATTTTGATTGATTCAACAAGCATTGGGTCCATTCTTTCGGCTCGATAAGTCACGCCGAAATACATAAGAACACTTTCTGCAAGATCTTCGCGATCAGGATTATCCCGCGCATAGCTAGAGATATACAGGGAGTCTCGGCTTTGTGCATTTAGCCAACCTCTAGTGTTCAAATGATACGGGTCAAGGGAAGTATGAGCTGCCTCGTGGAACAAGGTTTCTTCCAAAATGCCTTGGCTGATGTATTCCAATCCGCGGTCAGAATGAATCAAAATGTTTTTATTGCCCCCGCCAAATGCGTAGTTGCCTTTCTGAATAGCAACACTGAGCACATCCTCTAACAAAGCTTGCGGGAGCGAGCCAAGGGGTTTTGCATACAGCTCGGCTTGACCACGTGCCCCGGTGCCAAACTCGGGATTGACCTGGATTTCAATGTTTCTGCCGCCTGTATAAGTTGCATTGAAAAGTATCGCATTCACCTCTGTCCAGGCGCCCACTCTATTGTCATACATCTGGCGCCTGCCATTTCCAGTAGAGGTCAAATAGCCAAACATGTTCGGATCGCTGCTGGTGATTATGTCTGGGTCGACGAAGATTGTACCGTCAAACATGACAGGCACAGCGGGCTGGGGTTCGCAACTGGAAAGAATCAACACAACAATGACTGGCTGCGCTATAAATAGAAATTTCATTTGTGGATGTGTCTATTGGATTTAGGAGAGAACCTGTCGGGAGTTCAATTGCAGAAGATAAATGGAGCCGGGTAAAAGATACAGCTGTATTAAAAGTTTTAGGTGAAGAAATTGCGGCTGGGTTCATTCTAAGTCAATCTCGCGAGGCGAGCCATTTGTCGCTGCGCTCGATGTGTAGCGATTGAGCTTGTGAACGAATCGTGATTTCCTTGCTGGATAATATCCAGATTTGAGGCTAGACTTTTTAATCATTGTTACAGCAATTTTCAACTCGGGAGAACCCCATTGAACCAATCTATTGCGAGAGTGCTGCAGGTATCAGCTATCCTCGGTCTTGTTTTGCTCGTTGGAAGTTTGCCTGATCAGGCCCAGGCGCAGACTCTCACTCCCATGGCGGCACCCAAGCGCCTGATGCGCGACTTGCCGGTCTGGCGCATTGATACCCGGGTATTGCGTCAGCAGATTGTGGATGCCGCGGCGGATTCCATTAGCGAAACACCACGTATGATCCATTCTCCGTCATTTTCGGGTCCGTCCAATAATCTCGAGGCTGGCGGACTCCTTTATGCGGAGCGTTCGGTGCCGGGTGAACAGTGGGCCGGTATAGGCAGCACTGGCTGGTATCCGCCCGACCCTGACATCGCGGTGGGTCCGAATCATGTCCTCGAGGTGGTCAACTCATCCGTTGGCTGGTTCGACAAGGCTACAGGGGTCAAGCAGTTCCAGCAAACTGGAAGCACATTTTTTTCAGGCCTCGCCCAGTCGACCTTCCTGTTCGACCCGAAAGCATTCTATGACCCTTACAACAACCGTTTCGCCATCCTGTTCCTCGAGCGTGATACAACCGCGGAAGCCAGTCACCTGCTAATCGCCGTCAGTGACGACAATGATCCTAACGGTACATGGTATCGCTATCGAATCAACGCACGCGTCGATGCGAACGGGCTTTCTTATTGGATAGACTATCCCGGATTCGGATTTACAAAAGACGCCTACCTCGTTTCCGGCAACATGTTCTCGTTCGCTTCGACTGGCTTTGGCGGTGCCGAGTTGATTGTGATTCCGTCGGCCGAACTGGTCAGTGGCTCACCCGCCAATGCGGCAACTTTTTTCCCGGCTGGCGGTGCCTCAATACAGATTGCCGAGATGATTGGCGCCACTGAATCCACGGCATTTGCTGCATCGCGGGCTGGTAGCAGTTCCCTGCGCATTTATGCTGTGCAGGGCGCCAGCACCCCAAATCCAATGCTGACCACGGCGCTGGTGCCGGTACCCTCCCACAGTGGGCCAACTTCCGATGCGACTTCGACCAGCGGTCAGACGCTAGATACCATTGACGGGCGTGTATTCAATGTCGCCTGGCGAGACGGTTCACTGGTTACGGCCCATTCGTCTACACCTTCTACAGGAGCGCCTGTTGCATCACGATGGTACGAAGTGGCGACCGGCAATTGGCCAGTGTCGGGGTCCCCAACGCTGGTGCAGGCAGGGCTGGTATCGTCGCCGGACACCCATTATTTTACCCCTGCCATCAACATCAATGATTACGGCGATATCGGCATGCTGTTCAGCGCGTCGAACAGCACTATCACTGCCGATGTCATGACCACCAGCCGCAGGGCGGAGGACCCGCTGGGATTCATGGGAGATCCAACGCTGATGCGCTCCAGCGACGGTAACAACTACACGTTGGGACGCTGGGGTGACTATTTCGGCGTCGATGTGGACCCCGTGAATGGGGCAACTTTCTGGGGTGTCGGCCAATATGTTGCCGCCAGTAATGGCTGGGCCAGTGAGATCGTCACCTGGGAAGTCACACATGTGCCGCCTACCGCGCCAGCCAATTTTTCCGCCACGGCCGTCTCGTCGAGTCGTATCGACCTTACCTGGGATGATGCTGCGGATGAGTCCAGCTATTTCCTCGAACAGTCACTGAACGGTGTTGACTTCGTGGAAATTCAGGAGCTGCCCGCGGGCACCACTTCCTACTCGGATACTGGGCTGGCCGACTCCACGACTTACTGGTATCAGCTGCGCGCGGAAAACTCAATTGGATTTGCCTATTCTGATGTTGCCGAAGCAACGACCGAGGCACCACCGCCATACATCGATACCTGGGCGGACGGTGAGACAACCTTCAGCGGATCAACCATTGGCAATTTTACTGCGACCGGTCTTGAAGATAACTTGGTGGAAACGCTAATTGAACGGGAGTCCGGCGGCCGTCCCAGCCGGCGCAGCTCGCTGTTGGAGCATGAGTGGCAGTTCAGTAATGTTCCCGGTGGCCTGGCCATCACCCTGTTCGTAGTAGCATCGGCGCCAGCCAATGGCGAAAACGATAATTTCGAGTTCCAGGTTTCTAACAACGGCGGTCAGAGCTGGATATCGGCGTTGACGGTTTACAACGGCACGGAACCGGGCACTTTGCATCTGCGGGAATTATCGTTCAATAATAGTGGTCCGGTGTTGGTGCGGCTCATCGATACTGACCAGACCCAGGGCAATCGAAATCTCGACTCGATAGATGTCGATCTGCTGTTCCTGCGTACCGACCTTGACCCGAACGATTTTCCGCCCGCCGCGCCCAGCGGGCTGGCAGTCGCGGCCCTATCATCAGCGCAGGTACAGATCGATTGGAGTGACAATTCGACCAATGAGCGGGGCTTTCGAATCTACCGATCAATCGACGGTGGATCGAATTGGAATCAAATCGCAGCAACCGGTCCCGACACGACTGCATACACCGATGAGGCCGCCGTGCCCAACACTGTCTACCTTTACGACGTTGCGGCTTTCACGGCCAGCTATGAAACCGCGTCCGGAGCTCCAGTAGGAGTCACAACTCCTGACGGAATTAGTCTGTCTGCTTCAGGAACGAAGAGAAAAGGCGTGATATACGTTGATCTGGTTTGGGAGGGAGGTAGTTCTCTCACGAATGTGGATATCTGGCGGGGAACTGATGGAGGAGCATTCGAGCGAATACTAACCGTGCCCGTCGGTGATGGTGGTGTAACTGATAACACCGGCCTGAAGGGCGGGCACATATTGGTCTATAAAGTTTGTGATCCAAATGATTTGGATTTCTGCTCCAGTGAGGTGACGCTAGGATTTTGATTTCCAGCTTCAGGATTTGGATTGAAACTGCGTTCCGAAAGTGCGATAAGTTAGACGCCTCGCGAGATGCAGGGTGCTGCTGCACTTTTAACTCGCATGACTGCCTTGACGAGCTCAGTTGGCTCGATACTTTTTATAATCCTGTGGCAATCCTTAAAACAATTGCTGCCATGTTAGCCGCATTGCCCATTTACGGCTATTTTGTGCATGCGGCAAGAGACACCCAGTTAATAGGGCTCCTCATAATTTTCTCGTGGAGCCTATCGAGACTTGATCCCCGAGGGTAGGATACAGTGAAACAGCAGGGTAGCATCGTTGCCCCGTTTTCCTATACCATAGCGCCGGTTTCACCAACTAAGAAAAACAAGACTCATGTTACACCGCGTTTTCCTGCCACGACTGCCTCGGATCGCTGATCAGTTTTCAGTCTTGGTGGTCTCGCTTGCCACATTCTTTTTGGTGGTCAACCTGCCCGCCCAGGCGCAACCCGCAATCCCGATTACCCCGGAACTCATGCAGGCACTGTTGCCCGGAGCCGACACATTCTCGGAAAAGGCCGGTGAGCCGCTGGTTTACCAGGCCTATCGAACTAACGCGGCCGGCGAGCAGGAGTTAGCGGGCTACCTGTTCGAAACGCCGGATGTGCCTCCTGAGGAAATGGGCTACTCGTCAACGGTCCACTCGCTCGTGGCTATGGATCTTGAGGGAACCGTCACCGGCATTGAAATCATTCAGTATCGGGAAGCATACCGCAGCATTCGTGGCGATTTTCTCAATTCCGAGCGGTTTCCGAACCAGTTTTTCAACAAGCACCTTTCCGAAGAATTCCGGGTCGGACGCGATATCGATGGTGTATCACGGGCGACAATAAGCAGCTGGGCAGTTTCTCGCGGGATACGGAATGCTGCCCGGAGGGTGGCTCAGGCATACATGAGTGATCTGGAAGGAATCGGGCTTGAGGGGGGTGGGGCGCTGGCTGCTCTCGATGCCATGACCTGGGAAGACATGCTGGACATTGGCATGATTACCGAATTGACAGTGCTCTATCCGGAAGGCTCGGAGTTACGGCTCAGCATCATGTACCTCGGAAATGAGGAACTGGGTGAGATGATGGTTGGCGCGACCGATTACTCCGGCGCTGAACGCGAGGCCAGCAATCGAACCAGTGCCGGCACTCTGATGCTGGTGGGCATCAGTGGCAATTCGAATAGTACTGGTAATCCCTTTCGGCCAGAAAGGCTGGCAATTCGACAGGGTGATAATTTTTTCCCCCTGCCCCGGCGACAATTTGTTTACGCCGGCAGCGGCACCAATGGCAAGATTGATGGTAAGGTGAATTTTGCGGGCGCCATAGTGCTCGATCCGGCTATCGACGTTACGCAGCCTCTGACTGTCCAGTACGACACTGGCGATGGGTTGGGTAACTTTGTAAACGTCTCGTCAACCCAGTATGTTTTACCGCCAGTCGGAGTGGCACTGGCGACAGGACAACCCTGGGAAGATCCGTCTGCCGACGACGGCATGGATTTTGGCAGCTCCGACATGGAATCGGGATTCTCGCGATTGGTCAATGAGGCGCCCCTGGGCCAGGTGTTCGCAATGATCGGGCTGTTCGCATTGGTGATGACGGCGTTTCTACGCAAGAGTGCGACAGTGCGCTGGGTGACGCTGGCGTGCACCCTGGGCTACCTTGGCTGGTATGACGGCGGATTCCTTTCCATCTCTCACATCACCAGCGGTCTAAAGGTTGGACCGTCGATGTACCTCAATGATGCGCCGGTCCTGCTAATTGTGGTCTTCACCCTTGTTACCACGCTGCTATGGGGACGCATATTCTGTTCCTCTCTGTGCCCGTTCGGCGCCCTGCAGGATTTCATTACCCGTATTGTGCCAAAGCGCTGGCAGTTCAAAGTGCCGCAAAAAATTCATGACAGAGCCATTTATATCAAGTACGGCATCCTTGCTCTCATATTGCTTTTGACCTTCGTTGCCGCCGACGTGGTAATTTTTCAGTATTTCGAGCCTTTCGGTACTATCTTCTTCTTCAGCCAGTCACTGGTGTTGTGGTCAATTCTGGCAATGTTCCTGCTGGGCGCGTTTTTTGTTCCGCGCTTCTACTGTCGCTACGTGTGTCCATTAGGGGCGTCGCTCGGTGTTTTGTCGCTGGTTTCTCCTAACCGTATCAAACGGGTACAACAGTGCGATGTTTGCAGTGTCTGTGAACATGCCTGTCCAACCGGGGCCATCCGCGGGCCAAATATCGATTTCAAGGAATGCGTGCGCTGCGATCTATGCGAAATCAAGCTGATCGCCAGGTCTGGCGTGTGCAAGCACAACATTGAAGATGTGAAAGCCCGGGTCAAGGACTGGCAGCCGGTTACGGTAGGGTAAGAAGCCAGCCCGGATATATCGCAGAATGACGGTCGCCAGACCGGCAAGATAGACAAGGCAATCATTCTTGGGTTCGATGCTAGGGTCGCGGAATTCTCGTTTTAGGCCCCAATTGCGTCGGAATAATCTCGTAAGCCATCTTAGCCCAGTCACAAAGCAGAGGTCGGGTATCTCTCGGATCAATAATTTCCTCGATGCCAAACGCCTCGGCCGTGCGAAACGGTGAGCGATATTGTTCCAGAGCGTCTTCCAGTTCCCGGCGTCGTGCGGCGGGATCTTGAGCAGCTTCAATATCTCTTCGGTACGCTGCCTGGACGCCACCTTCAATAGGCAAGGATCCCCAATCTGCCGAGGGCCATGCGTAGCGCAGATTGAGTCGATCAGAATTACCATGACCGGCGCCTGCCACGCCGTAGCAACGACGGATAATTACCGATACCCAGGGCACAGTCGCCTGATAACAGGCCATCAGTGCGCGACTGCCAGCCCGCACTGTGCCGTCCTGTTCTGCGAGGGTGCCGATCAGGAAACCCGGGTTATCGACCAGGTTAATGATTGGCACATGAAATGTGTCGCACAGATCGACAAAGCGCATCATTTTTTCGGAGGCAGAAGCGTCTACTGCACCGCCGTGATGGTGGCAATCGTTTGCCATGATTCCGACCGGAAATCCATCCAGTCGAGCCAGGCCAACTACCAGAGACTTTCCGAAGCCCGGGCTGATTTCAAAAAAGGAGTCGCAGTCAGCAACGGCCTCAATGATATTTCTTATTTGATAAGGAGTGCGTCGGTCTCGAGGAATAATACTCAACAGGTTTTCGTCTCTCCTCCCCACCGGATCTTCGTTTGCCTCACGAGGGGGCACCTGCCACACATTTTGTGGCAGGTAAGAAAGAAATCGCCGTATTGTTTCGAAGGCATCCGACTCGGTTGCCACCTCGTTATCTACTGCGCCGCTGCCCCGAGCATGAATATGCGAGCCCCCCAGGGCATCCTTGTCAATCGGTTTGCCGAAGCCGCGTTCTACTACAGGAGGTCCGGCTACGAACAACTGGCTGGTGCCTTCTATCATCAGGGAAAAATGGGATATCGTCACCCGGACTGCGCCCAGGCCAGCGACCGACCCCATGCACGCACAGATGACCGGCACGTAGCCCATTAGCTTCATCGTAGTCTCGAAGCCGTGCAGAGCGGGGACATAGGAATACCCTACCATCTCAAGGGTTTTTACGCTGCCACCTCCGCCGCTACCGTCGACCAGTCTGATCAGCGGTACCCGCATTTCCAGTGCATACTGTTCGCCATATTGGGATTTGTTGCCGACCTTGGCGTCGGCGGAACCGCCTCGCACAGTGAAATCATCGCCGCCGATGACTACCCGACGGCCCCCGATGTTGGCCGTACCCAGAACAAAGTTCGACGGAGTGAAAGTCTGGAGAATACCCTGATCGTCGTAGGCCGCTTTGCCGGCCAGGGCACCGATTTCATGAAAGGAGCCCTGGTCCGCCAGCTGATCGATGCGCTCGCGGACAGTCAATCGACCGTTTTCATGCTGGCGCTGAATCCGCTCGTCACCGCCCATCTTATGAGCCAGAGCCTCACGGCGTCTGAGTTCTTCGATTTCCTTTTCCCAGGACATCAATACTTCCTCTGGCTTGAAAGGCGGCCCGTCAACGCGCCACCGCCTCTCAAGCTAAGGTAGCTTCCGGCATCAGAACGGTTAATGCTGCCGCGCCAGATCGGCGTATATGATGTCTCTGGCAACATCACGCATGTTGGCAGCGCCGGGACGGCGGCCGTTCTGGCTCTGGATCATGCCGATAAAGTACATATCCTCCACTGGATCAATGTAGAACCAGGTGCCTGCAGCACCACTCCAATAGTAAGTGCCGGCATTTTGCGGCGAATTGGCGGCTACCGGGTCGTCAATGATGGCAAAGTCGACGCCGAAAACCTGGCCAGCACGGCCGGGGTTAGTGTCGGTCTGATAGATGCTCAGTTCGTCCCGCAGACGGTTAGTGCGCATGATGTCGATGGATTCCGGGTGCAGGATACGGGCACCATCCAATTCGCCGCCATTGACCAGCATCTGCAGAAAACGGGCATAGTCGTGGGTGGACGAGACCAGTCCCCCTCCGCCAGATTCCAGGCGCGCAGGATCGTGATAGCTGGGACGGTCGGTGCGTGGTGCATTTCGAGCCAGCCGGTTAAGTTCGCGGTCCCAGCGATAGACGTCTGCAAAGCGGCCAGCGTCCTCGGGCTGTACGTAAAAACGGGTATCGCTCATGCCCAGCGGCAGGAAAATGTTGTCTTCCAGGAACTTGGCAAACTTTTGCCCGGAGAGTTTTTCAACGATATATCCCTGCAGATCGACAGCGATGGAATACACCCACTGCTCACCGGGCTGATAGAGCAGGGGAATTTGTGCCACCCGGGCGACGAGTTCGTCAAGGTCGGCCGAGTTGAGTACTTCCGAATCCCTGAAGGCCTGATTGACCGGGTCGTTTCCGCCAAGTCCGTAGCCAAAACCGGCAGAGTGACTGACCAGTTCTCGCATGGTGGGCTGGCGCTCGAGAGGTTCCAGGGTCATGTTGCCCTGATCGTCATAGCTCGTCATCACCTTGAGGTCGGCGAGCTCCGGGATGAACTTGCTGACCGGATCGTCAAACGTCCACAGTCCCTGTTCCCAGAGCATCATCAGGGCTACTCCGGTAATTGGCTTGGTCATGGAGTAAATACGAAACAGCGAATCATGGGTCATAGGTCTGCCATCTTCAATCGACGCCATGCCTGCGCTTTTGAAGGTAGCGATCTTGCCGTCTTTTGCCAGCAGCCAGATCATGCCAGCCACATCCTGATCGGCGACGATTTGCTCCATGGAGGCATCCAGCTCGGCGATCGCGGCGGCTGAAAAGCCGGCTGCAATGGCACCATCTTCCTGCATTGGCCATTGGCTATCTGCAAACAGTGAGTGACTGCCGCCCGTCAGGACGGTTATGAGTGCCAGCAAGCGTAGCCTGTTGCACCAGGTCATAGTTAATTCGGACATGAATTTTTCCTTTTGATTATTATTGCCTGATTCTTTGTGCTGGATCGTTGGCTCGACTTCCATGAGGCGAGTTTAAATGCAATCCGACCACCGTTATCCGGTCTCGAATAAAGTGCACCTCGTAATTAAATATGAATTGGTGTGCAGCCGTCCAGTCCTCGATCGACAGCCGATACGAGTTTCAGGCGCTCAGGACTTAACCTGGTAGGCGGGGGAAAAGAACAGGCGTGTTCTGTTTATATGCCTGATAACGGG
>Ga0181593_10001037_pt1 | contig 24936 bp, 26 predicted proteins | sample 071ome_19_FD_133756 | JGI IMG/M metagenome (GOLD analysis project Ga0181593, IMG submission 133756) | Coastal salt marsh microbial communities from the Groves Creek Marsh, Skidaway Island, Georgia - 071413AT metaG (megahit assembly) | ecosystem: Environmental > Aquatic > Marine > Intertidal...
ATCAATGGGTTATGGTGCCCAGGGGCGGAATCGAACCACCGACACGGGGATTTTCAATCCCCTGCTCTACCGACTGAGCTACCTGGGCATATTCTGACTTGCTCTGCTCCGATCCTGGAGCGGTCGTGCTTCGCACGACTCCTGCTCATCCCTGCCTCAATCATAGATTGAGGCGTTCGGACTGCACTCGACGCTGGCGCGCCGAAAGCGTTTGTCCTCACCCAACTGAGCTACCTGGGCTTTGTGCGAGGCGCGTATTAAACCCAAGGCGGGGCCTTGAGTCAAGATTTCCGGTGGAAATCAGGCTTCTGGGGGGACGAAGCCTTCGGCTTCATCGGCCTCTTCATTGGCGAAGAACTTTTGCATCTGCTCTGTCAGATATTTGCGATCATCCGGCTTGATCATGGAAAGTCCTTTTTCATTAATCAGCCTGACCTGGCGGGCCTGCCATTCTTCCCAGGCCTGTTTTGATACGTTTTCGTAAATATCCTGTCCTGCGGGACCTGGAAACGGTGGCGTTAAAAGACCTTCCATGTCCTTTTTATACTTCCTGCAAAATACTGTTCTCATAGACTGCTCGTAAACTTGTTGCCCAGAGCCTCCAGCAGGCTTTTTACCGGGGCTGCCAGGCCAATCTGGGCGGGTTTTTCGAGATCATACCAGTGCCACCGGCCTTTCTCCATGATCATGTCCCCGGGGTTGTCCACGGTGATCATCATGGGTGTTATGTCCAGATGGAAGTGGCTGAAGGTGTGTCGGATCGGCTGCCAGTTGTCTGGTGGACCGGAGGATTTCAGTCCATTGACCAGCAGGAAGGAATCAGGACTATACCCGCTGGGAATTTCGGGAAAGCTCCATAATCCTCCCCAGATACCTGTGGGAGGGCGTTTTTCCAGCAGGATTCTGCGACCAGCCTTGTTTTGCAGAACCAACATGGTGGTGCTTCTGACCGGCAGAGTTTTCTTGGGTTTTTTCTGAGGGAAATCGGCAGTCCTGCCTTCTCTGTTGGCCTGACATGAATCATTAAGTGGGCACAGGCTGCAGGCCGGGCGACTGCGGGAGCACAGGGAAGCTCCAAGGTCCATAATCGCCTGGTTATAGTCAGCGCAGTCCTGTTCTGGTGTGTATCTGTCGGCAATTTCCCACAACTGCTTCAAGGTCGTACTCTGGTCCGGCCAGCCCTCCACGCAGTGGTAGCGGCAAAGCACCCGTTTGACATTGCCATCCAGTATGACCGCCCGCTTGTTCATGGACGCAGCAATGATCGCGCCTGCGGTTGAAAGACCGATGCCGGGAAGTTCAGCCAGTTCTTCCACGTTGTCAGGAAACTTGCCCTGATATTTGCCTTGTATTGTTCTGGCTGCCTTGTGCAGATTTCTGGCCCGGGCGTAGTATCCCAGGCCCGTCCATAAATGCATGACGGTATCTTCATCGGCCCTGGCAAGATCTGCGACGGTGGGAAAGGTGTCCATGAATTTTCTGAAGTACGGGATAACCGTGAACACCTGGGTTTGCTGCAGCATGATTTCAGACACCCAGACCCGGTAAGGGGTTTTGTCCTGTTGCCAAGGCAGGTCATGGCGGCCGTTAATACGGAACCAGTCGAGAAGTTTGTCGCTGAATGTCGCAGTCATAGGGCGGCAAGTGTACCTGTCGAGGAGGACCTTGCGAAGCTCGGCAGGGCAATGAATTACAAGGAATTTTCCGGTTTCCTTTTTCACATGACGGGGGAATGGGCGTATAATCGCGTTTTTTCCGAAAAGCCGCCCCAGGTGGCACCCGAGGATGTGATGGCAGCCCGTACGGCGTCCGTAAAACGCGATACCAAAGAAACCCAGATTTCCGCCAGTGTAAACCTGGACGGCACCGGCACATTCAAGATGTCATCCGGTCTGCCATTCCTGGAACACATGCTGGAGCAGGTTGCCCGTCACGGCCTGATCGATCTTGAGATTGACGCCAAAGGCGATCTTGAAATTGATGCCCACCACACGGTGGAAGACCTTGGCATAACACTGGGTCAGGCCTTCGACAAAGCACTCGACAAGACTGGTATCCGTCGTTACGGCCACGCTTACGTGCCACTGGATGAAGCGCTCTCAAGAGTTGTGATCGATTTTTCCGGCCGTCCGGGCCTGGAATACAACATTCCGTTCAAGCGCGGCACAGTGGGTGACTTTGACGTTGACCTGTTTTTTGAATTCTTCCAGGGCTTCGTCAACCAGGCCAAGGTGACTCTGCACATCGACAACCTGCGCGGCAACAATGCCCATCACCAGATCGAGACGGTGTTCAAGGCCTTTGGTCGTGCCGTGCGTATGGCTATTGAGCTGGATCCGCGTATGGAAGGTGTTGTGCCTTCCACCAAAGGCACGCTCTCCAAGTAAACCGGGAATATCTGAATGAACCGCGTTGCTGTCATCGACTATGGCATGGGTAACCTGCATTCCGTGGCGAAAGCTGTTGAGCATGTGGGCGATAACCTGCACCTGTCTGTCACTGCAGATGAAAAAACCATCATGGCTGCCGACCGGATTATATTTCCGGGTGTCGGTGCCATGCGCGACTGTATGGCTGAAATCCGTCGGCTTGGCCTTGATGACATGCTCAGGCGCCTGGTGGAAGACCGGCCCGTGCTGGGTATCTGTGTGGGTATGCAGGCGATGCTGGATCACAGTGAGGAAAACAACGGTGTTGATTGCATCGGCCTGTTCGGTGGTAATGTGAAACGCTTTCCTGGAAATATGGTGGATGCTCAGGGACACCGTTTGAAGGTGCCGCACATGGGCTGGAATGAAGTACGCCAGACCCAATCGCACCATATGTGGAATGACATCGCGGATAACAGCCGCTTCTATTTTGTGCATTCCTATTATGTGCAACCCGCAGACGCCAGCCAGGTTGCTGGTGAGAGCGACTACCCTGAGACCTTTACGGTGGCCCTGGCAAAGCCAAATGTCTTTGCCGTGCAGTTTCATCCTGAAAAAAGTCAGCAGGCGGGGCTTCAGCTGTATAAAAATTTCCTGTCCTGGGATGGGAGTATCTGATTATGGCATTGGCAAAACGCATCATTCCCTGTCTGGACTGTGAAAATGGCCGCGTCGTCAAAGGCGTGAAGTTTGTCGAAATACGCGATGCCGGCGACCCGGTTGAAGTGTCCAAACGCTACTGTGACCAGGGCGCGGATGAAATCACTTTCCTCGATATCACCGCCAGTCACGAAGGTCGCCAGACCACCATCGAAACTGTACGTGATATTGCCAGCCAGGTCTTTATTCCGTTGACGGTTGGCGGCGGCATCCGCACCCTGCAGGATATTCGCGACATGCTCAATGCCGGTGCAGACAAGGTGGCCATTAATACCACGGCAGTGAAGAATCCTGATTTTGTCAGGGAAGCGTCTGAGCGTTTCGGCTCACAGTGTATTGTGGTGGCCATAGATGCCAAGAAGGTGTCTGCTGAAGGGGAAGCCGACAGATGGGAAATCTTTACCCATGGTGGCCGTAATGCCACTGGCCTGGATGCTGTTGAATGGGCCAGGAAGATGGTGGCCAATGGCGCGGGTGAAATACTGCTGACCAGCATGGATCGTGATGGCACCAAGAATGGTTTTGACCTGGCCCTTAACAGGGCAATCAGTGATGCGGTATCTGTGCCTGTGATTGCTTCAGGCGGTGTCGGTAATCTCCAGCACCTGGTGGATGGTATTAATGAAGGTGGTGCCGATGCTGTTCTGGCCGCCAGTATTTTTCACTTCGGTGAGTACTCGATCCCGGAGGCCAAGGACTTCATGGCACAACAAGGGATTGAAGTCAGACGCTAGTGCGCTGCCGTACCCTCTATATCCTGCAGTAATTCCGTTTGCGATCTGGCCATTACTTTTGGTCTGACAATATTCAATCCCTTCAAAACATTAATGGCTTCATTGAGCTGGTAATCCCGGACAATGACTTCCGGTGGTTCATGCGGCTGTGTTTCTGCTGCGATAACGGCAGCCTCTTCACCGTCTTCTGGCGAGGCATTCTCCAAATGACCGGCAAGGTCCGCCTCCCGGTAGCTCACCAGGCTGTCAGGAATACGGGTGACCTGGCCCCTGTCGACTGTGATATCCGGAACGATGCCGGTGGCCTGAATAGAGCGACCGCTGGGGGTGAAATACAGGGCGGTGGTCAGCTTGATGGCGCGATCATTGGTCAAGGGCAGAACGGTTTGTACAGATCCTTTGCCAAAACTGGGGGTGCCCATAATGATGGCACGGCCATGATCCTGCAGGGCGCCGGCAACAATTTCCGAGGCTGAAGCAGAGCCGGAATTGATGAGCACAACCAGTGGTACACCCTGGCTCACATTTTCTGCCGAAGCTTCGAAGCGCATGTCTGCGTTGTCTACACGGCCTTGGGTATACACAATCAGGCCCTCATCGATAAAGGCATCAACAACATCCACAGAGGCCTGCAGGACACCGCCCGGGTTATTGCGTAAATCAAGAACCACACCTTTCAGTTCATTTTCCTCATGGAGTTTGGCAACGGCATCTTTCACTTCCTTGCCAGTGTTGGTGGCAAAGGCCGCAATACGGATATAGGCGTATCCGGGATCCACGATTCTGTACCTGACGCTGCGTGCCTTGATGATTTCGCGGGTTACCGTGATTTCAAAGGGTTCGCTCACCCCTTCACGTAAAATGGTCAGCACGATGTCAGTTCCCGGTTCACCGCGCATGAGGTCCACCGTATCACCGACGGTGACTTCCCGTGCCGGGGTATCATCAAGCTTGATGATCAGGTCGCCAGCCTGCACGCCTGCCCGTTCCGCAGGAGAGCCGTCCATGGGGGCAATCACCTTGATGAAGCCGTCTTCAACGCCCACTTCAACACCCAGACCGCCAAATTCACCGGTGGTACTTTCCTGAAGCTGGTCGTAGTCGTCAGATGCCAGATAGGTAGAGTGGGGATCTATACCGGCGAGCATGCCCTTGATGGCATTTTCCAGCAGGGTCTTGTCATCGATGGGTTCCACGTAGGAGCTGCGGATGCGGTTCAGGACCTCGGTGAAAATGCGCACTTCATCAAGAGGCAGTGGAAGCTTTTCAGCAGGATCCGCTTCCTGTGCACTCAAGTTGATGGAAGCCAGGCATAAGGTGCAGCCCATTCCCAGGAGGATGTGACGAACAGCATGTTGAATTCTGGACACGATTATTACCTTTAAGAACAGGGCACTTCCCTGCAGTTAATCTTGTGTAGTGATGCGATTTGCAATCAGGCAACCCATAAGACACGTAAATGTATCAATTCGTTGCATTATGCCACAGTGAAAACAGGTTCAGGTCAGTTGCGGGCTAGGCACCAGGCGGACGGGTTTATGGCATCCCCGTTGTGGCGGATTTCGAAATACAGACTTGCCGTTGCCTGCCCGCCAGTATTCCCGGCTGCGGCAATAACCTCCCCCTGGCTCACCCATTCCCCGACATCCCTGAACAGGGACTGGTTGTGGGCATAAAGGCTCATATAACCATCGCCATGATCGATTATCAAGAGCAGGCCGGAGCTGGAAAACCAGTCGGAATAGACCACCCGCCCATGATGGATTGCCCTGACATTCTCGCCTTCATTGGCTGCCAGAACCACACCCTGCCGGCTCAGATCGCCATTACCATAGCTGCTGCCCCACCGGTTGAGCAGTCGACCATCGACAGGCCAGGGCAGTTTGCCCTTGAGGCTGGCAAAGGACTGCTGCTGTCCGCCCAGGGAGAGATTGTTTATGGATTGCCGCAGTTCCTCGATCAACAAGGCCACTTCAGCCCGTTCGGCCTCCAGGGCGGAAAGGGCCTGGCTGGAGCTTTCCAGCTGTTTATCAAGCTCCTCCAGTATGGCCTGGCGTTCCCGGGATCTTGCCTGAAGTTCCTGCTGCCTGAGAGCCAGTTTTGCCTGTTGCTGCTCAAGTGTCTGGTTGGCGGTTTCGATCTGATCCTGCACCTGGGCGATTGCAGTGATTGTTCCGGCATACTCCTCAACTTTTTCACGTCGCGCATCGGTAAAGTAGCGGTAGTAGCTCAGCATTCTTGAAACGGTGGCCGGGTTTTCCTGGTTAAGTAAAAGCTTCAGGTACTCCTCCTGACCCGTACGATGTGCTCCCTGCAGATAACGGGTGATCAGGTCCTGCTGCCGGTTTTTCAGGGATTGCAGACTGGCGAGTTCTTTCTCAAGTTCTTCCAGTTTTCCCCTGTTTTCCTGAATGCTGGCGTTGATACCTGAAATTTCACGATTGACCTCAGCCAGGGATTTCTCGGCTGACTGCAGGGTTTTATAGACGTCTGCTCTTTCCGAGTTTCTACTGGCGATATCAGCCTGGACAGTTTTGATGGTACTTGTCAATGCGGCGAGGGTTTCCTCGGAGACATTCTGTGAAGAGGCTGCCTGGGTATGCCCGGCCATGGCGCTGCACGTCAGGAAGATCAGCGAAAGCTGCCACGTAAACAGGAAATTGCGTGCCGATTTCCTGTGATCCATGGCAGCTATTTGATCAGGGAGTGGCCAGACATCTCTGCAGGCTGGGGCAGCCCCATCAAGGCCAGGATGCTGGGTGCTACATCACACAGGGAGCCGTCATTGGACAGCTCGACACTGTTTTTGCCTACATATACCAGAGGTACAGGACCATTGGTGTGGGACGTCAGCGGCTGTCCTGATTCCTCATCCAGCATTTGCTCCAGGTTGCCGTGATCGGCGGTAATCAGACAGTTGCCATTGGTTTCCAGTATGGCTTCCGTAATTTTTCCCAGGCAGGTGTCAATAACTTCGGCGGCTTTCAATGCAGCTTCCCAGACACCGGTGTGGCCAACCATGTCGCCATTGGCCAGGTTGCAGATGATGGCGTCATATTCCCGGTTTCTGATCGCACTGACCAGTTTGTCCGTGACTTCATATGCGCTCATTTCCGGCATCAGGTCGTAGGTGTCCACCTTCGGTGAAGGCACCAGAATACGATTTTCACCTTCGAACTCCGCTTCCTGACCGCCGCTGAAAAAGAAAGTGACGTGGGCGTATTTTTCGGTCTCGGCAATACGAAGCTGGCTTTTGTGCTGGCTGGCCAGATACTCGCCCAGGACATTGTTCAGTCGTTCAGGTGGGTAGGCGCAGTCAGCCGTGATGTCATCGGCATACCGGGTGAGCATCACGAAATGGCTCAGTGCCGGCATGTTGCCGCGATCGAAATCGGCAAAATCCCTGTCGGTAAATACCCGGGTCAGCTCCCTGGCCCGGTCTGCACGGAAATTCATAAAGACGACGGCATCACCATCCTGAATCGAAACAGAATCACCATTGTGCGATATACACGTGGGTTGTACGAATTCATCGTTCTCATCACGGGCATAGGCATCTTTCAGGGCAGTCATTGCATCATCACTGGCATATTCTGCCTTGCCATGACAAATGGCCGTAAAGGCTTTTTTCACCCGATCCCAGCGCTTGTCACGATCCATGGCATAAAACCGGCCGATAACAGTAGCGATTCGTCCGCAGCCCAATGTTGAAAACAGGTCCTGCATTTTACCCAGAGATGCCTCGGCACTTCTGGGCGGGGTGTCGCGTCCATCCAGGATGGCATGCAGGTACACCTGTTGGCAGCCGCGCTTGCAGGCCAGTTCTATCATGGCGGCGATCTGGTCTTCATGGCTGTGTATGCCGCCAGGGGAAAGCAGGCCAATGACATGCAGGGCCTTGCCATTATTGGCTGCATCATCAGCCGCCTGGCACAAGGCAGGATTTTCGAAGAAGCCGCCTTCCTCAATGTCTTTGTCGATTCTGGTGAGGTTCTGGTAAACGATTCGACCCGCACCAAGATTCATGTGACCCACTTCGGAGTTGCCCATCTGCCCATCCGGCAAGCCCACTTTGAGACCCGACGTATGGATCAGTGTATGGGGATAGCTGGACAGTAAATTATCCCAGACCGGTGTGCGGGCATGGGTGATGGCATTGTGTTCCTGTTCCTGGCGATGTCCCCAGCCATCAAGGATTAATAGCAGTGTGGGGCCGGTCGGGCTAGTCATAAAGAATCCGGGAATCTGTTGCGAATTTGCTGTGATGAACAGGGGCGCATTATCCCCAATTACGCTGTGTCTTGCGAGCACTGATGGGCCTGAATTGCCGTGTTTTTTCGAATCTTTACCTGACTTCCCGGGTTCTGGCGTGTATACTCCGTGCCTCTTTGAAACAGGCAGTTAGCGCCCTGCAGGGCTAAAGATTTTCTGATGACACAGTTTCTCGAATTCCTGATGAATCACTGGATTTTGTCCGGCCTGTGGCTGGCAATTTCCATCACCCTGGTGCTTTATCTGAAAGCAAAGTCAGGTACGGCGCTCAGTCCTTACCAGGCAACGCTTCTGGTGAATAACAAGCAGGGTGTGTTTCTCGATATCAGGGACCGCAAGGCTTTCGAAGGCGGGCATATTGTTGATGCGATCAACATTCCGCTGGCAAAGCTCAAGGAGCGGATTGTCGAAATGGACAAGTACAAGGACAGACCTGTCATCGTGGTATGCCAGATGGGGCACCAGGCTGGCGAGGCAGTCAAAATTCTTGAAGAGCATGGCCTTGAGACAGTATCCCGCATGAGTGGCGGAATGACTGAATGGCAGACGCAGGGGTTGCCGGCAGTTAAATAGGCTGTCTTCAAATAGTGCTTCACAGACTTATAAATCACTAAACACATAATTTGAAAATCCGGATATTTTTATCCACAAATATTTTAAGGGTTAACAATGGCAGATAACGAACAGCAGCCACAGTCAGTAGTCACTGCGGCAGATGAGGAGCAGGGTAAAGGTCAGCGTTTCGGGATTCAGAGAATTTATGTCAAGGACTCTTCCTTCGAAGCCCCTGATACACCGGACGTGTTTCGTCGGCAGTATGCTCCCCAGGTCAACTTCAGCATCAACAACCGCAGTAACAGGCTTGAAGAGGGACTTTACGAGGTTGTCCTGCGTCTGACTGCAGACGTCAAACAGGATGACAAGACTGTTTTTCTGGCCGAGGTTCAGCAGGCAGGAATTTTTGAGGTCCGCGGAATGGAAGGTGAACAGCTTGAGCAAGTACTAACTATCACCTGTCCCTCCACATTGTTCCCCTATGGTCGTGAGGCTATTGATGCCCTGGTAACACGCGGAAGTTTTCCAGCCCTGCTTCTGGCCCCAATCAACTTTGAAAACATCTATATCCAGGCCAAACAGCAGCAGGCGGCACAGGCAGCCGCTGGTGCTGACAGTGCACAGGGTACGGATTCCCACTAGAATCCGTTTACCAGAAGTATCAAAGGGCTGCCGGCTTTAGCTGACGGCCCTTTTTTTCAGCTGGCGGCCCTTTTTCGTCAGGCGCCGGTAAACCCCTGTTGGCGCCATGCCTCGTAAACGATCACTGCGGCTGAATTGGATAAATTCAGGCTTCGGCTATGAGGCAACATGGGAATTCTGAGCGTGGCTGTAACCTCGGGTGAAGTCAGAATCCTGTCAGGCAGACCACGAGTTTCAGGTCCAAACAACAAGTAATCCCCAGGTTCAAAGGCCGCTTCGGTGTAAGGCAAGGTGCCTTTGGTGCTGATCGCATAAATACGACCACTCCCGCGGTTTTCCAGAAAATCTTCCCAATTTTCATGGGTCCTTAATTCACTGTATTCCGCGTAATCCAGGCCTGCTCGCCGCAGTTTTTTGTCACCTAGGGAAAAACCCAAGGGTTTGATAAGATGCAGGGCGCAGCCTGTGTTACTGCTCAAGCGGATGGCATTTCCGGTATTAGGGGGTATCTCGGGTTCAAAAAAGACAATGCTGAACATAAAAATATCTAATTAAAATAGGGTCTTAGGAAGCAGATTATCAGATAATCTGCTTCCTAAGACCCTTGTTTAAAATGGCAGTAATACCACCTTCATCAAAATTTGCCAGCAGTGCTGGGTCGCTGACCTGCACAAAGTAATCCTGGTCCCAGGTGGTGATGATATTTTCGGCCACTGTCCGGGAAAACTGACTGCTGCTATCCAGCAGGGCATTTTTCCTGAGAACCTGGAAAAGCTAGGTGCCGCAGACAATCATGATAATTATCATGACTACTGTAATAGCTGTACGAAAACGTCCGGTCATGTAGGGCTCAGCTCTTGAGACTGCAAGTGCAGTAGCTTAAAGAGTGTATGGCACCCGGTAAAGCCGTGATTTACTCGCTGTCGCCATTAACTCCGTTTTCGATACCCAATTCCTTGATCTTTCGTGTCAGGGTATTGCGTCCCCAGCCCAGCAGTTCGGAGGCATCGCGCTTGCGGCCACCGCTGTGTTTGAGGGCCACCTCGATCATGCACTTCTCAAAAATGGGAGTGGCCTGTTGCAGGATGCCTGAATGACCCAGGCTCAATTCCTGGTCGGCCCAGCTTTTCAGGTTTTGAGCCCAGCTGCCTGTGACCTCGCCCTGTGTGGTTGGGTTGAGAAATTCCTCGGGCAGGTCATTGATGAAAATTTCCCTGCCCGATGCCATGACAGTGATCCAGCTGCAGAAATTTTCCAGCTGCCTGACGTTGCCGGGCCAGGACAGGCCTGTCAGGTAATGGCTGGTTTCCTGGCGAAGCTGTTTTTTCTCAACACCCATTTGCTGGGCGGCACGACCCAGGAAATGATCCATCAGAGCGGGAATATCTTCACGTCGGTCGGCCAGCTTGGGCAGGTGGATGGGAATGACGTTGAGACGATGATAGAGGTCTTCGCGAAACAGATGCTCCTTGACCCTTTCCTCCAGGTTCTGGTGGGTGGCAGCAATGACGCGAACATCGGCCTTGATAGGGGAAAGACCGCCGACCCGGTAGAACTCACCGTCGGAAAGTACCCGAAGGAGGCGGGTCTGGGTTTCCATTGGCATATCCCCGATTTCATCCAGAAAGAGGGTGCCGCCATCGGCCTGCTCAAAACGGCCGACACGCATTTGGGTGGCACCGGTAAAGGCACCGCGTTCGTGGCCAAACAGCTCTGATTCAATCAGGTCCTTGGGAATGGCCGCCACGTTCAGGGGGATGTAGGGTTTTTCAGCGCGTGGACTGTGCTTGTGCAGGGCCTGGGCAACCAGTTCCTTACCGGTACCGGATTCACCCTTGATCAGCACGGTAATGTTGGAATGGGACAGGCGGCCAATGGCACGAAACACTTCCTGCATGGCCGGCGCTTCACCAATAATTTCCTTGGCTTTAACTGTCTGGGTTTCTGTCTTGCCCTTTTTCTGCTCGCTGGCATGCTTGACCGCCCGCTCGGCGACCGCAACTGCCTCGTTGACATCAAAGGGTTTGGGCAGATATTCAAAGGCACCGCGTTTGTAGGATTTCACGGCACTGCTCAAATCGGAATGGGCGGTCATGATGATGACCGGAATCTGTGGATAGTTATCCTGAACCTGCTGCAGCACTTCAAGACCGTCGATACCCGGCATGCGGATGTCACTGATGATGGCATCAGGCTGCGATGATTTCAGCTTTTCGAGCAGGCCGTCACCACTTTCAAAACTTTCACTGATGAAGCCTGCCTTGTCCAGGGACTTTTCCAGGACCCAGCGAATGGAACGGTCGTCGTCGACGATCCAGATCAGATTTTTACCTGTCATGACTGTTTTCCTCAGCCTCTTTGCTTAACGGAATACTCAGTGTGAAGCAGGTATGTCCTTCCTGGCTGTCACACTCGATAAGCCCGTTGTGGTTTTTCAGGATGTTCTGTGAGATTGACAGGCCCAGGCCGGTGCCATTGGCTCTGCCGCTGATCAGGGGATAGAAAATATTTTCGATAATGCCCGGGCTGATACCGGGACCGTTATCGATGATTTCGATTCGGGCAACAAGGCGGTGCATGGTCGAGCCAATAGTGACATGGCTGACGGCCCGGGTACGTAAAATGATTTTGGGTTTTACACCCTGCATGTCTGACTCTGTCAGGGCCTGCATGGCATTGCGGACAATGTTGAGCACGGCCTGGATGAGCTGGCTCAGGTCACCGGAAATATCGGGGATGCTGGGATCATAGTCCCTGACCAGTTCTATGGTGCCGCGGGTTTCTGCAATGACAAGGTTATAGACGCGCTCCAGGATCTCATGGATGTTAATCTGCTGGATGGCGGGCTTTTTATACTGCCCTGTCAGACGGTCGATCAGGCCGACCAGTCGGTCGGTTTCCTCAATGATGACGTTGGTGTAGTCCTTCAGTTCCTTGTCTGTCAGTTCTTCAGCCAGCAGCTGTGCGGCACCACGGATGCCACCCAGGGGATTCTTGATTTCATGGCCAAGCCCACGCACCAGGCCGAGAGTGGTTTCATGATTGGAAATCAGCATTTCCTTGCGGGTGATATTGTAGGAGCGATCCAGTTCCTGAAGCTCCAGCATAATGTAGGTATCGTTCTGGTAAATAAGCCGGCTGGCGGAGTAGTCCACGGTCATCCGGTTGGTGTTGGATTTGAGCAGCTGCACCTTGCGGGCAATGAAGGTGATGCCGTTGTCCTTGACGCTTTGCAGGGCTTTCACCAGCTGCCTGGAATTATGCAGGATGTCGCCAATAAACAGGTCGTTGCAATGATTGGCACTGGTTTCCAGCAGGGCTTCAGCAGCTGGATTCATATAAATCAGGTGCAGGTCCTTATCCAGTACGATAACGGCCGTGGTCAGGTTATCCAGGAGGCTGGTATTCAAATTCTCGGGTTTCAATTCCAGTCCAAAGTTGTCAGCAAGTAATCCGGCATTCATGGGGGCCTTCTCAATATTGAAGCAAAGTCCTCAATGCAAGTTTTGCACCAATTTGTAGCACCCTTGTTTTCAAGGGAATCATAGCGGTTCCAGCTTAACAATGCACCCATATGGTGCGCATGCGCCAAAAATGGTGCATTTATGGGGCAAAATTGGCGCATTGAGACAGTAAGAATACCTGCCGTGCCAATTTATATATAATGCCGCCCCACTGACTTGCCACTGTGGACCCCATGAAATACCTGATCAAATATTCGCCGGAAATTACCATCAAGAGCCGACCGGTCAGAAACCGGTTTGCCAAGCAATTGAAGCGTAACCTGTCCAGGTTGCTATCCCGACTGGATGAAAGTATTACCGTGGAAGGCAACTGGGACTTCATTGCGGTGGATTTCCAGAGTGACAATCCAACCCTGGGTAAACAGGTTGAACAGGTACTGGCATCAACCCAGGGGATCTGCTTTTTTGAGCGTGTCAGACATTTCACCTTTTCGACCCTGGAAGACGTTTACACCCATACCTTGCCTGTTTTCAGTGAAAAACTGGCCGGCAAAACCTTTGCGGTACGCTGCAAGCGCACGGGGAAGCACACATTCAATTCCATGGATGTGGAGAAATTTGTTGGCGGCGGCCTTAACCAGAATACTCAGGCTGCCGGGGTGAGCCTGGGCAACCCTGAGGTACTGGTAAAACTGGAAATCAGGGGGAGTGATCTGTATGTGGTGGAAGCGCAGATTCCCGGGCTCAATGGTTTCCCGCTCGGTACCCAGGATGGGGTGTTGTCACTGATCTCAGGTGGTTTCGATTCTGCGGTTTCCAGCTACCTGTCGATGCGTCGGGGCCTGTTGACCCATTTTTGCTTCTTCAATCTGGGTGGTCATGAACATGAAATTGCCGTCAAGGAAGTTGCCCTTTATCTTTGGCTGCGTTTCGGTTCCACCCATCCGGTGAAATTTGTGACTGTTCCTTTTGAAGAGGTAGTGGGCGAGATCCTGGAAAAAGTCGACAACTCCCAGATGGGCGTGGTGCTCAAACGCATGATGCTCAGGGCATCTACGCGGGTGGCCCGGCAGATGAAACTCGAAGCCCTGGTCACCGGCGAAAGTGTCGCCCAGGTCAGCAGCCAGACCCTGCCCAACCTCGCCGTGATCGACAAGGTGACAGATCATCTGGTGCTCAGGCCGTTGGCCATGATGGAGAAACAGGAGATCGTTGATACGGCCAGGGCCATTGGCACAGAAGAGTTTTCCGCGGCCATTCCGGAATATTGCGGTGTCATATCCGTGAAACCGACGACCCGGGCCAGGATGCATCGCATTGAGCGGGAAGAGAGTCGCTTTGACTTTGCTGTGCTGGACAGGGCCATTGAAAATACCCAGATGGTGTCGATCGACAGAATTGAACTGCGGGCAGAGAAAACCCGGACCGAAATTGAGATTGTCAGCCAGCTGCCCAGTGACGGCGTCGTGGTGGATATCCGGCATCCGGATGAAGAAGAGCAAAAGCCCCTGGCTCTGGATAACCAGGACGTCCTGAAAATTCCTTTCTATAAACTCAATTCAGCGTTCATGACTTTGGAGAAGGACAGGCAGTATTTTCTGTATTGTGAGAAAGGGATCATGAGCAAACTGCATGCGGCTTACCTGCGGGAGCAGGGGGTTGAGAATGTGGGTGTTTTTCGGTCTGAAAAATAAAAAAAGAGTATTTGGCAGGGTTTAAGGCGCTACCTTAAGTCAATCCAATCCTGGCAAGTGGGTTTGCTCCTGACGGAGGGTATGCGCTTGCCGGCAGGGCAAAATCTCCCGCCGGCAAGCGCATACCCTCCGTCAGGAGAAAACCAACCATGCCCCCCCTATCAATAAGTGAAACACGTATACACCCTCCCAAAACCCCGAAAAAATAAATCCTGCAACCGACCACTTTGCAGTGATGCAAAAACAAAGAACCTGTATAATCGCGCGTTTTTTAACCACCGGCAGGCCAAGACCTTGATCGAGAACATTCGCAACATCGCCATTATTGCTCACGTAGACCATGGTAAAACCACCCTGGTCGATAAACTGCTGCAGCAATCCGGCACCCTGGAAACCCGCGGCAAGGAAATCAAGCGGGTCATGGACTCCAATGATCAGGAAAAGGAGCGTGGTATCACCATCCTGGCCAAGAACACCGCGGTGAACTGGCAGGACTACCGCATCAATATTGTGGACACCCCCGGTCACGCCGACTTTGGTGGTGAGGTGGAGCGTGTGCTGTCCATGGTCGACAGCGTGCTGCTGCTGGTGGATGCGGTGGACGGTCCCATGCCGCAGACCCGTTTCGTGACCCAGAAGGCCTTTGCCCGGGGACTGCATCCGATCGTTGTTATCAACAAGATCGACCGTGATGGCGCACGTCCTGACTGGGTGCTTGGTGAAGTCTTTGATCTTTTTGACCGCCTGGGCGCCACAGAAGAGCAGCTGGATTTTCCGGTGATCTATGCCTCCGCCCTGCAGGGGCAGGCAGGCCTTGAGCCGGACAGCCTCCAGGACAATATGGAAGACCTGTTCAAATTGATTGTGGACAAGGCCCCGGCGCCTGCTGTGAATATTGATGGTCCGCTGCAACTGCAAATCAGCGCTCTGGATTACAACTCCTATGTGGGTGTTATCGGTGTAGGCCGGATTACCCGCGGTAAGGTCAGGACCAACATGCCTGTGGTAGTGATTGACCGGGAAGGCAACAAGCGTCGGGCCAAGATCGGCCAGGTCAAAACCTATCTGGGGCTGGAGCAGGTAGATGCAGAGTCAGCTCAGGCTGGCGATATCATCTGTGTTACCGGTATCGAAGAGCTGAATATCAGTGACACCCTTTGCGATCCTGAAACGCCCGAGGCTCTGCCCGCCCTGACCGTCGATGAACCGACCGTCACCATGACCTTCCAGGTCAATGACTCACCCTTTGCCGGGCAGGATGGAAAGTTCATCACCAGCCGCAATCTCAAGGATCGCCTGGAACGTGAGCTGATCCATAACGTGGCACTGCGTGTCGAGCCAGGCGAAAGTCCTGAAAAATTCCGGGTCTCCGGGCGTGGTGAACTGCACCTGTCCGTGCTGATCGAAACCATGCGTCGTGAAGGCTATGAACTGGCGGTGTCTCGCCCTGAAGTCATAACCAAGGTAATCGACGGTGAGCTGCATGAGCCGTTCGAACACCTGGTGATCGATGTCGAAGATGCCCATCAGGGCGCCGTGATTGAAGAACTGGGTCTGCGCAAGGCGGAAATGCAGGATATGGTCACCGATGGCAAGGGCCGCGTGCGGATCAGTTTCGTTGTCCCCACCCGTGGGTTGATTGGTTTCCGTACTCAGTTCCTGGGGCTGACGTCCGGCTCCGGCATCATGACCCATATCTTCGACCACTTCGGTCCGGTGAAAAAAGGCGATATCGCCAGTCGCAACAATGGTGTGCTGGTCTCCATGGTCAAGGGCAAGACCCTGGGCTATGCCCTGTACAACCTGCAGGATCGTGGTCGTCTGTTCATTGAACCCAACAGTGAAGTGTATGAAGGCATGATCGTGGGACTGCACAGCCGTGAAAACGACCTGGTGGTCAATCCCACCAAGGCCAAGCAGCTGACCAATATCCGTGCATCCGGCAGTGATGAGAATATCATCCTGACGCCGCCGATCCGGCACAGCCTGGAACAGGCCATGGAGTTCATCGAGCAGGATGAACTGGTGGAAATCACGCCGCACCATATCCGTTTGCGTAAACAGTTCCTGACGGAAAATGAACGCAAGCGTCGCAGTCGTGGCAGTGAGCTTCGGGGCTAGGCTATCATAAGCCGGCAGGGGCCTGTCCCCGCATTCGTTAAGTAACAGGACGAAGAACATGCTGGCTTTGATACAACGGGTGGCCAATGCCAAGGTAGAGATAGCCGGAAACGTGGCCGGTGAAATCGGGCAGGGGCTGCTGGTTTTTCTCGGTGTCGAGAAAGATGATGACCGGGAACATGCCGATCGTCTGCTAAATAAAGTCCTGGCCTACCGGGTGTTTGCAGATGACGCCGGTAAGATGAACCTGAGTGTCAGCGATATCAAAGGTGGTCTGCTCGTCGTTTCCCAGTTCACGCTTGCCGCTGATACAGGTCGTGGTCTGCGTCCCAGCTTTTCCAGTGCCAAGCCGCCTGCAGAGGCGCAATCCCTCTACGATTACTTTGTCTCAGAGGCCAAAGCCAGCCATGATCAGGTAGCAACAGGGGAGTTTGCGGCGGATATGCAGGTGTCGCTGACCAATGATGGCCCTGTCACCTTTATGCTGAAGGGTTAGTCCCTGAAGATTCCGAAGACGCTTCCTCGTCTTCATCCTTGTGCAATATCTTCCCGGCAATGACGCCAAGTTCAAACAGCATCCACATGGGAATGGCCACAAAGGACTGTGATAAAGGGTCCTGTGGTGTCAGGAACATGCCTGCCACAAAACAGCCGATGATGATGTAAGGCCTTTTCTCGGACAGTTTTTTCGGTGTGGTAACGCCGGAAAAAATCAGTAGCAGGGTAGCGATGGGAATTTCAAACACCAGCCCGAACACCAGAAAGAGGGCCAGTACGAAATCCAGGTATTCAGTGATATCCGTCATCACCGAAACCGTTTCCGGGGCACTGCTGACAAAGAAGGCGAACACGTAGTTGAAGACCAGGAAGTAGGCAAAGGCGATGCCGGCATAAAACAGGATGACGCTGGAAATCAGGATGGGCAGGGCGACCCGGATTTCATTTTTGTATAGCCCGGGAGAAATAAAAGCCCAGGCCTGGTGCAGGATGAAAGGCACGCCGGCAAACAGGGCCGCATAGATTGACGTCTTGAAGGGAATCATGAATGGCGACGTGGGAGAGGTCGCGATCATGTTGGAGCCTGCCGGAAGCACATTCAGCAGGGGCTTGGAAATAAAGACGTAAAGGTCATTGCCCCAGGGGAAGAAACACAGGAACAACACCAACACTACCAGCAGGCAACGCAGCAGCCGGTCTCTGAGCTCAATCAGGTGAGAAATCAGGGGCTGTTCTTTGGGATCGTGATCCAGGTCGTCGGTGTCAGTCATGATGGGTCGTGTCTAGTTGTCACCAGCCGGTTTGTCCTGGGCAGGTTGTTCGTCGCTGCTGCTGGCGGGCTGTGGAGGCGTTTCCTCGGTGACAGGTTTCACCACCCGGGCGGCCGGATCACTGGTGGCCAGTTTTTCCACGGGGTCCGGTTCATCGCTATCTGAAGACGCGGCTGCTGAAGCGTTGCCGCCGGTCAAATCGGAAAATTCCTTTTTCAGGTTCAGGTCGTCCTTGACCGAGTCGGTTTCATTCTTGATGGACTGGACCGAATCATTGAATTGTTTCTTGGTGCTGTTGAACTTTTCCATGATGGCTTCATTACGAAGCTGCCGACGGATTTCATCAGCGCCAACTTCCTGTTCAATTTCGCGCTTGATGTTATTGAAGCTGCGGCGCAAACGGCCAATCCATAGCCCCATGGTTTTCACGGCACCGGGCAGGCGCTCGGGCCCGAGCACCACCAGAGCTACGATGCAGATGACAATTAATTCAAAAAAACCGGGATCAAACATGGATTGCAGCTATTACCCGCCTGTAAAGGCAGGTCCGGAGAATGTTTCAGGCCTGTTTTTCGTCGGCTGACTCGTCCACTTTTTCCGCTTTTACGTCAAAAGTGTCGCCATCATCCTGAATCTGGCTCTGGGTTGAAGATGAGGATTTGTCTTCGTCATCGTTCATGGCATTTTTGAACCCTTTCAGGGCACCGCCCAGGTCAGAGCCAATGTTCTTCAACTTCTTGGTGCCAAACACCAGAACAACGATCACCAGGATGATCAGCAGTTGTGTCATGCTAATACCGCCAAGTCCCATGATTACCTCCTATAAAATCTTTGCTGTTTGCGAATGTAAAAACCGCAACCCCCAGGGGGCTGCCATTGTATCAGTGTTAACTCTTGCCGCGTGAAGCTTTTTCTTCCAGGCCGCTGACACCGAAACGGCGTTCGAGTTCTGCAAGAACGGCTTGCGGGCCTGTTCCTCTGTTGGCAAGCAGCACCAGTGTGTGGAACCACAGATCAGCGGTTTCGTAGACCAGGTGGTCAGTGTTGCCGTCCTGCTCGACCTCGCGAGCCGCTTCGATGGTCTCTTCGGCTTCCTCGGCCACTTTGGACAGGATTTTTTCCAGGCCCTTGTGATGCAGGCTGGCCACATAAGAGGAGCCGGGATCGGCGGACTTGCGTTCCTCAATGATCTGCGCCAGTTTTTGCAGGGTATCTGTCATGTTATTTAACCGTATATGTCTTCGGGCTGTTTGAGTACCGGATCGTTTTCGATCCATTGGCCATTCACCAGCTTCAGGAAATAGCAGCTCTCTCGCCCTGTGTGGCAGGCAATGCCGCCAAGCTGCTCGACCCGGTAAATGACACTGTCCTTGTCGCAGTCCAGATATATGCCGTGAAGCACCTGGACATGGCCGGAATCCTCGCCTTTACGCCAGTGTTTCTGACGGGAGCGGGACCAGTATATGGCCCGGTTTTCCTGGGCGGCCAGCGCCAGGGCGTCACGGTTTATCCAGGCCTGCATCAGTACCCTGCCGGTTTCCCAGTCCTGGGCGATGGCAGGCACCAGGCCGTCCGAGTTCCATTTGATCTGGTCAAGCCAGTCGCTAGTCATGCATGTTTTCCCGTTTCAGGGCCCAAGAATACTCTATTTTGGGGTGGTGAGTCAGAATTCAACCGTGCGGCCTTATTGCCGGAAAATCAGCAGGCCCAGGCCGGCGCTGGCCAGCAGCAGGGTGGCCGGGGATAGTCCGTCCAGCATGGCAGCCACTTCAGGATGCAGTGAGAACAGGGCCAGGACCAGCCCGGCAATGCCGAGAACCAGGAAACGCCGCGATTGTTTGCGTTTCAGGTTTTTTTCATTCTCCTGCTGTTCCTGGGTAAGCGCTTCAAGATGACGGCGGGAGACTTTCAGGGCCTGCATGCTGTCGTAAACCAGTTCGGGAATCTCCGGCAATTGCTCCAGCCACTCCGGCAGTTTCTCGCCCACTTTTTTCAGGTTGGCCAGGGGGGACAGGCGCTCTTTCTGCCAGTTTTCCAGAAAGGGCAGCGCGTTGTCCCACAGATCCAGATCGGGATAAAGCTGTTTGCCCAGGCCTTCAATATTCAGCAGGGTTTTTTGCAGAAGAACCAGAGACGGCTGCACTTCCATGTTGAAGCGGCGGGCGGTCCTGAACAATTGCAGCAGCAGCATACCGAAGGAGATGTCCTTCAGGGGTTTCTGGAAAATGGGTTCGCAAACGCTGCGCATGGTGGCTTCAAAGGCATTGATCGGTGTATCGGGGGGGACCCAGCCGCATTCCACGTGTAATTCTGCCACCTTGCGATAGTCGCGCTTGAAAATAGCCAGCAGGTTCTTGGCCAGGTAGTACTGGTCATCACGGCTCAGGGTGCCAATGATGGCGCAGTCCAGGGCAATATATTGCGGGTTGTCGGGATGCTCGCGTGACACATAGACATTACCCGGATGCATGTCTGCATGAAAAAAGCTGTGATTGAATACCTGGGTGAAGAAAATTTTCACGCCTCGTTCGGCCAGGGTTTTCCGGTCGATGCCAGCCGCCTCGATTTCTGAAACCCGGCTCACCGGAATGCCATAGATGCGTTCCATCACCAGGACATTGGTTCGACAGTAGTCCCAGTAAACCTTTGGTACATACAGCAGGTCGGAGTCCTCAAAATTACGCCGCAGCTGAGTGGCATTGGCCCCTTCGGACATCAGGTTGAGTTCATCGTGGATGATGTATTCGTAATCCTGAACCACTTCAATGGCGCGCAGGCGTTTGCCCTGGTCCAGGTTGTCCTCTACGAAGGCCGCCACACTTTTCAGCAGGGCGATGTCCTGGGCAATGATCCTGTCGATGCCGGGACGGATGACCTTGATTACCACTTCCTCACCCGTCAGGAGCCTGGCCGTATGCACCTGGGCAACGGATGCCGAGGCGAGAGGTTTGGCAGAGAAATCAGTAAACAGGTGGCCAACGCGATCGCCCAGGGATTTTTCGATCAGGGCCAGCGCCTGCAGTTCATCAAATGGGGGAACGTTGTCCTGCAGGCTGGCGAGTTCGTCGGCAATATCTCCAGGCACCATGTCGCGACGGGTGGACAGTAGCTGACCGAACTTGATGAAGATGGGACCCAGCTCTTCCAGGGCCAGGCGCAGGCGGGCGCCACGATTCAACTGACCCAATACTGATGCGGTGGGCAGGGGGAGGGCAAGCAATGTCGTCAAAAGACGGGCATGGGAAAGCCCGGTGAGTAAATCACCCAGGCGGTAGCGGTTGGCTACCCGGTAAATTTTGAGAAGTCTCAGCAGCCTGTTCAAAACGGCAAAAGGGCTCCGCTGTCGTCGGGGGCGGCAACAATAGCACTATTCAGAATTGCAGTAAAATCAATGAACTCCACTATTTTGTTCTCACCTTTCGTGCTGAGTACAATGCGCTGGCAAGACCAATAATGACAAGAGGATGATATGGAAAACAAGAATTCCAAACAGACCCGTATGAGCCGGCGCCAAATGCTGAAAACCACTGGCCAGGGGGTAACGCTGGCCGCACTGGCCTCAGCCGTGGGCTGCAGTACGGCGGGCATGTCCGGGGGAGCCAATATTGTCGGATCCACCTGCCTGACCATTTGCTATCTCAACAGTGAAGATGCGACCTTTGATTTTGACTATTATCGCGACAACCACCTGACACTGATCATGAACCTGTATGGCAAAGACGCTATCCAGCGCTTTGAATTGCACAAACCCATCGAAATGCCCGGTGCACCACCGTCGCCGTACCTGGCGCATATCAATATCTATATCCGGGATGCTGAAGCCTTTGCCGCAGCTGGTGCCGAACATGGCCCTACGCTGGTGGCCGATGTCGCCAATTTTACCAATGCCCAGCTGGTTGCCCAGAATGAAATCATCTGGGGAGAGTCCGGCGGCGACCTGTTCTCCACGGAGCTGGGGCAGACCTGCATGGCCATTGTGTACCCCTATGAAGACGGTGCCCGTTTTGATCCGGATTATTACCGGGACAACCACATGACTCTGATCATGGATCTGTACGGGCGTGAGGCTATCCGCCGCTTTGAAGTGCGCAAGCCCTCGCCGATGCCCGAAAACAGCCCGTTGTTCATGGGTTCGGTAAATTTCTATATCGAGAGCCAGGCAGCCTTTGATGCTGCTGGTTTGGCCCATACCGACACGCTGGTAGCCGATGTGCCCAACTTTTCCAGTGTTTTTCCTCTTGTGATCCCGTCGGAAATCTACGGACTCGACAGCTGATCCGGGAATTGATCCTGTGCTACATTACAGCCGCCTACCCAAGCGGCTGTTTTCTTTCCAACCTGAAAAAGGATGTCATCATGACTCGGGTATCCCGTTTTTTCCTGACCCTCGTGCTGTTCACTACGGCGTCTGCCCAGGGGCAGGTCATTTCCGATGCCGGCATGGCTGAACTCGACCGGTATCTTGAAGACGTCGTGGCAAACTCCCGCATTCCCGGTCTTGTTGCGATGGTCACCAATGCCGACGGCATTATTTACCAGGGTGCTTATGGCAAAAGTCGGGTGGCGGAAAACCAGGCCATGACCCTCGACAGCATTTTCAATCTGGCGTCCATGACCAAGCCGATCACATCGCTGGCTGTCATGATGCTGGTGGAACAGGGCAGGGTTGATCTTGATGAACCCGTTGAAACCTACTTGCCTTACCTGGCCAACCGCCAGGTATTTACTTCAGTGAATCTGGATACCGGGGAGTATGAATCCCGACCAGCCAGCCGCAAGATGACGGTCAGGCATTTACTGACACATACGTCCGGCCTGGGATATGCCTTTGACAGTCCGGAATTGGCACGTCTGATGGGTTCCGATTTTGGGGCATCAGCCACAAGCCTGCCGTTGCTTCATGAGCCCGGCTCACAGTGGACCTATGGTGAGGGCACCCGTGTGCTGGGCCAGCTGGTGGAAACCGTGAGCGGCACCGGGCTGTATGATTTCCTGCGAAAAAATATTCTGTCTCCGCTGGTTATGACGGACACATTCTACAAAGTGCCGACCATCAAGAAATTCAGGGTGGTCAGCCCGCATCGCAGCAACGGGACTGCCCTGGTTGAAGATGCGCTGCCGGATGGGGATATTGCATCCGCCGAAAACGGCGACGGCGGTTTGTACGGAGATGCGGATGACTACAGCCGCTTCATCCGGCTGTTTCTCAATGGCGGGGTCAATGATATTGGAGAGCGTCTGCTGGGTCGTGATCTGCTCAGATCCATGGGAACAGATCACACGGCCCCGATCAGGGTCAGGACCATGCCACAGACCAATCCTCTGCTGAGCCTGCCCTTTCCCCTGGGAGCCGGAGAAGACAGCTATGGACTTGGCTTCCAGGTGACCGCGGTACAACATGAAAACCGCCGGGCTCCGGGAAGCATGGCCTGGGCTGGCATTTTCAATACCGAATTCTGGATTGATCCGGCCAACAATATTGGCGCTGTGCTCCTGATGCAGTACCTGCCTTTTTATGATGATGAGGCGATTGAGGTGTTGCAGGGATTCGAGGAAAGAATTTACGCCAACCTGCAGGGTGGTCCACGCAATCGGTAAGCGTGATCAGAGATTGAACGTCAGCATCATCTGTATCTGGTGCTGAATAAAATTCTCGGCATTGTTCTGATGGATATAGCGGTACTGGTAGTTGAAATCCAGCCGATTGCCGTTTTCCAGTTCATGAATGAATGATGCCAGCAAGCGGTCCTGACTGAAGCCCTTTTGGGCACTGATGCCGTAATCATTCAGGTTCAGGACCAGTTCGTTGCCCAGGCGCAGCTCATTTCGGGCAGACAGGGGCTTGTTCCAGTAGAGCACCAGTCTGGCCCGGGCTCCGACATCATCACTGGCGGTGAAATAACGTTCCTCAAGTCTTATCCTGAAATCCAGTTCATGATTCAGACGCGGCAGGGTATAGCGATACTGCTGCCACAAACGATGCTCTTCACCATCCGCTGTGAGCCGGTCAAAATGCAGGTTGTAGGCTGCCGTCAGTTGACGGTTGCCGCTGTTTTTCCCGAATCGGGCCTCAAAAATTTCCCGCTCGGTTTCCTTGAACCCTTCTACAAAGCGCGTGTGCAGGGTGAACATGGAAAACATGTCGTTTTGCATGGCGTGAGTTGCCCGTGCTGAAATCACGCTGACAGTTTCGTTTTCATAAGCTATGGCTGAATTCATGCCTGCAAAAACAGACACTGCACCAAAACACCATGCAGGAAAGTGTCGATGGAAACGCGGTATTTTCACAGGGCTTCAGGAGGCAGGGTGGAGAAGATTGCTGCGAGCCTGAAGGCGATCAAGACGCAGACGCAGGGAATTGATCCGTCGATAAAACTGTTCCACTTCAGCCGTTGACGGCACAAGCTTGCGTTCTTCATGCAGCCAGGCATCCACATCCCTGGTGACGTTTTGGGACGTTCGCCTGGCAAGGGCGGAGGTATGCTGGAGGCCATCACTCAACATTTGGGTGGGGATGTCACCGATCAGTTTGCTCAGTCGATATTCCCAGTCGACATCCATGCCGGAAAAAATGGATTGCAGTGCATTGACCACACCGGTGTCGCCTCGCAATTCCATGCCGTCTGCCTGCAGGTTGCCGGTATCCCGGGTGACGAGTCTTTTAAGCAGTGACATGGGACTGCCAGCAATCATGGCGTCATAGGCCAACTCTTCATTGCCGCTTAGCATGATGCCTTTATCACAGATCAATACATTCAGTGACATGCCGGGCGGTTCGCAATGTATGCGCAGAACCTTGCCGGACAGGGATGCCAGCTGTTTTTCAGCCCGCGGGTCCATGGCCATTATCTGATTGATGCCGGTTTCAATACCCGATAACAGGGCGGCATTGAGCAGGGAAGCGATCATCGCAGTAGGGTTCAGGAAGCCTGGGGTTTAAAGCCGATATGGATGGCACAGATGCCGCCCATGACATTGTGGTATTTGCAGTTTTCAAAACCGGCATCCACCATCATTTGCTTCAGGGTTTCCTGATCCGGGTGCATGCGGATGGATTCCACCAGGTACTGGTAGCTGTCGGCATCACCGGTAATCAG
>Ga0181593_10001041_pt1 | contig 24892 bp, 27 predicted proteins | sample 071ome_19_FD_133756 | JGI IMG/M metagenome (GOLD analysis project Ga0181593, IMG submission 133756) | Coastal salt marsh microbial communities from the Groves Creek Marsh, Skidaway Island, Georgia - 071413AT metaG (megahit assembly) | ecosystem: Environmental > Aquatic > Marine > Intertidal...
CTGCACGCGCCGCCCATCAATTATGTCGATCGCCCGGCGCCCGACTCCGGGCTCGCCGGTAAGTTTTCATTTCAATATGTCGCAGCCGCGGCTTGGCTCGACGGCGATATCACCATGGATAGCTTCACCGACGAGCGGCGCTTCGCCCCGGACATGGAAAGAATGTTAGACAAAGTCCGCTACAATAAACGCGACGACATCTCCGCCGTGCTCGGCGAGCGCTATGTGGAAGTCGAAGCGAAAATGAAAGACGGAACATCCGAAATCACTCGCAGCGACGGCCCGCCCGGCTGCTTCGGCCAAGACCCGATCCCGCCCGAAAAACACTTAGACAAAGTCCGCGCCTGCTTGGCGCTGAAACTCACGGACGCCGAAATCGAACGCGTGATCGAAATGGGAAGCCGGTTGGAAACCCTCAGCGGCGAAGACATTCAGGAATTGATGTCGATATTATCGGCGGCTTAAACGGCACTATTCCAACACGGCGTTTTCTTTGTATTCGGGAACGGTACACGCCCAGCCCAATTCCTCTTCGATGCGATGGCGCAAGGCGTCCGAGGCTTCCGGCTCACCGTGGGTCACGAACGTCCGGCGTGGCGGCTCCTGAAACCGCCCGAGCCAGGCCATGATCTCGTCGGCATCGGCGTGCGCCGAGAGCATGGACAAGTTGTCCACCTCCGCTTTCACCGGAATATGACGGCCGTGAATTTTCACGGTTTCCGCACCCCTCACCATCGCCGCCCCGCGCGTGCCGCCCGCCTGATAGCCTGAAAATAAAATCGTATTGCGCGGATCAGTCACGAAATGCTTCAGATGATGCAACACCCGCCCACCGGTCGCCATGCCGCTTGCCGAGACGATTACCTTGGGAAAACCGTTTTGGTCCAGTGCCTTCGATTCATCGACGCTGCGCACATATTTCGCGTCACCGAACACTTCGCGGCAATCGCTGTCCGATAATTTATGCGCCCCGACATGTTCGCAAAAGACATCGCTCGTATTAATCGCCATGGGACTGTCGAGATAAACCGGCAGATCAGGAATTCGTTTTTCAACCTTAAGATGATGCAAATGAAACAGGAGCTCCTGCGCGCGCCCGACGGCAAACGCCGGAATCAAAACCGTGCCGCCGCGCCCGGCCGTGCGATTGATGATGTCGGCAAGCCGGTCCTGGGGATTGATATTTTCATGAAGCCGGTCGCCGTAGGTCGATTCGACGACCAAATAATCCGCGTGTTGAACCGTTGCCGGCGCCGCCATGATCGCATTGTTCGAACGCCCGAGATCGCCCGAGAACACGATCGACTGACCATTGATCGCGAAACGCACGATTGAGGCACCGAGAATATGCCCAGCCGGCAGGAAGCGAAGCGTAATGCCGCCGGTCAATTCGAAATCTTTTTCAAATGAAACAGGACGAAGATGCTTGAGCGATTTTTTCGCATCCTTCGCCGTATAAAGCGGCAATGCGGGATGGTGCTTTGAGAAACCCTCCTGATTGGCGAACTCGGCATCGCGTTCGTGCAAATAGCCGCTGTCGGGCAGTAAAATCTGGCAGAGGTCGCGGGTCTGCGGTGTGCAGTAAACCTTGCCTCGAAATCCGCGCCGTACAAACAGTGGCAGATATCCCGAATGATCGATATGAGCATGCGTCAGCACGACGGCATCGACCGATTGGGGATCGACCGGCGGCGGGCTCCAGTTACGCAGGCGGAGCTGCTTGTACCCTTGAAACAAACCGCAATCGATCAGGATTTTTTTAGAATCCGTTTCAAGCAGATATTTTGAGCCGGTGACCGTACCGACCGCCCCGAGAAACGTTAAAGAAACGGACATAATTTTTTCTTACTTATTCAAACGGAATTAAGCCGCTTGCGCTTTAACCGGCTCGCGCATGATCCAGCCGCCGCCGAGGACACGCTCGCCGTCGTACATCACGCACGCTTGACCCGGCGCGACACCGGCTTGCGGTTTGACTAATTCGACATCGGCAAAATGATTGTCTTTCACAAAAACCTTCGCCGCGACCGGCTCGTTGGTTGAACGGAGCTTGACCGTCACATCGAGGCCGTCTTCCGGCAAATCACCATCACCCAACCAATTAATATCACGCACGGAAAGCCGGCCGCATAACAGCGCTTCCTGCGGCCCCACAATCACGCGATGGGTTTCCGGCTCCAATTTCACTACATATAAAGGCTCCGAGTGCGCGATGCCGAGGCCGCGGCGTTGCCCGACCGTGTAGTTAATGATCCCGTCGTGTTTGCCGATGACATTGCCATCAAGATCGACGATGTCGCCGGGATCAATCGCGCCCGGGCGCAGCTTGGCCACCACATCGGCATACGACCCGGTCGGCACGAAACAAATATCCTGGCTGTCCGGCTTATCGGCGACGGGCAGCGCGAACTTATCGGCAAGTTTTCGCGTTTCGGTTTTATCAAGGCCGCCTAAGGGAAAGCGTAAAAAATCGAGCTGATCAGGCGTGGTCGCAAAAAGAAAGTAACTCTGATCGCGCGTAAGGTCCTTCGCCCGGTGCAGCTCGGCACCGTGTGGCCCCATGACGCGTTTAACATAATGACCCGTCGCCAGCGCATCGGCATCGAGGTCTTTCGCCGTTGCCAACAGGTCACGGAACTTCACGGTCTGATTGCAGCTGACACACGGGATCGGCGTTTCGCCGGCCAAATACGTATCGGCAAACGTTTCGACGACGTCTTCGCGAAAACGGTCTTCGTAATCCAATACGTAGTGGGGAATGCCCAGCGTATCGGCGACCCGGCGGGCATCATATATGTCTTGGCCCGCGCAACAGGTCCCCGGTTTGCCCTTGGCTTTGCCGTAATCGAAAAGCTGCAACGTGATACCAACCACATCGTAGCCCGCCTCGACCATCAGGGCCGCGGTCGTGCACGAGTCCACGCCGCCCGACATGGCGACGACGACGCGTGTCTCTTCCGGATTTTTATCGATACCCAGGCTGTTCATACCCGAAATATAAGCATTTCGGCTCCGCCCACAAGGAAAGGCTGGCAAAGCCCAGCTGTCATGCTTCGAGACGGCCGCCTTTTCTTCGACAGCGCCCCGGATAAGGTTCACCAGCGAAAGGGCGGCCTCCTCAGCATGAGGGAAAAAGCCACCTCATCCTGAGGAGCGACTGAAAGGAGCGTCTCGAAGGATAGCCGTTAAGACCCTTTGTGCATCTTGATTTCCTCGATCAGCGCGGGGATGACTTCCTCGTAGCTCATCGTAATGCCGTATGTCGCGAACTGGTAAATCGCGGCATCCTTGTCCGGGTTGACGGCGACGATGTTGCCGGAATTCGCGCAACCCGCCATGTGCTGGCCCGCGCCGGAAATGCCGATGGCGATATAGAGATCCGGCGCGACCGTTTTACCGGACAAGCCCACCTGCCAGGAATGCGGACACCAATCGAGTTCGACGGCGACCCGGGAAGCGCCGATCGCGCCACCCAACAGATCGGCCAGTTCCTTGGCGACCGTAAAGCCTTCCGGCCCGCCGAGACCGCCGCCACCGGCGACCACGGTTTTCGCGGTTTCGAGCCGCACGCCCTCTTCTTGCTCGCGATGCTGCGCGACAACCCGCGCGCGAATATCGCTATCCTCCAGAACCGAAGAAATCGCCGCGACCTCGCCCGAACGCGAAGAATCTTCCTTCAGCGCTTCCTGGGTTTTGGACTTCACCGTGGCGATGGCAGGCGATGATGTAAACGAAACCTGTTCGCGCGCCTTGCCGCCGTAGCAGGCCCGGGTCATGAGGACTTTATCGCCTTCTCGCTCGACGGCTTCGCAACCGGTCGCGACACTGGTATTCAGACGAAACGCTAGACGCGGTGCCAAGTCCCAGCCGATGTTGGAATGGGCACACAAGATCACATCCGGATCGGTATCTTGCGCAAGTTTCACCACATCCGGCAGCCAGGCATCCGCCATATACGGCGCGAAGTTCTCATGGTCGCCGGCATGCACATGATCCGCACCATGGTAAACTAGGGTTTCGCCGATTCCGTCGATACCATGGCCGAGAACGACGGCATGCACGGCGGCACCGTCGTTAAGTTCGTTTGCAAGACCCAGCATCTCGAGCGTGAGCGCCGAAGGTGCGCCGTTTTCGATTTCGGCAATGACCAGAATATTTTTTGCCATTAGATCAACTCCGCGTCTTTGAGTTTCTGCGCAAGCTGAGCCGCGACCGCCTGGGCCGATTCCGCTTCGATGAATTCGCATTCGATATCCGTGACCGGCACGAACAGGCGCTCGAGCACCCGGTGCGCGCCGTTGGCGCCGATTTGCCCTTCATCGATGTCCAAATCACCGGCCTTCCAGGCCTGCGTCGGCTTGCGTGCCGCCTTCATGGTTTCGCGCAAAGAGGTATAGCGCGGCTTGCCGAGTTCGTGGGCAATGGTGATGACAGCGGGTAGCTGCGTTTCGATGGTTTCATAGCCATCTTCGAGCATCCGCTCGACAACAAGCTTCCCGCCATCAAGCTTGAGATCGCGCACGAACGTCACGGCGGGCATATTCAACAACTCAGCGATCCCCAAACCGACCACACCGACATCACCATCGGCGGCCTGCCGGCCGGTAATAATGAGATCAACATCATCTCCCTCGGCGCCGAGTTTTTTCGCGGCTTCCGCCAGCGTGCGCGCGGTCGCAACCGCATCGGCCCCTTCGAAAACCGGATCGGCGAGCAACACCGCTTCATCGGCCCCCATGGCGAGACCTTGCTTAAGGATCGCCCGCGCGCCCTCGCCGCCCATGGTCACCACGGTAAGTTTAATGTTTTCCGGGTCAGCCTCCTTCAAGCGCATGCCCGCTTCGACAGCTTGCGCATCGAAAGGACTGATAACCGGTGACATGCCGGGGATTTCGACGACTTGTTTCTTTTCCTCGCTCACCCGGAACACCGTCGTGGCGATTTCGGGATCGAGGATTTGCTTAATACAGGCGAGTATATGCACGGTGAAATCTTCTTCTTTGGTTTCGGGTTGGGTTTAATCGGTGACTTCAATATCGGTCGGAATAATACCGTTAAAATGCTTGAGTTGATAATTCCAGTCAACCGCGGGTTGAACGCGGCCCGCTTCGTCATGGGCGCGTACCATGATCGCGTATTTGCCGGGCTCAGCATCCCGACGATAAGACCACCGTTTCCACAGCCAACGGTCCGGCGAATATTCCAAATGCGCGTCCTGCCAGCTTTGATCGCCATCAAGGCTGATCTCGGTCCGGGTGATGGCCCCTTCTCCCGACCAGGCAAGCCCACGGATCATATGAGTGCCCGTCTTCAAGGGTCCGTCGGCATCGGTGCTTTGCATGTGCTTGAGGCGCTTTTTCTGCGGCCAGCCGAGAACGAATTCGCCTTCCAAGTCTTCGTCTGACATGGGCACTCCTCCGAATTTCCGTAAAATCGGCAGTAGAAAACTGACGAGATACGCGAACCAATAGGGAAATTGATTGCGCCGCCAATATAAAGGCTTGGGTAAGGTTGCGCAAACCGCAGCGTGACAGCCGTTTATCAATGGCCTAAGGTTACGGCATCAGGAGAAAACAGCCATGCCGATCCGACTCGTCCCCATCCCCTGCCCCGACTGCGGCGAAGCGCAAAATAAGTCGACCGGCCAATTTGACCCGTTCCAGGAGCCCTTCGGGCCGATGGAATGCATGGTCTGCAACCATGCCTTTACCCGGGAAGAATACTTTGCCGGGCTACGCGCTCGAATTCCGGATTTTGATGAACAAATCAAGTCCGACCCCCGCTTATAAGCCCCTACAACAAATCACGTCAGGTTTCTCAGGCGCTTCTAAGGGAAAACCACAATATCCCTTCGGTTAACCACAAGTATCCGAAATCATTATCCCGGCCTATTCTTCACGGTGTCGTGAACAGGCATAAACAGGGCCATCAGACCGGATACAACGATGACGGGGCTTCTCAAAAAAAAGCCAAAAAAGCTTTTTTACATCACACGCTATTTTTCCATAGCGAGTGCCGCAGCGATTACGGTCGTTACGATAATCTTATCCGTTGTATTCCACCTTAATGCCGAACACGAGGTGATAGAGCACAAAAATCAAGAAGATAGGTTTCTTTCAAGAAGCATTGCCAATTCGATTTGGCCTCACTTTGCCGATAATCTCCTAAGCGCATCGAAACAAGACGCGTCATATCTCAAAGAAAGTTACATAACGGCAGAGGTCCGTGAATTGCTCAAAATGGCAACCGTCGACCTGCCGGCCGCTCAATTTAAAATTTATAATTTAAACGGCCTGATTGTTTACGCCGATAACATCAAGAATATCGGCAATTTCAGCAATAAAGACGATTCGTCCTTTAAAGACGCCCGCGCCGGCAAAGCAACGACGAAATTTGTTCACCGGCATATGAAGAAATCCTTTTTTAAGAAGACAGATCAAGAGTGCTTAATCAAAAGCCTTATCCCTATCAGCAGAACGCCCGGTAAGGTTGAGGCCATTATCGAAATCGTCACGGACGGTTCACATCTTGTTGCATTAATCTGGAAGAAAACGTTCCTGGCAATACTCGGGCTGTTAATGACATTCGGCTCACTCTACGGCATTCTCATGATCATCGTTCGCCGCGCCGATCACATCATGGAGGACCAATTCACAACCTTGGATCGTAGAGGAAAAGTCAATCGCCTCAAAAGTACGCTCCTCGAACGAGAGGTTTTAGAACGCGAAATCGCCGAACAAGCCCTTATGGACAGTGAAAACCGTTTTAGAACGTTGTTTGACGATTCAAACAACGTAATTCTCGTGATCGATCCCAAGAAAAACAAAATCATCCAGTTCAACAATCAAGCCGTCAATTTATTAGGCTATGACAGCTCGGATTTTAAAACGCTGACCATTGCCGACATTCACCCAAATGACATCAAGCAGGTCAAACAATTTTTGGCAACGGCTCAATCCGAAGGCTCCGCCCAAACCGACAAGCTTCATTGTTCAACGAAGTCCGGTGTGCTGCTGCCGGTAGAATTATCGGCCAGTATGATCGAACTCGACCACCGGCCCATGATCTTAATGAATATCACGGATATCTCCGAGCGCCTTCAATCGCAACAGGCCCTTCAATTGAGCGAAGAGCGGTTCCGTGGCGCCATAGAAAGCATGGACGAGGTATTTGCCCTATTCGATGCCACTGAACACTTAGACGTTTACAATGACAAATTTGTCGAGCTGCACGATGAAATAAAGGACATCATTGCTCCCGGGGTGACCCACAGCGAGATCCTGAGGGCCTTCGTATCGCGCGGCGTTTTTCCCGAAGCCAAGGGATTGGAGGAAGAATTCATCCGCATGCGGCTTGAATTGCGGAAACAGAAAAAATTTGATTCGGCCATCCGGAATTTGGCAAACGGAAAAAGCTACATTATCCGGGAAAACTACATGGACGATGGTGGTGTCTTCGTCACGTTTTCCGATATTACAAAAATTCAGCAAGCCAACAACCGGTTTCGGGCTTTGTTCGAACAATCCCACCTGGGGATATTCGTTCACCAAAATCACAAAATATTGATGGCAAACCCAGCCGCTGCCGATATGTATGGTTACGATTCTGTTGAAGAATTTGTAAATATTTCGTCGTCGCGGCAATTGACGCGCCCTGAATACCATACTCATGAAAACAAAAAACGCATGAAAGGGGAGCAAGTTATCACCGAAGCCGAGAATATCGGCATTAAAAAGACGGCAGCAATATTTGGGTCCGCAAACGGACGTTTTTAATCGATTGGGACGGCGAACCGGCGACCTGCACAATTCGGGAAGATATTACCCAAGCAAAAGAAGCTGAAAATGCCTTGAAGGAAAGCGAAGAACGCTTCCGGACCCTATTTGAAAATTCGACAATGGGTATTTTCGTACATCGAAATTACAAACTGCTTACGGCGAACCCGGCGGCAGCCGAAATGTACGGTTATGATTCGGTGGAAGAATTTCTCACCGTCAAGTCAACGCAAGATCTAACCGTTCCGGAACACCACTCCTATGACAATGCAAAACGCATGCGGGGCAAGCAGACCGTTGCCGTGAACGAACATCTCGGTATTAAAAAAGACGGTAGTAATTTCTGGGTCCGCAAAAGAACTTTTGTGATTGATTGGGGCGGCGAGCCTGCGACCTGCACGCTCCGCGAAGACATCTCACAAGCAAAAGAAGCCGAAAACGCGATCCGTGAAAGCGAAGCAAAGTTCCGGACTCTCTTTGAGCAATCGACCATGGGTATTTTCGTCCACCGTAACTATTAACCCCTCATGGCAAACTCGGCGATTGCGAAGATGTACGGGTATGACTCGGTCGATGACTTCATGAACATTGAAACGACACAACTTCTCACTGTTCCCGAGCACCAAACCAACCTTCACCGCGACCGCTTGAAGGGCAGCAGGGTGGAAGCGGATAACGAGCATTTGGGTCAGAAAGCCGACGGCACGCCATTCTGGGTTCGCAAACGGACCTTCGTCATCGAATGGGACGGCGAGCCGGCCATATGTTCGATCCGGGAAGATATTTCGCAGGCAAAGCAATCCGAAGAAGCCCTAAAGCAAAGCGAGGAACGGTTCCGGGGCGCCATCGAGGGCCTGCAAGAGGGTTTTGCTTTGTACTCCCCCGACGACAAACTCGTCATGTGCAACGACGAGTTTCGCAATCTTCATCAGCATTGCCTGGAATATATTCAGCCCGGCGTGAGCTTTGAGGCGATGACCCGGCACAACGCCGAAAACGGGCATAACACTGACGCGGCAGGCCGGGTCGAAGAGTATATCCAAGAGCGCATGGAAAAGCACCGCAACCCGAAAGGTCCAATCATACGCCACAACACCGAAGGTGTTGTTCGCCTCATCACCGAAACGAAATTACCGGACGGCGGCACCATTATCACTCAAAACGACATAACTGAAGTCGTTCAGGCAGAAGCAGAAGTCAAACGCCAGAAAACTTTGTTCGAGGCCGCGATCAATAATGCGCCTTACGCGATGCTAATGACCAATATGGAACGGGGATTCATTTTGTGTAATCCGGAATTCGCGAGGATGTTCGGCTATACCGAAGACGAAACCGTCGGTCAATCCACGGAAATTCTTTACCAAAATAAAAATGATTTCGAGGCGCGTGACCATATCCGTACTCTCCTGAACGATAGAAGCGAATAACAAACCGGTCAGGTTACCTATAAGCGCAAAAACGGCGAGATCTTCCCGGCCGAAACCGCTCTTGCGGCGATCGGCGATCCTCAGGAAAAAATATTCGGTTACATCGTCATCATTCAGGATATTTCAAGGCGTCTAAAACGCGAACAGGAGGCCCAGCACTATCAGCAAGTTATTTCCGATAGCCGGCGTTTGAGCTTATTGGGAGAGATAGCTGCCGGACTTACACATGAAATCAATCAACCCTTGTCTGCCATCACGAATTACACCGAGGGCTGCATTCAACGCATTGAGCAAAATAACGCCGACCCTAATGACATTCGCAAGGCCCTCGAAATTGTGACGGATCAAGCCGATCGGGCCGGGCAAATCATCAACCGAATTCGGGGTTTCATCAAAAAGAAAGAAACTAAAAAAGAAAAATTGCATATCGATGAAATTATTGATGAGGCACTTGATTTGATCAAAACCGATGTAGACCGACGCGACATTACATTTAACGTTGAGAATGATGCCGCCGAACTGATAGTCGATGTTGATAAAATTCAAATTCAGCAAGTGATGATGAATTTGATCCGAAATGGCGGCGATGCCATGAACGAGCATGGCTCAAAAAATCGCGTCTTAACGATCAAAACAACAACAACTAAAGACGGTGACGTTGAATTTTCCGTAACCGATACCGGGCCCGGCATCCCCAAAGAAAAAATCAGCCAAATTTTTGATCCGTTTTTCACAACCAAATCCAGCGGATTGGGTCTCGGTCTCAATATTTGCCAATCCATCGTTGAAAGTCATGGTGGGCGCATGTGGGCCACCTCGCCAAAAGGCAAAGGCGCAACAATTCATTTTACCCTGCCGCAAAGCTCTAAGGGGATAACACATAAGGAGAAAAAACGTGCCGCATAGCAAAGAAAATGTTGAAGCGAACATCTATGTCATTGATGACGACCAAGTCGTTCGCGAATCACTTGAATGGCTTGTTTCGTCCGTTCAATTGACGGTAACGACATTTGAATCTGCTGAAAAGTTTTTGGCTTCCTTTGACTCAACAAAACCGGGATGCGTTATCGCCGATGTGCGTATGCCGATGATGAGCGGCCTCGAATTACAAAAGCAGTTACATGAAAAAGCGCCTGATATTCCGGTCATCATCGTTACTGGCCACGGTGAGTTGGATATGGCCGTCGATGCGATGAAGGACGGCGCGTTCGATTTCATTCAAAAGCCCTACAAACAGCAATCCATGCTCGAAACCGTGCAAAAAGCCGTTCGGACCAGTATCGAGGCATTTGAAACCCATGGACAATCCTCGAAACAATCAGAGTTATTGAGCAAACTCACCAAACGCGAGCGCGAAGTCCTTGATCAGATCGTCGATGGCGAACCCAACAAACGGATTGCGGGCAACCTTGGTATCAGTGAAAAAACAGTCGAGTTTCACCGGGCCCGCATCATGGAGAAACTTGAGGCCCGCTCACTCGCCGATCTCGTCAAAAAATCCGTGCTTGCAAGAGTCGCTTAAAGACATCTCTACCCCCCTTATACCCGGTACGGCCGCAAGCCGTATGAAGGCCCGAGCCTTAAATATGCCCTGAAAACCTAGGGTATTCCCTAGGTTAATTTCTTAAATTCCTAGGCTTTTTACCGGTTTCCCCGATACAGCCGCTTCCCCGCTCTCTTTATAAGAATAATCAATATTGCCGCTTCAACAGGCGCGCAGAGAGAACGGAGACATCGAAATGGCTGATATTCACGAAACGGAATTCACCGCAATCGAGTTGGAAAATACCGAGGGCTGGTACTACGGCCGTGAAGGCGACAAGCACATGGTTTCTTGCGGCCCCAGCGATAATATTTCATCCGGTGGCGTCGGTGAGAGTTGGCTGTTTAATGCTGACGTCAGCACCGCGAATGAATCTTCCTCCTCAGGCCCCAGCCATCACATCACATCGGGTGGTGCCGATGAAAGCTGGTTTTTTGGCGACGCTTAAGAACACTTCTAATGGACGGAAAATGCAAATGATTCAAAAAATTCTCAGTTCTGCTACCCTTCTTATTGTATCCAGCATGTTGGTTACAACGCTTCCGGTCTTTGCTGCATCAACACAAAAAACACCCCTGCACATTGCTGTTCCGGCAATTCAAGTGACCAACCATTTAAATATTGATAAGAGTGAAAAAATCATCCGGCCTTATCTTCGAGTCCGGACAAAAAAAGATCTCATGACGGCCTGCCATTATATGCCCCGGGTCCGCGAGGCCCTGTTTATGGCACTCAACACTCCTATGTTTGAAAAGTTAGCCGTTGAAAACCGCGAATTAGCGCTTACGGCAGCATTGAGCCAAGCCGCCGCACATGTAACACCAAAACATACAATCACGGGGGTTCTCGCTTTTAATGTTCACGACCTTAATGACTATCGAGCCGAAAAAAAATTGACGGGAAAAACACCCTGTCCCAAAAAATGAAATAAAAAAAGCCGCTTTCAGGACTCATTACTGGATCATGTCCATGCCAATAACAAAGTACGAGTTCAATGAAAAACAAACACAACGAGAACGAAAAAATATTTTGGCGAAAGTGGAATCGGCTGTGGTTAATAATACTGCCGATTTGGGTCGTCACCTTGATTTCAGTATGGGTTTTAATCGAAGAGTTTATCCATACAAACTTATCATGGGATCAAAACCTAACCGCCCAGCCCAGCATTCAAATTCAGGATCTTAAATACACGCCTGCCTCAGGCGCTGAGGACCATTAGCCGCTTTGCCAGTTATGGGTATCCTGCGGCAATGTCACGACCAGACCGTCTAATTCTTCCGTTATGTCGATCTGACAGCCGAGCCGGGATGTGCCCGTGAGGCCCAGCGCGAGGTCCAGCATATCGTTTTCCTCTTCGCTGGCCGGTGGCAGTTTTTCATACCAATCCGCATCGACGATGACATGGCACGTCGAGCATGCCATGGAGCCCTCGCAGGCCCCTTCGATATCGATATCGTTATCGAACGCGATTTCCAACACGGAATGGCCAAGCGGGGCTTTAACTTCCCGGCGCGTGCCGTTCGGCTCGATAAACGTCATTTTTGGGGAATCGGACATAGAGATAACCCGGCGGTACTATTCGGCGGCCGGCGCTTGGCGCAGGGCTTCGACTTGTTTTTCGATCTCGCCGATAGCGAAGTCGATTTCCGTTTCCGTGGTAAACCGGCCGAGACCGATGCGCAAGCTGGACCGCGCCAAAGCGTCATCGAGCCCGAGTGCCTTCAATACATAAGACGGCTCGATGGAAGCCGACGTGCAGGCCGACCCCGAAGACACGGCAATGTTTTTCAAACCGGCCAGCAGCGCCTCACCGTCGATGCCGGCAAAGCTCATATTGATATTGCCGGGAATGCGAGTATCGGGATCTCCGTTTAATGCCGCCTCAGGAATGCGTTCACGCAGGCCCTTTAACAACCGGTTACGTAGTATCGTGAGTCGCTCGCCCTCTTCGGCCATTTCAGCTTGCGCCAATGCCGCCGCTTTGCCGAGGCCGACGCACAAAGGCAACGGCAGAGTACCGGACCGAAACCCCCGTTCCTGCCCGCCGCCATCGAACAACGGGACCAGGCGCACACGCGGGCGACGGCGGACATACAACACACCGACACCCATGGGGCCGTAAAACTTATGCCCCGATATGCTCATTAAATCGATATTCATGGCCGCGACATCCAGCGGAATTTTTCCTGCCGCTTGAGCCGCATCGGTATGAAAAAAGACGCCGGCCGCCCGGCACACAGCGCCAATTTCCGCCACCGGCTGGATGACACCGATCTCGTTATTAACGGCCATGACCGAGACCAGACACGTATTTTCCTTAATCGCCGCCTTCAAGGCCTCAAGATCGAGCAAGCCGTTTGACTGTACCGGCAAATAGGTCACCTGAAAGCCTTCGCGCTCGAGTTGGGCGCACGACTCAAGAACGCATTTGTGTTCCGTCACGGCGGTGATCACATGATTTTTCTTTTGCCCGTAAAAACGCGCCGCCCCTTTAATGGCGAGATTATTCGCTTCCGTAGCACCCGAGGTAAAAACGATTTCACGCGCTTCGGCTCCAATGAGGGCCGCGATCTGCTCACGCGCGCGCTCAACGGCTTCTTCGGCCCGCCAGCCAAAACTGTGGCCACGTGAATGGGGGTTGCCGAATTGATCGTGAAAATACGGCATCATGGCCTCGACGACGCGGGGGTCCGCCGGCGTCGTCGCCTGATAATCAAGATAAACCGGTTTTGCCTTATCCATCGCCGTTTGTCACAAAGCTAAATGCTGAAACTTTCGCCGCAGCCACACCAACTCTTGGCGTTGGGGTTCTTAAACGTAAACCCCGTCTGGAATTTATCTTCGACATAATCCATTTCACTGCCGGCAATATACATCGTCGCCATCGGATCGACGAAAATTTTCACACCCTTATCTTCAATGACTTCGTCTCCGGGCAATTTTTCTTCAACATAATCGACGGTGTAGCTCATACCGTTACAGCCCCGCGTCGTAATGCCGACACGCAACCCTTGAACCGGCGACTCACTTTTCGCCATCAACGCTTTAACGCGCTCGACGGCTTTATCGGTAATCGTCAGCAATTGTGGTGTCATTGTTATCGTCGCTCCTGTGCTTATCTTCCTTAGATATTGTACGCTTACATACCAAGCGCAAGGCGGGCATCCTCGGTCATCATATCCGGCGTCCACGGCGGATCCCAAACCAGCGTCACATCCACTTCACCGGTATTATCGAGTGTCGCGACGGCATCGGCCACCTGCCCCGGCAGTTCCCCGGCCACGGGACAAGCCGGCGCGGTGACCGTCATCTTGACCGAAACATCACCGTTATCCTTGATATCGCACTCGTAAATCAGCCCGAGATCGTAAATATTAACCGGAATTTCCGGATCATAAACCGTGCGCAAAGCCTCAACGACCGCTTCAGGCGACGCCGCTGCCTTACCTTCTGCCAAAGGTTCACCTTTTTTAGCGACAACCTCTTGGCCCGCTTCGACGGGACTAAACGGCAAACCGCCAATAGTGGAACCATTGTCTTGTGGATGCATCACGTCAACCTCATTCCGTCGAAATTTTCTGTTCGCCGTTCATAGCGGCTTGCATGGTGTGCCATGCCAGTGTCGCGCATTTGACACGAACGGGAAATTCTTTCACGCCCGATAAAACCTGCAACCGTTCGATATCGTCCGGATCGACGCCATCAGCCTCAACATGATCGTGCTCGTCTTCGGTGCACATGGCATGAAAACTTTCAAACAATTTCTCGGCTTGCTTTTTTGTTTTGCCTTTCAAAATTTGCGTCATCAATGAAGCCGACGCGACGGAAATCGCGCACCCCGCACCCTCAAACGCGGCATCTTGAATTTGACCGTTATCATCGACGGTCAAAAAAATCTTGAGGCGGTCACCACACATTGGGTTATTGCCCATGGCATGGCGGTTCGAATTTTCCGGATGACGGAAATTCCGCGGGTTCTTGCCGTGATCCAAAATTACTTCCTGATATAAATCCCTTAAATCGTCAGCGATCAACCGAATAACTCCTTAACTTCCTGCAGAGACTCGACAAGCTTATCAACCTCCGCACGTGTATTATAAAACCCGAACGATGCCCGCGCCGTCGCCGCAACGCCGAAACGCTGCATCACCGGTTCGGCACAGTGATGGCCAACCCGGATGGCAACCCCGGCCCGGTCGACAATTGTGCCGACATCATGGGCGTGAACGCCTTCCAAAACAAACGAAACGATGCTGGCCTTATCGTTTGCCGTTCCGATGAGGCGAATTGTATTGATACCGCGCATCCGTTCGGTCGCGTATTTCAACAGCCCTTGTTCATGCTTCGAAATATGATCGAGGCCTACACCATTGATGTAATCAATCGCAGCCCCCAGCCCGATCGCCTCGACAATGGCCGGTGTACCCGCCTCGAACCGGTGCGGCGACTTCTTATAAGTCGATTTTTCAAAACTAACGGACGCAATCATTTCACCGCCGCCTTGATAGGGCGGCATCGAATTGAGCAGATCTTCCTTGCCGTACAGCACGCCGATACCTGTCGGGCCGTAAACTTTATGGCCGGAAAAGGCATAAAAATCGGCATCTAAATTTTGTACATCGACAGCCATATGAGGGGCCGCTTGGCAGCCGTCGATGAGCACGACCGCACCATACCGATGCGCCACGTCGATCACATCTTTGACCGGCACCACAGACCCAAGTGCATTGGAGACGTGCGTTACGGCCACAAGTTTGGTTTTATCCGAAACAAGTTTTTCATATTCATCGAACAAGAAGTTACCGTCATCATCGATCGGCACGACTTTAAGCACAGCACCCGTTTCTTCACACAACATCTGCCATGGCACAATATTGGAATGGTGCTCCATATGCGAAACGACAATCTCATCGCCTGCACCGATATTTTTTCGCCCGTAGGTCGCCGCGACGAGGTTGATCGCTTCGGTCGCACCGCGGGTAAAAATGATTTCGTTATCTGATTGCGCATTAATAAAAGCGGCCGTCGTGTTACGGGCTTTCTCAAACGCATCGGTTGCGACTTGACTTAAGCGGTGCACGCCCCGGTGGACATTGGAATAGCCGGTTTCCATAACATGCGACATCGCATCGATAACCGCGCGCGGTTTTTGTGCGCTCGCGGCATTATCCAAGTAGACCAGCGGTTTGCCATAAACCTCCTGACTCAAGATCGGAAAATCGGCACGCACCCGCTCGACATCAAATTCGATCGCGTCTTGTTGAGCGGAAATCGGGACAACGTTCGTCGTTTTGCTCATGGCCGTTTCCCTAAATGTCCCTGGCCAGCCAATGGCCGACCTTATTGCGCAGCAGTTGACGTACAGAGTCGTCGCTGATTTCATCAAGCGCTTCGCCCAAGAACGCCTCGATCAACAGCTCCCGGGCCGCCACTTCGGGGATGCCGCGTGAGCGCAGGTAAAAAAGTGCTGTTTCGTCGATTTGACCCGCTGTCGCTCCATGACTGCATTTAACGTCATCGGCGTAGATTTCGAGTTCCGGCTTGGCATCGATCTCCGCCTTGTCGGACAGTAAAAGCGTTTTGCACATTTGATGGCCGTCGGTCTGCTGCGCATCCTTATGTACGACAATGCGCCCTTGAAAAACGCCTCGGGATTCACCATCCAGCGCGCCTTTAAATACTTCCCTTGATGTCGTCCGTGGCACCAAATGCTCAATCACCGTAGTATTGTCGCAATGTTGTTTGCCGCGTAACAAGAAAGCGCCATTGATCGCACAATGCGCCCCCTCACCCTTCAACCGTACGGTTTTTTCATTCCGCGACAACATGCCGCCGATGGTCAGCAAAAAGGCCTCATAAGTAGCATCCCGCGCGACATCGACATGTGCCGTGTTGAGGTGCGTCGCATTAGCGCCTTCCGATTCAAGTTTGTAGTGATTTAAACGGGCACCTTGATCGACATGAATTTCACAAACCTCATTATCGACGCATCCGCTTGAAGGCATGCCCACATGATTCTCGACAATGGTTGCCTGGCTGTTTTCCTCCATAATAATAAGATTACGCATGTTATGAATGACGGTGTCATCTTCAAATCCGCCAATAAAAACAATCTCAAGCGGTGAATCTAAAACGGTGTTTTTCGAAATCTTGATGACAAACCCATCGTTCATAAATGCCGTATTCAAGGCCAGCAGCGGCTGGCTATCCAGCGCACCGATAGAACCCAAATAAGGCTCAACAATGCCGGGCTCGGTTTTTAAAATGCCGGCCAAAGAAGAAACGACGACACCTTTGGGCAAACCCTGAAGCGCGGATAAATTTTTATTAAAATGGCCATTCACTAAAACCAACCGGTGGCCGGCTTTTTCGCCGTCGAACAAGCACGGCACGACAGTAACTTTCGAAGCCGGTTCCGCCGAACGGCCTAAACCGAAAGGTATTGTTTGGACGTTTTGCAGGCTGGTGTATTTCCAGGCTTCCGTTTTTGTATTCGGCCAACCCAGCGCGGCAAACCGGTCCAATCCTGCCTCGCGCATGGCGGATAACCATGGCACATCCGCGCCCGGCAGCCGATCACGCACATGGCCGAATTGCTCGCTCAAAGTCTCAGGAGTTGTCATTGTCGATGCCATTCTTAGAAAGCCTGTTCTGATCTTTACGCCGCTTCGGTAAAGCTGGCGTAACCGTTCTTTTCAAGTTCCAGCGCCAGCTCTTTGCCGCCGGACTGCTTGATCGAGCCGTTGGCTAAGACATGCACGTAATCAGGCACGATATAGTCGAGCAGACGTTGATAATGGGTGATAACCAACATCGACCGCTCGGGTGAACGTAACGCATTCACTCCGTTCGACACGGTTTTCAAAGCATCGATATCGAGACCACTGTCGGTTTCATCGAGAATAGCTAACTTCGGCTCCAACACAGCCATTTGCAAAACCTCGTTACGCTTTTTCTCGCCGCCCGAAAACCCGACGTTAACGGAGCGCTTGATCATGTCCTCCGCAATACCGAGCTCCTTGGTTTTTGCCCGCAGAAACTTCATAAATTCCATCGCATCCATGGTATCTTCGCCACGGTGTTTTAACACCGCATTCATCGCTTCCTTGAGGAAAGTCGTGTTGGTTACGCCGGGAATTTCGACAGGGTATTGAAACGCGAGAAATATACCCTTGGCCGCCCGTTCCTCAGGCTCCAAACCCAGAATACTCTCACATTCATACAAGACTTCTCCGCTCGTCACGTCATAGCCTTCACGGCCCGTTAGCACGTATGACAGCGTGCTTTTGCCCGAACCGTTCGGCCCCATGATGGCGTGCACTTCGCCCGGATTTATCGTTAACGTCAGGCCATTTAAGATGGCCTTGCCGTCAACGGTGGCATGCAAATCTTTGATTTCAAGCATCGGGGTTTGACCCATTGTCCTTCATTCCTTCATTCAATTCCTGGTGTTAACCGACACTGCCCTCAAGGCTGATGCCGACAAGCTTTTGTGCTTCGACGGCAAATTCCATGGGCAACTGCTGCAAGACCTCGCGGCAAAACCCGTTCACCACAAGAGCGATGGCATCTTCCGCCGATAGACCCCGCTGACGCAGATAAAACAACTGATCGTCGCTGATCTTTGATGTTGTCGCTTCATGCTCAACAACGGCTGAGGCATTCTTACTTTCAATATAGGGCACCGTATGAGCGCCACATTGATCACCGACCAACAGTGAATCGCATTGGGTAAAATTACGCGAGCCGCTGGCACGTGGCGTCATCTTAACCAAGCCGCGATACGTCTGATTGCTGCGTCCGGCGGAAATGCCCTTTGAAATAATTTTTGAGCGTGTGTTTTTGCCGATGTGAATCATCTTCGTACCGGTATCGGCCTGCTGGAGATTGTTCGTAATCGCGATCGAGTAAAACTCACCAACGGAATTATCACCTTGCAAAATGCAGCTTGGGTATTTCCAGGTGATAGCCGAACCGGTTTCGACCTGAGTCCAGGAAATTTTCGAGTTCACACCACGGCACGCACCCCGCTTGGTGACGAAGTTATAGATGCCGCCAACGCCGTTTTCATCACCGGGATACCAGTTCTGCACCGTGGAATATTTTATTTCGGCATCGTCGAGCGCGATCAACTCAACAACCGCGGCATGCAGTTGGTTTTCATCGCGCATGGGCGCCGTGCAGCCTTCGAGATAACTGACGTATGAGCCTTTGTCAGCGATGATCAGGGTGCGCTCAAATTGCCCGGTGTTTTCCGCATTGATCCGAAAGTAGGTCGACAGCTCCATCGGGCAGCGCACACCGGGCGGAATGTAAACGAACGAACCATCCGTAAAGACGGCCGAGTTCAGCGTCGCGTGCTTATTGTCCGTATAGGGAACCACCGAGCCCATATACTGCTTTACGAGGTCCGGATGTTCTTTAATGGCTTCGGAAATCGAACAGAAAATGACACCGACTTCTTGGAGCTTCTTCTTAAACGTCGTCGCCACCGACACACTATCGAACACCGCATCAACCGCCACAGTCGCTGCCCCTTCGACACCGGCAAGAACCTCTTGCTCTTTCAAGGGAATGCCCAGCTTCTCGTAAGTCTTCAGCAATTCCGGATCGACCTCATCCAGGCTTTTCGGTTTCTCTTTATTTTTCGGCGAAGCGTAATAATGGGCGTCCTGATAATTGATCGGCGGAAACGCGACTTTGGCCCATTCCGGTTCAGGCATGGTCAACCAGTGGCGGAATGCCTTTAACCGCCATTCGAGCAGCCATTCGGGGTCTTCCTTTTTCGCCGAAATGAACCGAACGATATCTTCGTTAAGACCTTTCGGTGCCGTTTCCATTTCGATATCGGTGACGAAGCCGTATTTATACTTTTGCTCCGTAACGTCACGAACTTGCTGTTCTGTTTGGGCTGTCGCAGCCATGCCGTATTATTCCTTCCTCTTAACCGTTTTGCTTCATTTTAAAATTTTTTAAATAATATTTATCCTGTGGACCTAAGTGCGGCCGGTGAGGACTTTTGCTGTTTCGGCGGGGGGTTGGGCGTGCCCAACTCGGCAAGCGTTACTTCCGTCAGTGCTTTATGAATGGCCCGGTTAACTTTGTTCCAGTTTCCGCTCATGGGACAGTCGAATTGAATGCCGCACTCTTCATCGGAGCCGTCGACACAGGCGGTTAATGAAATCGGTCCTTCGACGGCCTGAATAATATCCGCCGCCGTAATCTCTTCGGCAGACCGGCTTAGCGTGTAACCGCCGGCAGCACCGCGATGAGAAATAACCAAGCCGCCTTTCACCAAAGCATTTAAAAGCTTTGCGATTGTCGGAATGGGCACTGCCGTTTCGAGCGAAATTTGCGTCGTCGTGCGGACACGTTCCGGTTCATGAGACATTTTGCTCATGGCGACAATGGCGTAATCGGTGAGCCGGTTGAGGCGTAACATGAAAAGGCAAATCCTTACTGAATTAGTAAAGATTAGATATTGATCATGAAAGGATAAATCAAGACAAATTTAGTCAGGTTTAAGCCGCCAGCCCCAGAGTCTCGCCAATTTTTGGCCGACGCCGCCAAAAAATCGTCAATACTCCCTAAAAATCAGGGGTTTTAGGCCTGTGCGGCAAATTGAACTTTGTGCCCCAAGCCCTTCCAAGCATCGATAAACCGTTCAATATCGCTGGACGTACTGGTCCATCCCAGGCTGACCCGGATTGCCTCCGCGGCGGTATTCCCGGCGCCCATGGCTTCCAAGACATGGGACGCACCAACCTTGCCCGAAGAACACGCCGCCCCCGCACTCACGGCCACGCCGGCCAAATCCAGGGCCATCACTTGAGTTTCGCTCGAAACACCCGGTAGTGTCAGGCATGTCGTGTTGGCCAGCCGTTCCACATTTTCTCCGAAAATTTGAGTAGCCGGCATGACATCGTGGGCCTTTTTCTCGAGTTCCGCTTGCAAGCCTCTCAGCCGATTCGCTTCCCCATCGATATCGCCGGCATACTGAACCGCGGCACCAAGCCCGGCGATGCCCGGGGCGTTTTCCGTGCCGCCCCGATAACCGCGCTCCTGTCCGCCGCCCTTTATGATGGCTTTGAGAACGGCCGTGTCCTTAACAATGAGCGCGCCCGCGCCATGCGGCCCGCCGATCTTATGAGAGGAAATACTCATCATATCCAAGCCGAGGCCGGCAAAGTCGAGCCGTGTCTTGGCCGTCCCTTGCACCGCATCGCAATGAACGAGCGCCGCATGTTTCTTGGCAATATCAATAATGGTTTCGATCGGTTGAATAACCCCGGTTTCGTTATTCGCCAACATGACAGAAACCAATACCGATTCGGATCGGGCACTGCTTAATAAAGCCTCGAGGGCGGTACAATCGACAATTCCGTTTTGGTCAACCGGAATGCGTTTTATGTCATCCCGGGCATCTAATACGGATACATGTTCAACGGCCGATACAAACACATGATCACGGCGAATGCCGCATAACGCGAGACTGTTCGCTTCGGTGCCGCCCGATGTAAAAATGATGTCGGCGGGCTCAGCATGAATGAAATCAGCAAGGGCTTCGCGGGCGTCTTCGATATAGCGGCGTACATCCCGGCCGAATTTGTGCACCGATGACGGATTCCCCAGTAATGAGAGGACATGCCTGGATGCCTCCAAGGCTTCCGGGCGGATGGGTGTTGTTGCGTTATGATCGAGATAAACCGGCTCGTTCATGATGAAGCACCCCCAAAAGCGGTATGAATATCTGAATCAGAAAAATGCTTACGAACGTCCCGAGGCGGCCGGTTTCTTTTCCGTCACGGACTCTTCTTCGTCTGCGGTTTGTTTTTGCGCATCCAATGCGGCGACCCGGTCCATTAAATGCGCAACCTGGCCCCGCAAATCCTCAATGGTCCGCAACACGGGGTCCGGACAGCCATCAATCGGCTGGCCGTATGCCTCAAACTGTTTTGGTTTATTTTTATCCTGCGGCATCACGACCCGCGCCGGAATACCAACCGCCGTCGTCCCAGCCGGCACATCGTGCGTAACGACGGCATTAGAGCCGACACGCGCCCCTTCGCCGATGGTGATGTCACCAAGAATTTGCGCACCGGAACCAACGATCACATTATTTTCCAAAGTCGGGTGGCGTTTCATGTCGATTTGAGCGGCCGAATCGACCGATGGCGCAATGCCGCCGAGTGTCACCCCATGATAAAGCGTGACATCATCACCGATCACCGAGGTTTCGCCGATCACTACGCCAGTGCCATGATCAATTACAAAACGACGGCCGATTTTCGCCCCCGGATGAATCTCGATGGAAGTCAGCATCCGCCCGAGATGTGAAATAAACCGGCCCAACAAGAACCACTTATGCCGCCAGAGGGCGCTCGATAACCGATAGAATAAAATGGCATGCAGCCCCGGATAGCACAGAAACACCTCCAGCCGCGATTTAGCGGCGGGGTCACGCGTCATAAAGGCGCGAATATCTTCTTGTAGCCTCTTGAATATCATCGTCTTGAGAGTATCTTACGAATGCCCAATCTCGGCGAAGTTGAGCCACGCTGACCACTGTAGCCCCTTCGAATTGATGTGAAAGGGTTGCTCAACATCGTTTAATTTCAAGTATATAGGACACATCCGTCAATTCATCAAGAAAACGGCTTTGATATTCTGTAATTTTGCGCAGAATGCGCCCCTAACCTACATTCCTGGCCTAAAATTGAAGGCCTTCATTTCGGGAGAGACCGCGGATTAACCATGCCAGAAATCATTTTTAACGGACCGGAAGGCCGCCTCGAAGGGCGCTATACCCACTCGAAACAACCGAATGCACCGATCGCCCTGGTGCTTCATCCTCACCCGCAGCATGGCGGCACCATGAATAACAAAATCGTTTACTCGATGTTTCAAACGTTCACGGCCCGGGGATTTTCCGTTCTTCGATTTAACTTCCGCGGTGTCGGTCGTTCGCAGGGCCGGTTCGATAACGGTCAGGGCGAGTTGAGCGATGCCGCCTCCGCCCTCGATTGGATGCAAACCATTAACCCCAACGCCAAGGATTGTTGGATCGGCGGATTCTCATTCGGCGCCTGGATCGCCATGCAGCTTATGATGCGTCGGCCTGAAATCGGTAGCTTTATCGCCGTCGCCCCGCCGGCGAGTGTGCACGACTTTTCGTTCCTCGCCCCCTGCCCGTCTTCAGGCATGATCATCCACGGCAGTAATGACGACATCATTCCAAGCGCATCGGTCGATAAATTGGCGGAGAAAATTTCAAGCCAGAAGAACATCACGCTTGATTACCGTTTAATCAACGGCGCCGACCACTTCTTCCAAGATCACATGAACACGCTCGACGATTACTTTGGTGATTACGTCGACAAGTCCATGACCGAAGAAGAAGTCGCTTAAATAATCCTGCTTGAACCTAAACTTTATGCAAGACGCCGCCGGTCGTTGGCGCGCTGACCCCTGTCGTGCCCGGCACTGTTAAGGCAAGGCCATAGAGTGAACGGACGGCAAAAAACCCGAAGGCTTGCGCCTCCAACGCATCCCCCATCCACCCAACCGCCTCGACCGGCTCGACAGGAACGTTTAGGGCATCGGTTAACAAGTCCATTAGTGTTTCGTTATGGCGGCCGCCGCCGCAAACCAACCATCGTTTCGGCTGAGCCGGAAAAAAAGCACATGATTTGCGCACCGCTTCGGCGGTCAAGGCCGTTAACGTAGCGGCTCCGTCTTCCGGTGATAACCCGGTCGAAGCATCAATCGAAAAGTCCAACCGGTCGAGCGATTTCGGCGGCTCTTGCTTAAAATAAGGATGCGACAATAACGTTGATAAAACATCCTGATTGACCGTTCCCGACCGGGCTAAACGGCCGCCCGTATCGTATGGCTGTTGGATAGTTTGCTGCACCCAGTCATCGATCAGGGCATTGCCCGGCCCTGTATCGAACGCAAGGATCGCATCGCCATTTCCGATCCACGTCACGTTGGCAACGCCGCCCACGTTGAGCACGGCTAGCGGTTTTTCGATCTCGTCTGCCAACGCACAATGATAAAGCGGCGCTAAGGGCGCACCTTGCCCACCGGCGGCCATATCCGCCTGGCGCAAATCGTTGACGACGGCAATGCCCGTTAATCGGGCCAATAACGCGCCGTCACCGATCTGATAGGTTTTGCCCGCATCCGGTTGGTGCAGCACCGTGTGACCATGAAAACCGATGATGTCGATATCACCCGGCGCCAAGTCATTCTCATCAAGCAGCTGCTGCACGGCAGCGGCATGTTTTTCGGTTAGCGCCTTGATCGTCTCATCCCACGCGGGAGCTTGATCTGGCTTTCGGCCCAACAGCGCGCGCAATTGAAGGCGGAAAAGTTCGTCATAGGGCGTATGAACAACCGGACCGAATCGGTTGATGCTTTGACCATCGGTTTCGATCAGGGCGGCGTCAATCCCATCCATGGACGTGCCGCTCATCAGCCCAATGGCCGTGATGATCGGGTGTTTATCCTGGTCTGGTTGCCGTACCTGCCCCATGTCTTTCCTTGATCGGTTCGAACGTTGTAGGCTGCCAATGATTGTGATATTCACCAGCGCTCCCGACAAGAGCAGATTGCCGCACGAATGACCCAATACCGCTCGGACTTTATCCGCACCGTGACCGAACGAGGTTACCTCCATCAGTGCACGGACCTTGACGCCTTGGATGCCCAAGCGGCTGAACAAACGGTCACCGCCTATATCGGCTTTGACTGCACGGCGCCAAGCCTACATGCCGGGAGCCTCGTTTCAATCATGTTGCTGCGCGCCTTGCAAAAGTCAGGGCACAAGCCAATCGTGTTGATGGGCGGCGGCACATCAAAAGTCGGCGACCCTTCCGGTAAAGACGAATCGCGCCAGCTTCTTGGTGATGACGACATCGCCAAAAATATGGCCGGCATCAAAAATGTATTTTCAAAATACCTGACATTTGGCGATGGGCCCACCGATGCCGTCATGGTCAATAACGCCGACTGGCTTGATGGCCTCGAATACATTCCCTTTCTGCGCGAATACGGCCGGCATTTTTCCGTCAACCGGATGCTGACATTTGAAAGCGTCAAACTCCGTCTCGAACGGGAACATCCGCTCAGCTTTCTCGAATTCA
>Ga0181593_10001044_pt1 | contig 24887 bp, 25 predicted proteins | sample 071ome_19_FD_133756 | JGI IMG/M metagenome (GOLD analysis project Ga0181593, IMG submission 133756) | Coastal salt marsh microbial communities from the Groves Creek Marsh, Skidaway Island, Georgia - 071413AT metaG (megahit assembly) | ecosystem: Environmental > Aquatic > Marine > Intertidal...
ACACTTTGTTGTAGGGATACATAAGCACCTCCAGTTGTGGATTTATATTAGCGAATACATATTGCATTCACTAATAAAACCGCACTTGGCGAGCGTCAGCGAGACAAGGAAACGGCACACGTTCATGTGCCTTTCCCTGCGTCATCTTCGGATGGATACATAAGCATTGACTCAACTAACTTATGCAGCCCTGCATCTTTTAGTTCCTCGAAAAGAATATTGTGAGCCTGTGCAAGACCCGCGTGTTCAAACTCCAGACATGCGATAGTTTCATAATACTCTCGAGATTTTGGGCCACCCATCTCTTCTTGTAGCGCCTTATGTTGTTTGATCTGGTCCATAAGGGCAGTCTTTCGACGGATGGTTCTGCGGCTGGAATTACAAAGGGCAGCCAATACTTTGCCCAGTTCTATTAAGGGTACGGTTTCGTTCGACATTTACATGCCCTCCTTCAAATTAGGGTTAGTGCCATACCTCACAAGCAACTCTTTGTTTCTGGCCTGCTTGATCATGTTCCTAGTTCCTGGCGACCTGCCAATTGGGAAAGCAATCAAGGCATCTGCATACTCGGCCATCTCACCATTGCGAATGAACCCAGCAGCCTTGCCGAATTGATCCCAATTAGCGGGAAACTTAGCGACAGAATAGCCACGCTCTTTCGCATACCACTCACCAAGGGTGTCAGCACCACGAGCACAGCCAGACACAATCTCGATCTCCTCATCACGCTGCGACAACAAAAAGTCACAACGATTCTTCAACAACTTGTAATCTTTAAACTCACGAGAACCAGCAATAATCACTTTGAACATCAAACTCTCCTAATGATAGAAATCACAAGAAAAACCGCACGTTGGACGCGTTAGCGACCAACGATTGGCATTCAGCTAAGTGATAGTAGCTAGGGACTACTATGGTGAATGTTGCAGGATGAACCCAAAATGTTGCAGGGTTGTTGCAGGTTGATGTTGCAGGATAAGTGTTTGATTTTTAACGTTTGTTGCAGGTGTTGCAGGTTAAATCAAATTCAATTCAAATTTGAGGTGTTTTTTTAAAATAAAACGTAATATTTCGTCATGTCGTTTTACCTACTACACCTGCAACATTTTGTCTCGGAAGTAGGAAAAACCGTTTAGGATCAAGGAGCTAGGAGTGTTGCAGGATGAATTTCGCCAACCTGCAACAATCTTGCAACAACCTGCAACACGCCCTAGCACCTAGTCAATGGGTAAAAACCACTGTTAATTGTCAATCTGACACTGTTTAGGGGTGGGGATCGGCACACAACCCCTCCTCAATTTTAAAAAAGGCGCTCGGTTTCCCTCGCGCCCTAGTTCTTAGCTCCTATTCTTCTGGTATGTAACATATCCATTTCTGGTGGATGGGATGCAGTATGGGGTCAGCTTCACAAACTGCGTTGTCTGGTAGTTCAGATGCTGGGAAGGGGACGATGTTGGCGTAAAATGCGTTAACACCGGCTGCTGCGAATACAAGCAAGCCAATTGGCAAGATGTCTTTAGCTTTGAACTGCATGGTTAGTACCTCTCTAAGTAAGTGCTGGCGTCAACGTGTGCTGATACCTCTGAAGCGTTCTCGATGTCTTCTAAACTGTCTTCGATGTCGAGAAGTGTGAAGGCGATGACACCTAAGAAGATGTCGTCTGGGTTTTCTTTAGCGTATTCCCAAGCCTTAGCTCCTAGCTCTTTGGCTTTGGCGGTTGTCTCTGGGTCGGTTAGCTTTTGTTTAAGGGCTAGGGCCTGTGTCTTCAGTGTGTCCATGTTCAAGTCAATCTTTGTAAATCTCATATACAACTCCTAGTGAATTCGAAAACAAAACCGTGCCGACACGAGGGACGAGTGGCGGGGGGCCCCAGACAAGGTTCCAACAGTCAAATGCAAAACAAGGTTCCGTAATCCGAATCCGGGGATAGGGGCTACGAACTATGGGCTTGGGGAGATAATGAGTGAGCGATTCAGAACTCAATTTTCAAATTTTTTTCTGAAAAAATTTCCGCTAGTATTAGCAACGCTAAAGCAACGGACTGCCACTTATGGTTACTCAAACAGACAGGTACTGCACTGCCTGTCGGCAAACAAAACTCAAGGATGAGTTCAAGACACAAACGATGTGTCACCAGTGTTATCACATTAAACGAGCCGAGCGATCTGGCCGCGACCTTCTTCATTACATGCGAAAAGCTGTATCCAAGCTCAAAAGCACTCGGTCAAAGCAGGGTGTTGATTTCGAGCTGAACGCCGAGGATTTGCTGGATATATGGCAAAAGCAGGAGGGCAAGTGTGCGTTGTCAGGCGTATATATGACACACGCGCCGTATGCGAATAACTTCAATTCAAAGAACGTCAGTATTGATCGCCTCGACCACTCGAAGGGCTATTACCCGACGAACGTGCAGCTTGTCTGCTCTGCGGTGAACATGATGCGAGGCAACATGAACCAAGAGGACTTCACTTGGTGGATCTTGAATATTTATAAACACTATTGCGAGTAAGTATTAGCAACGGTAATATACGGCGATGGAAGAAGAAATCAGAGAAGAAATGATCTCCATCGATGGTTTCGAGGACGCAATCATCGGCACCGCACTGAAGCAAGATGGTGAAACGGAAGTTCTGGTGTACGACGGGTACAAGGCGGCTGAGATTTTCAAAAGCATAGACCCGAACGTCGATATCTCCCTGTACCTCAAGTTCCTTGATGCACAAGGTGAGGGGGATCGAACACCGATCTTCGTCTATTTGGATAAGAGCGTGAAAGAGGATGTCGTCGAACAACAGCGAGCTTACCTCCATTGATAAGTACGCGACGGATGCCGTTGAGTTCAGAGCGCATGTCCCATACATGGGGCTCGAAAACAACCATCTAACCGCGCAGCAAGAAAAGTTAGTCATGTTGATCTGTTCAGGCATGACGATTGCCGCTGCTGGACGTGGTGCGGGGTACTCATCCCCAGACACTGCCTATAAAGCGGCTCGACTGCCCCAAGTGCAGCAGGCAGTTGAATACTTTCGTAGTCAAATGCGTGAGGAAGTGAAATTCACTCATGCAAATGCTCATGCGATGTACATGGACGCCTATCAAGCGTCTGCGACAGCGACTGAGATGAAAAATACGGTGGACAGTCTGGTGAAGCTGCATGGACTAGCCGCCCCGGAGCAGCAAGCGCAGCTCAACATCAACATTAATGCGTCATCTAAGCAGTTAGAACGCATGTCTGATGAGGAGCTGCTGTCGATTGCTGGGAAGGACGATAAATACCTAGAGCCAGTGGCTGTAGATGAGTGAGGTACAGATAAACCAGATCCAGTGTCGCAGATGTAAGAACCTGCACTCTGAGACTCTGTTTAGCGGCAACGACAGACTGTGCGTCTACTGCAAGGCAGATGACGCGGAGCGATTAGTCGTCCCCGCTCAAACAGAAACGGTTGTCGAAGAAGAGCAAGAGGCATCGGTAGAGGAAAAAGCCAGAGCAGAACTGGCTATGCGGTTTCTTACTAGAAAGAGGTTGCTGCCCTTTGTTGAAAGATTTAATCCAGACTACCAAGCGGGTTGGGTTCATAAGGATGTGTGCCAACGCTTGGAAAGGTTTTCGCGCATGGTTGTGGAGAAGAAATCTCCTCGGCTTATGCTCTTCTTACCTCCGCGACATGGGAAGTCTACTCTCGCGTCTATTGCGTTCCCAGCGTGGCACCTTGGCCGTAATCCCGGTCACGAGTTCATCTCCTGTAGCTATAGCGGTTCGCTCGCTATGGGCTTCAGTCGAAAAGTTCGTGGACTCTTGCGTGAGCCAACTTACAAGACTGCATTCAAAACTCGTCTCGATCCTGAAAGCCAAAGCGCCGAATCTTGGCTTACCACATCAGGCGGTGGCTACGTTGCTGCTGGTGTTGGCGGCGGTATTACTGGTAAGGGCGCTCACATCCTTGTCATCGATGATCCTGTAAAGAACCGAGAAGATGCCGAGTCTCAAAACAATCGTGACGCAAATTGGGACTGGTATACGTCAACCGCCTATACGCGACTTGCTCCTGGCGGCGGCGTACTTGTCATTCTTACTCGCTGGCACGATGACGATCTGGCAGGACGACTCCTTAAAGCAACCGCTGAAGGAGGTGATGAGTGGGAGGTTGTTCGATATCCAGCTATAGCAGAGGAAGTAGAAGATTATCGGGAGATGGGCGAAGCCCTACACCCTGAACGTTATGACGCCGAGGCCCTAGACCGTATACGAAAGGCCGTAGGCCCTAGGGACTGGTCAGCTCTCTACCAGCAGAATCCCGTAGCTGATGACGGAGATTATTTCACGCGGGACATGATTCAGTATTTTGATGAAGATGAAGTCGATCTTGATGAAATGCGTTTCTACGCTGCGTGGGACTTGGCGATTGGCAAGAAGGATCGCAACGACTACTCAGTCGGAATGGTTATTGGTGTTGATTCTTATGACCGGCTGTTCATTGTCGATGTTGTACGGGGTAGGTTCGACGGTTTCGAGATTGTAGAGCAGATCTTAGATCTGTACGAAGTCTGGAAACCTTCGATCATCGGGATTGAAAAGGGCCACATCGAGATGGCACTTGGACCTTTCCTCGAAAAGCGTGTGCGGGAACGTGGGCTGTACGAAGCCTATTTCAAAGACCTCAAGACGGGGCGTAGGGACAAAGAAGCTCGGGCTAGGGCCATTCAGGGCCGAATGCAGCAGGGCATGGTGTTCCTTCCAAAAAACCAAATCTGGACTGGACCGCTGGTAGCAGAACTACTGCGGTTCCCAAACGGTGTTCATGACGACCAAGTTGATGCGTTGGCTTGGCTCGGTCTGATGATGACTGAGTTTGCTACCTATCAAGCACCAGTGGTGAGAGAACCATCGTGGCGAGACAGGATCGACTACCTGTTTAAGACGCCGCGTAACAAATCAGCCATGAGCGCATGACTATGAGCAAATACGACGACGAATCGGTAACAGCCAGTAATCAATGGGACCGCTACATAAGAGCTAGGGACAATGGTCATCTTGACTATATTGAGATGGCTAAGAAGTGTGATTCCTACTATCGAGGTGAGCAGTGGGACGAAGCAGATATTGCTGCGCTCGATGCCGAGGGTAGACCCGCCCTAACGATCAACACGATTCTGCCTACTATTAATACTGTGTTGGGCGAGCAGTCCACACGGCGAGCGGATATCCAATTCAAACCAAGACGAGGAGGTGATGCCGAAGTCGCGCAAACGCTGAATAAGATGTACATGCAGATTGCCGACAACAACAAACTCGATTGGGTCGAGCAGCAGGTATTTGCAGATGGTCTCATCATGGATGGTCGTGGTTACTTCGATGTGCGGATGGATTTCTCTGATCATGTCGAGGGTGAGATCCGAATCACGGCAAAAGACCCTCTCGATATCCTGCCCGACCCAGATGCAAAAGATGCAGACCCTAAGACTTGGAACGAAGTCTTTGAAACCAAGTGGATGACCCTAGACGAGATAGAAGAGTTATATGGGAAGAAGAAGGCAGAGGCTCTCCAGTTTATTGCGGAGAACGGAAACTCATTTGGGCGGGATAGTATCGAGTACGAGGAGACTCGTTTTGGGGACATTGACTCTACAGATGATTACCTTGGTGCTGGTATTCCTGGCGATGACGAGTACCGAAACGTAAAAGCCCTTAGGGTGATCGAGCGCCAGCATAAGCGCATCACTCGCATAGATTGTTTTGTTGACCCTAATACGGGTGATCAGCGGGAAGTTCCTGAAGCTTGGAGTGACCGTAAGGCGAAGAAGTTCGCTAAAGAGTACGGCCTAAGCATTATTACTAAGACCAAGCGCAAAGTCCGTTGGACCGTTACTTGCGACAAGGTGGTCTTGTTCGATGACTGGTCGCCATACAACGACTTTACTGTCGTTCCTTACTTTGCGTACTTCAGGCGGGGTCGCCCATTCGGGATGGTTCGTAACCTGCTATCACCGCAGGAACAGCTCAACAAGATCGCCAGCCAAGAGCTGCACATTGTCAACACCACTGCTAACAGCGGTTGGATGGTTGAGAGTGGCTCGCTGGTGGGCATGACAGTCGATGACCTCGAAGAGCATGGGGCAGAGACAGGGTTGGTTGTTGAATATGCGCGGGGTACAAACCCGCCGGTCAAGATTCAACCTAACCAGATACCAACGGGCCTAGACCGTATTTCCCAGAAAGCTGCCGTAAACATAAAGGCCATATCGGGGATCAACGACTCGATGCTCGGCTCTGACAGTGCAGAGGTGTCGGGCGTAGCTATCCAAGCGAAGCAGAACCGTGGCGCGATCATGATCCAAGTGCCGCTCGACAATCTGCGTAAGACCCGCCAGTACCTAGCCGAAAAGATCCTAAACCTGTTGCAGACCTTCTACACCGAACAGCGTGTGATTCAGGTGACAAACGACAGTGACCCTCTGAAGCCTAGAGAGCCAATGATCATCAACGAGATGACGCCAGAGGGAACCATCATCAACGACTTAACGCTGGGTGAGTACGACGTTGTGGTTAGTACCGCTCCAGCTAGGGACAGCTTCGATGAAGTTCAATTCGCGGAAGCTCTTAATTTGCGTAATGCTGGTGTTGCTATTCCTGATGACGCCATTATCGAGTACAGCCACCTAGCTAAGAAGGGTGAGCTTGCCAAACGTATCCGCATGATCACAGGTGTCGAGCGTACTCCAGAGCAGATGGAGATCGCGGCAATGCAGCAGCAGATGGCTATGCAGCAGTTGCAGCTTGAAATTGCCAAGCTCGAAGCCGAAGTCCAGAAGATTCAGTCAGAAGCAGCGATCAACATCGCCAAGGTACAGGATGTGGCCGATGTTCAGCCGAATCTGAGACTGCAAGAACTTCAATCCAAGCTCCAGATGAAGATGGAAGAACTCAACCTACGTCGAGAATTGTCTTCTATGACAAACCAGATGAGGTCGGAGCAACAGCAAACCCAAGCCGCAGCAAGAATAGCCGCTACTGCTATGCAGACTGCAAACAGACCCACGACAGGAGGCCAATGAGATGGCTGAGACTCAAGAAGAAAACAAAATCATGTACGACACAATGCCCGGAGGCGACCCTATTGAAGAGGGGGAGAACATTGACCTCAACTTTGGTATCGATGACGACGGGAATGTGATCGAAGAAGAGGAGCCTGAAGAGGATGTGGCCGAAGAAACCCAAGACACCGTTGTGGAAGAAGAGGTCGATGCAGACCCCGAGCCAGCAGTTGAAGAACCTGAAGCTGAGACAACGGATGAAGCAGAGGTTGAAGAACCTGAAGAAGTAGAAGAGGCCGTTGCAGAGGTAGAGGAAGAGCCACAAGAAGCGCCTAAAAAGCCGATGGTGCCCAAATCACGGCTGGATGAGGTGTTGGCGAAGCAAAAAGCACTGCAAAAGCAGCTCGATGAGATGAAAGCGCAGCAGGAACCTGCCGAAAATGCGCCTGAAGCCTACGATTTCGACGCAAAAGAGGTCGAATACCAGCAGTTGCTCCTAGACGGTGAGTCCCAGAAGGCTGCTTCGTTGCGTCAAGAGATGCGAAAAGCCGAACGTGAGCAGTTGACTTACGAAATGCGGCAAGAAATGACGCAAAAAGTGTCTGCAAACGCCCAAGCCACTGCTTTGCAGCAGGCTGCGAACGAGTTGGAGGCGAATTTCCCGGTGTTTGACCAGAATTCTGCCGATTACAACGCTGAAATTACGCAAGAAGTCATCGAATTGCGCGATGCGTTCATAGTTCAAGGCTTTGAAGCGGTTGATGCACTGTCAAAAGCTGCAAATTTCGCCATCAAATCGCACGGATTGGAAGCTCCTAGCACTTTGGACGCACCCCAAGCCCCTAAAGCGAAGGCTGTAGACGAAGTTGCGAAGAAAAGAGCCGAAGTCAGCAAGAAATTGAAGGCTGCGGAAGCTCAACCACCCGAATTACCCGGAGAAAGTTCGGCTAATCGCGGCGAAAAACCACTCGACCTTTCAACCATGACGGAAGAGGAATTCAACGCGCTACCAGAAGCCACACTGAAGCGGCTACGGGGCGATGTGCAATAGGTATGTGATATGCCGAAAGAGAGAGATCCCCGCCTGAAACGGGCTGGAGTGAGCGGATACAACAAGCCTAAGCGAACACCGAGTCACCCTAAGAAGTCACACATTGTTGTGGCTAAAGAGGGTGACAAGGTGAAGACCATCCGGTTCGGTCAGCAGGGCGTCAAGACTAACCAAACGGTAGGTCAACGTAAGGCGTTCAAAAGCCGCCACTCGAAGAACATAGCCAAAGGAAAAATGTCTGCGGCTTGGTGGGCTGACCGTGTGAAATGGAGCCCGTCGAAAACCAAGTCCAAATCTACGAAGTGGAAGAAAGGGAGCTAGTTATGTTCAAGCCATGTGCATCGTGTAAGACCAGACAACTTTGTAAGCGGGAAGGGAAGTGCAGACTCAAAGCAAAACCAACTTCCAAGCGAAAGCCACGTAGAGGCTACTAATGGCACGAACTGACGAGGCGAAATGGAAACGCATCGTTGCAAGTGTAAAAGCAGGATCGAAAGGCGGTAAGCCGGGGCAGTGGAGTGCTAGGAAGGCACAGCTCGCAACACAGCGTTATAAAAAATCGGGTGGTGGATACACCGGGGCTAAGACCAAAGCTCAGAAGTCCTTGAGTAAGTGGACGAAAGAGAAGTGGGGTACTAAGTCTGGTAAGAACAGCACTCAGGGATCGAAAGCTACGGGTGAACGGTACTTACCCAAGAAGGCCCGAGAAGCGTTAAGTAAGAAAGAGTACGCAGCGACAAGTAGAAAAAAACGCGCTGATATCAAGAAAGGCAAACAGTTCAGTAAGCAACCCAGGAGGATCGCTAAGAAAACATCACGCTATAGGTAAGTGACATGGTTGAATTATCCGAAGACACAAGTGTAACCATCCCACTTAGAAACCTAATTGCGTTAGTTGTTGCGACAGCCGTAGCGGTGCTTGGCTACAGCGAACTCAATTCCAGACTGACAACCCTAGAACATGGACAGTCGATCCAAGACATGACGATCCGTGAGAACGCTGCGTTCGTGAGAGAGTGGCCGCTCGGCGAAAGAGGAGCCTTACCTGATGATCTTATACAGAACGCGAATATCGCTGCGCTCGAAAGAAGGCAGGATGACTTCGAGGAATACCGGGATCGAATCAACGAGCTGCAAATTGAAATCAACAAAGTAAACGGTCATAGCGAGACCCAAGCGCAGAAGATCGAATCCCTGTTTGACCTATGGAATTCGCAGCTCGCTGAGAGGGTTGCGAATTAGTATTAGTGTTAGTAATATATTTGTACCTTCGTCTATCAGTACGATAACTGGTCGGCCCGTAGCCGTAAAAAACGTACTTACCTCGCCTGCAAAGGCGTAAAACCTGCCGGGGTCGTCCCTCGTTAACAACACGCTAATACGTTGCTTCACGACACGAAGCTACGGATTAGCCGCTCCAAATATATTAGCAAAGCTAATGTATAAGTCGGCTGAACTAGAAAATTAGAACGCATATAAGGAGGCCCTCGATGGCTCTTACTAACTTTGCGTCCTTGACTTCCAATCAGCTTACTGCATGGAGCAGGGACTTCTGGCGGGTGGCACGTAATTTGTCATTCGTAAACCAGTTCGCGGGAACTGGTCAAAACGCTATGGTTCAGCGCGTAACTGAACTCACCAAATCCGACAAAGGCACCAAGGCGGTAATCACGCTTTTGGCTGACATGACTGGAGATGGTGTAACGGGCGACAACACTTTGGAAGGTAACGAAGAAGCGTTACGCGCCTATGACATCACGATTGAGCTGGATCAGCTTCGATTCGCAAACCGAATCGCAGGTCGATTGGCCGATCAGAAGTCAGTTGTTAACTTCCGTGAAACTTCTCGTGACGCACTTGCTTATGCAATGGCTGATCGTATGGACCAGTTAGCATTCTTGACTCTCTCTGGTGTTGCATACACTCACAAGAACAACGGTGCTCTCCGTACTACGTCATCTACGACGGGTCTTGAGTTGGCCGATCTTGAGTTCGCTTCAGACGTTAGCGCCCCGACTGGTGATCGTCATCGACGTTGGGATGCAACGAACGGCTTGGTTGCTGGCGACACTACTGCGGTAGTTGCTGCTGACAGCATGAGCTACGAGTGTATCGTGAACCTGAAAGCCTACGCCAAGGATAACTACCTCCGTGGTATCCGAGGTCAAGGTGGCGACGAGGTATTCCACCTCTTCGTAACTCCCCAGCAGATGAAAGCTCTGAAGCTCGATAGCGACTTCTTGGCGAACGTCCGAAACGCTGGCATCCGAGGCCCCAGCAACCAGTTATTCGCTGGTTCTTCAAGCCTCATGGTCGATGGGATCATGGTTCATGAGTTCCGTCATGTCTTCAACACTAGTGGTGCTACTGCTGGTACTTCTTCTAACGCTGGCGCTGCCGGTTATAAGTGGGGAGCAGATGCAGATGTAAACGGAGCGCGAGCCCTGTTCTGCGGAGCACAAGCCCTGGCAATGGCTGATATCGGCCTGCCTGAAGTTGTAGAAGACACTTTCGACTATGGGAACCAGCAGGGTATCTCAATCGGCAAGATCTTCGGCTTACGCAAGCCCAAGTACAACTCCGATGTAAGCGGTTCTGTTCAGGACTTCGGCGTAATCGCCCTAGACACTGCACAGTAAGAAATATGGCACCTCCTTCGGGGGGTGCCTTTTTTATTTAAGAGGATACCGAAATGGCCCTTTGGAATATGTTCAGGAAGAAGAAAGAGAAGAAAGAGAAGCTCGCAGCAAAGCGGAAAAAACCAGCGAACAAAAACCCAATAGGTCGAATGAAGCGGGGCAGTGCTAACACTAAGACCAATAGAGATGTTGATGCAGCTCCCGGCAAGACTAGCCCAAATCCAAGAGCGCGAAAGCAGAGTCTGACGAGAGACAAAGTAAAAACTGTCAAAACTAAAGGCGGTGATTACGATGTTTATAAGAAGAAGTCAGCCGCTGCCAAGTCGTTCCGTTCAGCTTTCAAAGAGGCGAAAGGTAAGGGGTATAAGACCTTTACTTGGAACGGCAAGAAGTACACCACTAAAACTAAGTAAGGGTTATTGATGAAAGTAATCACAGACAAAGAGGTCCGTGTAACCACGATGGGCGGTACTGCCGTTTTGTTTCAACCAGGAGTTGAAAGAGAAGTCGCAGATGAGATTGGTCTCCTTGCTATTCAGATGGGAGCCAAGCAGGTCGGGGATGCCCCGATACAAACTGAGGTAGTAGTCGAAGACGAACCCGAAGTTGTTGAAGAGATTGAAATACAACTAACGGATCAAGACTTGATCGATTGTCTGGAAGGGCTAATCGAAGACGGTGATCCAGAAAATTTTAAAGCCGATGGCGCTCCTAAAGCGCAGGTAGTGAACAAGCTCATGGGCCGTGCAGTTTCTAGTGAAGAAAGAGACGCAGCCTGGGAGCAGGTTCTTAATTCATAGAGGGTAGATAAATGGCAGTTACTGTCCAAAGCGTGATTGATAGGGTCCAAACAACATTACAGGACACCACTGGTATCCGTTGGCCTGTAACTGATGAGTTGGTTTTGTGGGTGAACGACGCCCAGCGAGAGATAGCACTGCTCAAGCCTGATGCCAGCGCAAAGAATGAGACTGTAACTTTGTCTACGGGTACGAAACAAGCAATCCCTACAGGCGGGAACAGGTTACTTCGCGTTGTTCGTAATATGTCAGCGGCCTCAAATGGCACTGGTGGCAGGGCAGTTAGATTGGTGAGCCGAGAGGTACTCGATGCACAGACACCCAATTGGCACGACCCTACTGTTTCTGGGGACGCTTCTCACGGGACCACGGTCAAGCACTATGTCTACGATGAGTCTAACCCCCGTAACTTTTATGTGTACCCCGGTGTTTCGGGTAGTGCATACCTAGAGATTGTCTACTCATCTAACCCGATTACTGTTGGTTTGACTGGCGACAACACCAATTTGGATGTCCCTGATATCTACGCGAACGCGGTAGCAGATTACGCACTCTTTCGTGCATACACCAAGGACGCCGAATACGCAGGTAACGCCCAGCGAGCAAGCACTCACTACAACCTGTTTATTAACAGCGTTACTGGTAAAGGTCAGATCGACATCATAACCAGCCCCAACGCAGACATGGGGCCGCAAGGAAACGTTACTGGCGCACAAGTGGGGTAACTAAATGGCTACCACTTATGAGTCGTTACTGCCTGAGATCATTCCGATGGTCCCTGGTTGTCCCGACACTTTAATCGAGAACAGCATTCGTTCTGCGGTTATTGAGTTGTGCGACAAGACCGAGGTCTATCAGCAGGAACTCGACCCAGTAACTACAGTTGCAAACATTTACGAGTACGACCTCGAAGCCCCCTCGCAGACAACGGTTTGCAAGATCCTGTGGGTGACACACGAAGGGAACGAGATCGAAGCGATCACTACTGCGTTGCTGGAGCAGCGCGAACCTAAGTGGCGCGACTCAAACTATTACGGCACCCCCAAGTATTTCGTTAAGCAGACCTCGACTACTTTCTGGATGGTCCCCGTCCCATCTGAGACGAAGGTCAGTTCAACGATTGTACGTGCCGTATTAAAGCCGACGCATGGATCGACTGCGTGTGATGACGACGTTATGTCTGATCACCGAGACACCATAGTTAACGGTGCCTTGTTCCGATTGCTGCGACTACCTAGCAAGGAGTGGACAGATTTTGCTGGAGCGCAGGTCTATGCGGCGCTTTTTAATGAGGGTCTGGTTTACGCAGAGCGTAAGGCAAGACAGGCAGATGTACGTGTATCTAGGAAAGTGACTTATGGAGGAATACATAAACCGTACCGATTCACACGAAACCGCTACTCAAGGGGGTGATCCATATCTAGCAGATATCCGCAAAGAATGGGATTGGGTATCCAAGGGAGTGCGGGAGATCCTAGAGGGGACTCCCCAGCTCACTTACCGAGCCGAAGATGTTTACGCGGCTTGCCTGTCAGGACAGGCGCTCTTGTGGATTACCAGCGAAGGTTTTGTGGTTACAACAGTAGAGGTCGATCAGCATACGAACGACAGAACACTTTTGGTTTGGCTTGCTTGGGCAAGAAACCGAGGAGAAAAGAAAGCAGCTTATTACCTCCCTTTCTTCGAGGCTAAGGCAAGGGAAGCAGGGTTGCAGAAGATGGAAGTGAGATCTGCGGTAAGGCAGATGATTGATTACTTAGAAAGCGATGGTTGGTTACTAGACCACATCGTCTTTACGAGGGATGTGTAATGGGATCAAGTCCTAAAAAACAAGATTACGAGCCTACTGACGCCGAGCGAGCTAGTGCTTCGGTAGCGATGGCTGAGTATCAGTATTTCAAAGATCGGTACGATCCGCTTCTCCAGCAAATGCGCGATCAGTCGATGCAAGAAGATCCCTCGAAGGTTCTTCGGGCGAGAGCGAATGCAGACACAATGCAGGCGTTGAGTGCGCCTAGCTACCAAGCGACTCAGGTGCCTACAGCCAGCTCAGATATGTCTCAGGCTATTTCAGGTCAGCTTGGGATTGCCAGCAAGAGTGGTAAAGACATCCAAAACCAGATGCGAACCAACGTACTGGGGGTTGCTCGTGGTCAAGCAGCAGATGCTCAAACTGGGATGGCTGAAGCCTCGCGGTTAGCAACGTCCGAAGCATTGAATAGAGCTAGAGCCAAGCAGGAAGAAAGGTCTGCACTGACTGGTGCTTTGGGGCAGATAGGTGGTGCTGCAATTTATAAGTACGCAGATAAAAAGGGTAAGACGGGGATCACTAACTTCTTTGATGCGATGGGGCAGACGCAAGGAATGCGAATATGATCTATCCAAACGCAAATCCCTTTATGGGCACGTTCGGTCGAGTAGGGTTGATGGGTAATAACATCGTCAACGATGAGTCCCGCAGTTTAGGCACGACAGGGATTGCTGCGGGAGCTAACACCTACGGCACTAACGACCTGCCGAGGGTGGATGATCCAGACCAAGCCTATGCAGATATCACTCGTGGTGAGTATCAGGACTATGTAAATAACTACAGGCAGTTCGAGGAAGATCTCATTGAGCAAGCTCAGAACGATACGAGCCTAATAGATGCAGCTAGAGAGGATGCTGCGTTAGCAGGTCAACTCTCTCAGCAAGTAGCGCAAAGAAATATGGGTCGCTACGGAGGCACTTTAACGCCAGTTCAGCAGCAAGAGATGCAGCGAGCCAGCCAGCGAGGTAACACACTTGGTGCAGTCCAAGCTGTCAACGACGCACGGATTGCACAGAAGGAAGCTAATACACGACTCCTGTCTGATCTGATCAACATTGGGCAAGGCGTAAATCGTTCATCACAACAGCAGTTAGGTTCAGCAGCGGCTGATGCTACTTCAAGGCGTCAGGCTTATGAATCAGCTCGCGCAGCATCCAGAGCGCAGACTTACTCAACGGTAGGGGCTTTAGGCGCGGCTGCGATTCTGGCGTTTATATAAGGGTTACTCACCATGTCTTTACTCCAAGGTTTATTCCAAGGTGCTTCAAACGCTTCTAGGTTTGCGGATTATCAGACACAACGCCGTATCGCTACTGATCAAAACAGAAGAGAACAGGCTAAGTTTGATCGTGAACAAACAGAGGGTAATGCGTCTCGGGCACTAAACCTGTTGCAGACAAATGGGCTAATTGATTCAGAAAACGCTTATCAACTCGACAAGGATGCTTTTGCTCGCGGCATCGAAAACGACGATCAGGGCATCAAGCAGATTAGTCTGGAAATCATTAATAGTAGCGATGCGCTAGATGAAGGCGTTGTTGCGACAGACATTACGCCAGTATCAGGAGGCGGTTACGTTATCCAGACTCGTAACAGCGATGGCGAGATTGGAGCCGTAACTCAAGATGGATCGAGTGACCCCAGCTCACCTGTCGCTATCTTCAATCCCGGTAAATTGGCCGGTCTTGCTAACTTGTATTGGCGCAAAGATGTCATCAATCAGTTACCCGAAGCAGATCGAACTCGATTTAACGTCTACGGCGCAGACCGAAACCTGATTGATGTTTCATTGAAGGCTGCTAGAGCGACTGGGGGTAAAGGGGCAGAACGAGCACTTGCATCTGCAATGGCCTCAGCTAGTCCAGAGGAAGAGGCACAGATTATTGAGGAGATAACTGGAACACCTCCACCCAAGCCAGCAGCGAAAACACCAGACCCAACACCGGCCCCGAAACCTAAGGCTGTTGATACTGCCGACATAGAGCGCCAAATCTCAGAGAAAGAAGCAGAACTTCGTTCGATTAACAATAAGGCTGGGGGTTCCTTTATGGGTGCGTCCTCGGCAGATGAACGTAGGCGTCGGAAGATTGAAGGCGAGGTCCGTGATCTTAAACAGCAGTTACGTGCAAACAAGACAGGCAAACCATCACCAATAACAGCCGCTGCTCCTAAAGTTGCTGCGACGATAAGCCCAACTGCAACTGTCGAAGAGGTAGATGCTGCGGTGGATGCCGGTAAGGTGCAGGCAGATCCTGAAGAAGTTCAGCAGGTCGCGCAGGCGATGAAAGAGGCAGGGGTAGAAACAGTAGCTGATTTAGCTCGATTAGACCGGGAAGATCAGATGCTGGCATACGCCCTTGTCCGATTGTTCACACCCAACGAAACAGCTAGAGAAAATCTTCGTCAGGAGATGAACAACATCAGAGAGACTGGCATAGGCTCGTACTCTGCTAATGAACTTGATGCCGCTACTACTTCAAGAATGAACGCAGAAACAAGCCGAATGTCTGAACTCCGTCAGGGGTCAACTCAGCTACGTGAGGAAGTCGGTTCAACCAACGAGTACGCTGACAAGCTGGGGTCGGCCCTGTTCTCTGCTGTGACAGATGAAGACGGTGACTTATCAATAGACACGACCAAGATTAGAAATCTGTATGCGCCCGGCGGTGCGATGAATGCTGCGAAGACAGACCTAAAATCAGAGACTAACCCAGAAGCTCAAAGGCGAAAGAAAGATGTTTTCAACGCTAATTTGAGCGCAACAGTAATGGCACTCTCTTCAGCCGATGCTGGCGGTGTCTGGGAGGGTTTGAAGGACGCAATAGGCTGGCAGGACGACCAAGAATTTATTTCGGGTAATGATTTTCAGTTTGATCGCTTAGAGGGGGTGTTCGAGAAGGGTGTACTTAAAGAGATCCGCATTGTTGATCCGAGGGGTGGGTATATGGATGAAGCTGTCCCAGCGAGTCGTCTGCCAGGACTGCTAGGTGGACAGATTTATAACTATCTCTCTCAAGCCCTCAAAATAAAAAATGAGGGTGGCGACGACGTTAGGGAGCGAATAGCTCAATTGATGCCAGCGGGGACGTAACCTTGTCCGTTCTCGATGAGTTCTACGCCAACGCAGCCAAAGGCAGCGCAACCGTAAGGAATCCTGTAAGTGCCGATTCTGACATTTACACCACTCCTGACGAACAGTTGTCGGCTCCTGCTAGTGTTGGCGAAACTTTCGGGCGTGGGGTTAAAGCAGGCGCTCTGGGCATCGAGTCGGATCTCAACTATTTCAAAGCTCTAGGTAACACGCTGGTTGGAGATGAAGAGTCAGCGAAAGATAACATTGCAAAAGCAAACCAAGTCGAGAATCAATCTGCGCGATTATCTGCTGGGATGGAGTCCTTTGAGGAGTTTTTAGAGGAACCCACATTCGGAGGGTTCGTTGACCAAGTTGCCAAATCTACTGGTCAGTTACTTCCCTACGCGATCTCTAGTATTTCCAGTGCTGGTATTGGAGCAGTTGTCGCCGTGGCTGGTCGAGGCACAGCGCGAGCAGTATCACGTAAAGCAGCAGAGCGATTGGTCAAAGATAGTATCGAGAACACCGCAAAAGGTATCGGTACGCAAGCTGAAAAAGAAGTAGCCCAATCTGCCTACGAGTTAGCGAAGAAGGGCGCTTATACCGGCGCATATTTAAGCGAGGCAATTCCTTTATCTGGAGCCAACGTCCGTGAAGCTGTCGAAGCTGGGCAGGAGTTGGATTCTGTACAAGCTTTTCGAGCATTAGCCCTAGGCGCTGGTCCCCAGGCCGTAGCTGGTGTTTTTGGCGAAGCGGCATTTGCCAAGATGGTAGCCAGAGTTGCACGAGAGCGTTCTGCTGGAAACCCACAATCTATTTACGGGAGAGTGGCTAACGATTTTGGTCGCGGTTTCGGGAGTCAGGCTCTAGTCCAAACTGGCACTGAACTTGTGCAAGAAGGTATTAGTGTTGCTAATCGAATGGACCTCGATGAGCAGTTTACTCGTGAAGATGCTTCCCTCCGTTTAGGTGAAACAGCGTTCGCTTCATTTTTTGGCGGCGGTACGTTGGGTGGGGCTGGTCGAGTTGCTGCGGGTACAGTCCGAGACGCCTCGTCGATTATGGGTAAGGCTAGAGATTATGTTGATGCAGCTCGAAGTAAACGAGTTGATGATCTAGCGAATGAGCAGGAGTTTGGCCCAGATGACGGTGGGTTAACCCGCGCTGAATCGCTACCCGCAATCTCCGCTCAAATTGAAGCAATGTTTGATGACTCAAGCACAAAGAAAGCGGTTTGGGTCGAAGGCAGAGTGCCATTCTCAGGAGCGACTGAAGGCGTTCGAGAGGTAGAAATAGATGGCAAAAAGATGTTCGCTGCATTTGTTCCTGGGCGCGGAACTATCTTGTCTCAAGATGCAGACACCGTTTCCTTTGTTGCCCGAGAAGGCGCTACCGATCAAGTCTTAGCTTCTACCCTCGGCTACAGCGCGACCAAACCTGCTGATGGTGATCGTGTTGTCAGAGTGACTAATGCTGATGGGCAGATTGTCTCTGAAGAAGTAACTAACGAAGCAGGGTTAGCAGCCGCTATGGAGGCCGGTAATGGCTTAATGCCTGATGGCGGCAAGGTCGAAGTTGTCTCTCCTCAACAAACGCTTCGAGAGAGAAGGTCACAGTACACGCCAGAAGAAGAGACGGACCTTCAGAACCAAGAGGGCTACGCTGAATTTGACGCAGAGCTGTTAGACCAACGGAATTATGCAGGTCGGCAAGATAAGACAAAGATCTATGGTGCAACAGAAGATCTCCGCACTCGGTTCGAGCGTGAATTTGAAAGCGAGATGGATGTTAATTGGGAGGAGGACCAGTATGGCTTGATGAGCGACAGCTTCTTACGTCAAGCGTTAGATGCTGCTGCGCGAGGGCTCACTGTAGAGTTTAACTTCGACCCAGAAAAGAATTCCCACCAACTTAGTACATATAACTTTGGTGAGTCTTTCACTACTCAAGTGACCGAAAAGCGCGACGGTAAGACAGTACGGGTAACGAAGCGACTTCCACTAAAGGAGTTTCTGGAAGCAGAAATAAGCCGTGCCCGAGGAAGTCAGTTATCGAGAGATTCAAATGTCGTATTGGTGACTCCTGATGGTAAACGAACAAGAACTAATCTGGTTGATTTGACCAATGCTGGTAGAAGAATCAATGAGACAAGAGACGGTCAAGGTTTTACTGGCGATAACGAAGTAGGAAGCCAAGCGGCGGGTTTGACAACTATCCTGTCGGAGCTAATGCAAGAAGGTTATAGCCTTGAAGCTGACGTTGCTGTGCAAGACAGATCACCAATCGATACTCAGCAAGATCCTGAGATGCTGACAGGCGCTCCTGATTCTCAAGCTATACCAACTGTGACAACTGGAACAGTTGACTTGATGTCAGTATTAGATGAACTAGCTAGTGGCGTAGCAACCCCGACACAAGAAATCATTGCAGGTAGAACGAAGGACGCGGAAGGGAATTTCACTAACTACACAATAACTGACCTGCTACGTAATCAGGCTAATCCATTTAACCTTGCCAGAAAGCGGAATGCCGATACTAGGGAATTAGAACCTGGAGCTGATCCTCGGATGGATCGTGAGGATTTTATTGAAGACGATGCAGCGACAGATCCAGAACGATTAGAGCCTAGCCCTCAAGGTGGGATAGACGGGCCGGTTAGCGCAGTACCACCACGGTTTATATTCGGTGACCAGAACCGAAGCCCAAAGACGCCCTCGAAGCGTGAGTACGGCGCTCGTTTTCCTTTAGGCGAGCCCTCGAAGTTTCTTCAAAGTCTAGTTAGACAAGCTACCCAAGCGATGAAGCTGTCAAGGCCGGTTACTATTTTAATGCGAAGCCAGTTGGAGCAGTTACAGCAGGAAGGCCCTAATGCCTTGGGTGATTACCTCAATGTGCTAGGCGAAGAGACTGCTAATAGTTTGATGAATGCTGCTGGTCAGATGAACCCAAAATTTGGTGGGTTCCTTATGAATGACAGTACAAATGAGTACGTCATAGTCATCAATGATGTCGATTTCAAAAATGATGCCGAGCGAGCACTTGTAATAGCGCATGAGTTGGGACATGCGCTGTACAAAGAGGAAACGGATCGAATATTTAATAATAACGAGCTTCGTACTCGACTTATTCAGGCTTACGCGGAAGCGAGAGCCAAAGAACCAGAATACTTTGCAGATTTGGAAAGATCTTATTTCAAAGACGATGTTTTTGAAGAATGGTTTGCTGATCAGGTATCGAGAGCATACAAGCAACGTCTCCTTAACAAAAAGCCCACTAACCTAACAGAGTCGTTTTTCCACCAGTTAGTCAAGCGGCTGCAAACTTTGTTCAACGCTATCAAGAGTTACGTTGCCCAGCGAAATGTGCCTGACCCTGAAGCAGCATTTAGTGATTACTTTGATACGGTCATAGCGACACGAGCAAACAGGGAACGAAACGCGGAGATTGGAATTTATGTTCCGAAACTCGTGACTCGCATAAAGACTAAAGCTACGCAGATGAAGTTGTCACAGACTCGCGGATTAGAAGAATCACACAGCGCGATCATGGGCATCATTCGCAGTAGGTTTAAAGCTAACCGGGGTTTCTTTAGTCTTTTCTTAACTGCCGACGGAATCCTTAGAGGTATTAGCCCTCGGTTGGCTGATATGTTTTACGTGCAGGCGCAGCAATCTGGAAAGAAAGGAAAGCTCGGATTTCTGAAAAGTTACTTCACCAACTACAGAAGGTTGCGAAACGACTTTGAAGACAGGGTAGGGGATATTGATGACCCTGCTGTTCAGGATGCTTTAAGAGAAGCGGCAAGTAGTAAAACTACAGCGGAGCTGACAGGCAAGGCATTGGAAATTAGGAAGTTCCTTGAAGATGTCTATACGGGATATATCGAGCCTAGCCAGCGTAATTACGCAGATAAAAACAAGATAGGTTTCATCGAGAATTATTTCCCTAGACTGTTAGACCTAGTACACGTTTCTGCCGAATCCGACAGGTTTGCTGCTCTAATAAAAGAGTTCAACCCAGAGCTTGACGATACGTTTATCCAGCAGGCAATCGCCAGGATCATCGCATACAACGATGCTGTTGCTTCTGGAGGGCCAGACATTCAGGTTCAGAACCCACTTGATCCAGCAGCCGGACAGTTTTCGGCTCGGGTGTTAACCGCAAATATACCTGCTGACCGACTCGCAGAATTTACGCAAGCGCCAGATATCGCTATTGCTGGTTATATGCGAAGTGTCGCAAAGCGTATTGAATGGCAAAAAGCGACCACTGATGAGAGTGGTAATAGCTTGCTCCCAGAAATGTTAGATAACCTCGACGATCAAGATCGAGCGTCTGCTGAAAAGATAATACAAGCCTACTTAGGCCATCAAAATAGCCCGTTGTCTCCATTAATGAGGCAGGTAAATAGCTGGGGTCAACTACTTCAGTTCATAACTATCTTACCTTTTGCGACTATCGCGTCTTTTCCAGAATTGGCTGGTCCGATACTAAACTTCAAAGGGTTTGATGGGTTTAGACAAGCTGCACAAGAGATGATCTATCAGTTCAGGAATAGAGACGAGGCAGTCAAATTTGCCCGAGACGTAGCCGTTACTTCAGGAGAGGCAATGTCAACAGCTTGGGTCAGTGAGGCAGATTTAGATTATATGGACCCAGTGGCGGCAGATTTCACAGACCGTTGGTTTAAGGTAACTGGACTCAATTTTTTTACGCGGTTTACGCGAGAGTTTGCAGCGGGAATGGGCAGACGGTTTTTGATCCAACACGCTTACAATCCTACTGAAAGGTCAGAGAGGTATCTGGCTGACCTTGGTGTAACGGCAGATCAGGTAAAAGCCTTCTTCGATAATGAGCAGGATGTGAAATCACCCGAGGCCGAAGCCGTAAGACAAGCTGTCACCCGATTTGTTGAAAGTTCTATCCTGAGACCAAATGCTGCTGAACGTCCTATTTGGGCTTCTGACCCCAGATATGCCTTGATTTGGCAGTTGAAAGGCTATTTGTGGTCTTTCTACAAGACAATTGTCGGCGGCTTGATGCGAGAAGTCAGGCAAACAAAGAAGGAAACCCGCTCGATACCTGCGATGTCAGCCTTATTTGCACTCGCGGCAGTGGCGTTTTTACCTTTAGCTGCTCTGTCAATGGAGACACGAGAGTGGGTGAAGTTTGGGCTGGCAAGCGGATCAGGATTAGTTGATGGCGATAAAGACTACTTTAGAACTGATCGTATGGACTGGGGTGAATACACATTTAACCTGATTGATCGGTCAGGTTTCCTTGGCCCCTGGAGTTTGGTTGCGATGATGCACCAAAGTGCCGAATGGGGCCGTAGCCCGTTGTCTCCATTACTAGGCCCTTCAGCCGAGACATTGGAAACAGTGCTTCGGGACGGTTGGAAATCGTTCCCAAACCGGCTGGCCCCGATCTATAACCAGCTTTAATTTGTGGAAATGAATTAGCGTTACTAATATACTTTGACCATATATCGAGGTTACTATGGCATACTCATCGACCCTTAATTTGGTCACTGGGGACACCCTGCCAGAGCTGACTTTCACCTTGAAAGACAGCAATACAGCGGCAACAGGAACGACCCTAGACCCAAACAACGATGCTACATGGGCACCCATCAATTTGACGGGCGCTACTGTGCGTCTCCGTATCCGTGAACTTGGCAGCACTACGGTAAAGAGTACCCTCACCTGTACAACGACAGATGCCACGGCTGGCAAAGTTGCTACTGATTTCCCCATTGGAACCCTCGATACCGCTGGTACGTTTGAGGGCGAGCTTGAAATCTCGTTTTCGGATGGCGGTAAGCAGACGGTCAACGACCTGATCAAGCTGAAGGTCAGAAGCGACTTCGACTAATGGCTATTCGGCTGATTGTAGAAGCGAGGAACATACGAGCTTCTGTCTCGCATACAGAAGCGAAACTCGTTGCGCCCGAATTTACAAGAGCCTCGGTATCGGTAGCTCGACCTATATTTGAAACCATCACTTCGAGCATAACCTTAGAAGCAGTTACTTCGTATATCGCGCTTCGATCACTAACAAGTCATGTCGATCTCCAATCAGTGGATATCCGACTAGACCCGGATAGTCTGAACAAGTACCTGCGTGATGACACAGTTAGCTTCTTACATGAAGTCACTCTACACCCAACTAAAGGTCTCGATGATCAGTTCGGCTTTGTTGTAGCTGATCCGATATTCAATTTCACTAAAGCCCCAAGCGATACCTTCGAGCTGCTTGAGGATGTGAATGTCCTGCTTACATTCTTGAGAGACTTCACAGATTCATTCGGATTTGCTGACGTCCCTGCATTGACGGTCAGTCGCCCAGTAGCCGACACGTTCGGATTCACTGATGCGATCCAAACCATAGATACAGAAAAAGGACTGTCCGATACGACTACGTTTGCAGAGGACATACAGAAGTCTCTTGATTTCGACTTTGGATCAATTTCCTCGGTAGCTTTTGTTGATGTAGCTTCACTACACCTAAGCCTGACGATGCCAACTGACACGTTTGGTATGACTGATGTATTGACGTTTGCGAACGAATACTTCAGAAATCTGACAGACTCAGCGTCGATATCTGATGCTGCTCCCGTATTCACCGTGAACGCTGTACGAGCCGACACTTTCGAGTTCACTGACCTCGCAGCTAAAGACGTTACGACGGTTCTTACAGACACGCCATCCATGCAGGATGTTTTTTCCAGAACTGTCGATTACAACAGAACGGAAACAGACGTTTACACATTCGCGCATGATGTTACGTTCGATAACAGCCTCGGCAAAACCGACACGTTTTCGATGGCTGATGCTCCTGCACTGGATGTCACATCATCCCAGGAGGACTCTTTTGGCATAGCAGACAGTCCTGCTTTGCATCCAAGTATTAGTGATACTGATACCTTTACCTTTGGCGATGTTCTTTCAAGGGTCGTTAGTTTCAGTCGCACGTTCTCAGATTCGTTCACGTTGGACGATGCCGCAACCGTTGACGCGTTTGCGAAAGACTATGAAGGGGTGAAGGGCAACATTGTCAGTATCACCGAAACATTGTCTTTCTCAATGCAACAGCAGATTGCTGATTCGTTCTCGTTTACGGATGTACCAGCGATATCGCTATCAACCTCTGCCAGCGACTCTGTGTCGTTCGCAGAAGCGGTAACGATTGATGGTACATACCAGCTCAGTGACACGGCAACTATGTCGGACTCACTGACTTCCCATCTGGCGGACACCAGTTCGTCAGTAATTAACGCCGACGCTTTTAACCTCGGCACCTTTAACGTTTAGAGGATAAACCCATGCTAAATGACAACTTCAAAATGATAGGGCATCTGAAGATCGCCCTTAATGGCGAAGTAGTGGCAGAGGTGCCGAACCTCGTTGTCACTTCTGGAAAGGAATTCGTCGCGGAACGCATGAAGGACGATACCACTACTGCTATGACCCACATGGCAATCGGCACCGGCACGACTGCTGCTGCCGCTTCACAGACCACGCTGGTAAGTGAATCAGACCGTAATGCTTTGACGAGCACTACAGTGTCTGGAGCCACCATCACCTACGTTGCTTCTTTTGGGGCAGGCGAGGGGACTGGTGCAATCACTGAAGCTGCAATTTTTAACGCCTCAAGCTCTGGAGACATGCTTTGCCGCACGGTCTTTAGTGTAGTCAACAAAGGGGCTAGTGATTCGATGAGTATCTCTTGGGCCGTAACTGTTAGCTAATTGGAGTAACCAATGGCAGTTAAGTTTTCAAACAACGCAAGGACGAATCTATCGTCTGCGATTTTAAGTACAGCTACGTCGATCACTGTAGACGACGCTTCTGTATTTCCTACTCTTGGCGCTAGTGATCATACCTTTGTCACGTTTGAAAGTTTGGATGCCTCTCCCACTAGGGAGATAGTTAAAGTAACGGCAATCGATACCAGCACTGACACGCTGACCGTAGTTCGTGGTCAAGATGGCACGACTGCGGCGGCGTTCAGTTCTGGAGCTAAAGTTGAACTAAGGCTAACTGCTGCCCTGTTGAATGCAGTGGCCGATGATGCCGACACCGAATCTGTCTCCATCGATGGGGATACGATGACGGGTGCTTTGATAAACACCACTACCGGCAGCAGATTTACTGGACTTAGCATTGGCGCAGACGCAGATATCTATCTGTATGAATCAGCGACCAACGAATTTTCCATCAGAACCGGACCATCCAGCGGCTATAACTATTTCACCTTCAACGATGATGGTTCTTTGAATGTTCTAAGTGGCGGCGCAACCTTCGCTGGCACCATCTCCTCGGGCACCATTACCGTATCCGGCGAAATCTACGCCACCAACTCATCCAATAATCTAATTATCGGCAATTCAGCCTCTGGCAATATCTATCTAGGCGGTGGGAATAGCAACACCTCAAACATCTACTTGCAAACAGGTTCTAGCGTTGCGCTAACGCTTGAT
>Ga0181593_10001045_pt1 | contig 24885 bp, 23 predicted proteins | sample 071ome_19_FD_133756 | JGI IMG/M metagenome (GOLD analysis project Ga0181593, IMG submission 133756) | Coastal salt marsh microbial communities from the Groves Creek Marsh, Skidaway Island, Georgia - 071413AT metaG (megahit assembly) | ecosystem: Environmental > Aquatic > Marine > Intertidal...
GGGCTGATTCAGGCGCTCCAATCCGCCAATCCTGACTGCCTTGCCATGGAGGTGAACCTGGTCTAAAACCGGGCGCGGTTCACAAGGATGGCTGCTTCACACCTGTCCGGTCTGCATGGCCTATCAGGTGCAGCCAATCATCCCGGCCAGGTCGGGGCTACACTTTCATCACTTTCATCACTTCCACCTGATTTCCGCCAACATGCAAATCCCCTTTTCCCTGGAAAACTCTGCCTCACCAATGGAAACATTGTCCCTTGAGGGCGGAGACATTTTTTATTATCCGGGTTTTCTCGACGCCGGTGAGGCTGACGAGTCTTATACAAAGCTGGCGACGTCTACGCCCTGGCAGCAGGACACAATTTCATTTGGCGGCAAGCCCGTCCTGATTCCCAGGCTGCAAGCCTGGTATGGTGACAAGAACAGTCGCTATGGCTATTCCGGGCTTGCGCTCAACCCCCTGCCCTGGACGCCGCTATTGTCAGCCCTGCGCTCCCGTGTGGAGGATGCGGTTGCGCTGCCATTCAATTCGGCGCTGGTCAATTATTATCGCAATGGTCAGGACAGTGTTGCCTGGCACAGTGATGACGAGAAGGAACTCGGCAGCGACCCGGTGATTGCTTCCCTGAGCCTGGGGGCAACCAGGCGGTTCGATCTCAGGCATCGGCAAAACAAGGGGCAAAAGTTCAGTTGTGAGCTGGCCGGCGGCAGTCTGCTGGTGATGGGGAGCGGAATCCAGCATAACTGGCAGCATCAGGTCCCGAAGCAGCCGATCATCGAGAAAGGCAGAATCAACCTGACTTTTCGCTGGGTGAAGCCTGACACCCCCCAGCTTTAATTGCGGATACCGTGAGCCCGCCTGTTTTTGCTAAAATTCGGCGCTGAAGGCAGACGGATACGCTCAACCAGCATCCACCCTGCCCAGACAGTACAACCTATGCAGTACAACCAATGCCGTACAACCAAGAGGCGCTCGTGAACAGAATTTTCACCCTGATCCTGCTATTCCTGCTCCCGCTTTCCGCCGTACAGGCGGAATACTTGCGTGGGTCCGCGGCAATGGTCTCATCACGCTCAGACATTGCTTCGGAAGTCGGCAGTGAAATCATGGCCCAGGGAGGCAACGCCATCGATGCCGCCGTAGCGACGGGCTTTGCCCTGGCCGTGACCTACCCCTCGGCCGGCAACCTTGGCGGTGGCGGGTTCATGGTGATCAAGCTTGCCGGTGGCGATGTGCTGGCCCTGGATTACCGTGAAAAGGCACCGGCAGGCGCGCATCGGGACATGTTTCTGGACAGCGAAGGCAATGTCGACAGGCGCCTTGCCCTGAACAGCCACCAGTCAGCCGGTGTACCCGGTTCCGTAGCCGGCATGCTGGAAGCCCTGTCCAGGTACGGCACCATGTCGCCGGCTGAGGTTGTGGCACCGGCCATTCGCCTTGCCGAGGATGGTTTTGTCCTCAATGAAGACCTGGCCGGCCAGTTTCGCGGCAACTTTAACAGCTTCAGGAACTTCCCGGCTTCGCTGGCCGCTTTTTCCAATGCCGGCGTCCCCTATGCCAGTGGTGATCTCTGGCGCCAGCCTGATCTGGCAAAGACCCTGAAAGCCATTGCTGAGCATGGTCGCGACGGTTTTTACAAGGGGCCTGTTGCTGATCTTATCGTCTCGGACATGAGGGCGAATGACGGGCTGATCAGTCACGCGGACCTGGAGAACTATGAAGCCGTGTGGCGGTCGCCTGTGCACGGTACTTATCGCGGTTATGATATCTGGTCAATGCCGGCACCCTCCTCCGGCGGCATCCTGCTCGTGCAGATGCTGAACATGCTTGAGCCTTATGCCATTGGCGAACTCGGCTGGGGCAGCAGGGAAACCCTGCACCTGATGATCGAGGCACAGCGGCGCGCCTATGCCGACAGGGCTGAATACCTGGGTGATCCCGACTTCGTGGAAGTGCCGGCGGCGACCCTGATGTCCAAGGATTATGCCGAGCGCCGGTTTGCCAGTTTCGACCCGGCCCATGCCAGCAACAGTGAAGACATTGCTGCCGGCGCCTGGCCCATAGAAAGTCCGCAAACCACGCATTACTCGGTAATGGATGCCATGGGCAATGCGGTATCTGTAACCACTACTCTGAATCGTTCTTACGGCAACAAGATCGTCGTCCCCGGAGCCGGGTTCCTGCTGAACAACGAGATGGATGATTTTTCCAGCAAGCCGGACACACCCAACTCCTATGGGCTGATCGGCCGCGTGGCCAACGAGATCCAGCCGGGCAAACGTATGCTGAGCTCAATGACTCCCACTATTGTCACCCGCGACGGCACCCCTGTGCTGCTGACCGGGTCACCCGGAGGCTCGACCATCATCAACACGGTGCTGCAGGTGGTCATGAATGTCGTTGACCACAAGATGCCGGTGGAACGTGCTGTCAGCAGCCCCCGCATCCACCACCAGTGGCTGCCGGATGTCGTGCGATATGAAACCGGCGCCATGAGCGAAACCGTGGAAGCGGAACTGCAAGCCATGGGGCACAAGGGACTGAATGGTTCGCCCTTCCCTATCGGGGATGCCAACAGCATCGGGTATGGCAATGGCATGCTGGAAGGTGTTTCAGATCCGCGCAATGAAGGCGGCGTTGCCGGCTTTTAGTCATCGCTGTCGTGAGCAACCTGGACCACTTTGATGCGGGCATCGTGGGTGCCGGCGTCATCGGCCTCGCGGTCGCCTGCAAACTTGTCCTGCATCCCCGTTTTCAAAATGGCTCTGCGGTGATCCTTGAGCGCCATCGCACTTTCGGCGAAGAGACCAGCAGCCGCAACAGCGAAGTCATTCATGCAGGCATTTATTACCCGCGTGATTCCCTCAAGGCACGTCTCTGTGTCGAGGGCAGGCAGCAATTGTATGACTGGTGCCGCCGGCATGACATTCCCTATCGCCAAACCGGCAAGCTGATCATTGCCGGTAAAGGGCAGGAACACGAACTCGAGATTATCCGCAGGCGAGCCCTGGATAACGGTGTGGCAGACCTGTCACTGTTGTCCGGGACTGAACTGTCGGCACTTGAGCCTGAACTGGAGGCATCAGCCGCCCTGTACTCGCCGTCCAGCGGTATCATTGACAGTCATGCCTATATGCAGTCCCTGTTGTATTCGGCAGAAAACCACGGCGCGATTTTTTCACCCCTGACGGAAGTCAAACGCGTAACCAGGCAGGGTGGCAGGTACCTAGTCGAAACGCTCTGCCAGGACGAAAGCTACCTGTTTACCTGCGACATGCTTGTCAATTGCAGCGGCATCGCGGCCCAGACCGTAGCGGGACTGGTCGACGGGTTTCCGGCAGCGGCAATACCGGCACAGGAACTGGTCAAGGGAAGCTATTTTACGCTCCGGGGTAAATCGCCTTTTTCACATCTTGTCTACCCGGTCCCTGAAGCGGGGCTCAAAGGTCTTGGCATCCATGTCACGCTGGACATGTCGGGGCAAGCACGATTCGGCCCGGACACTGAGCCGGTCGAGGCGATCAATTACCAGGTGAATCCTGGCAAGGCGGCGAAATTCAGGAGCGCAATAGCACGCTATTTCCCGGGTATTGCACAACGGACACTACTGCCCGGTTACAGCGGTATTCGCCCCAAGCTGGCTGTCGACAGCGGCGTGGCAGATTTCGTGATCCAGGCAGGTGGACCGCTCGGATTCCCCCACCTTGTCCAGCTATTCGGTATAGAGTCACCCGGGCTCACGGCAAGTCTTGCAATCGCGGATGAAGTAATAAGGCTGCTGGATTGCTAGCTCGATAGCGCCTGGCAAAAAGGCCGCATCCCTTTGAGCGGCGCCAGCAATTGGTCAATGACCTTCACCTGTTCATTGTCACTGGCTGAAAATATCAGGCCGCTTCCACCGGGGGTTTTTCGGCCTGGTTTCCCGGGCATCAGCAGAAACACGGTGCTGGAGATGGCAAGACGCCTGACCGGTTTTGCCAGCGTCAGAATCACGACCACCTGCTTGCCAGGCATGTGTTCAGACAGGCCCGGAATGAAAACGCCGCCACAGTCCAGGAATGCCAGGTAATGGTCCGCCAGGACATCAAGATCAGGAACATTCAAGAAGATCACGGGGAGCGATCCCTGCCCTTGCTGACGTTCAGACATCCCTGTTCCTGTAATCAGTTGACTGTCCTGGACCAGTTGTAAAACAGCGACTCCAGAATCAGCAGTCCGTTTGGATTGCACGTGCTTTTAACGGCACGCCTGGCCTTGACCAGCTGCCGGTAAAAGTCGTGCAGCTTTATCAGTTTAGCAGTGCTGCGGAAATTTGCCGCCAGCGAAGCCAGGTCATGGTCGTGCAAGGGGCTGGCTGAATCGCCGGACAGCGTCTGGTTGTGAGTCAGGATGTCGGAAGTACACAACATCATCGCCTCGATGTTGTCTTCAAGGCCATAGCTTTCACATGCGGCGGCGGCTTCAGCAATTCCAATTTCCTTGCGCACCAGTTTCTCCAGGACGCCGTGAAGCACGGTGCGGTCATGTACGGCATCTTCGTCGGCGAGTTCGAGTGCACGCAAGGGGACGTTGTTGGCCATACGCAGCAGTTCACTGGCCGATGCGCGGATGTTCTTGGCCTCAAGCCAGGGGATGACAACGGCGGGTGCCGGGCGATTGAATCCCATGCCATGGCAGCGGCTGCGGATCGTAGCCATCAACAGTGCAGGCTGGTGGGAAACCAGGATCAGCAGTGTGTTCGGTGATGGCTCCTCCAGCACCTTGAGCAAGGCATTGGCGCTGCTGATATTCATGGCTTCAGCGGGTCTTATCAGGACAATCTTGTAACCGCCCCTCTGCGAGGTTTTGTTGATGAATTCAATGGTTTCACGAATCTGGTCAATCTTGATCTCGTTGGAATCCTCCGGCTGAATGAGCTTCATGTCGGGATGAGTGCCGGCTGCCAGTAACTGGCATTCACGACAGTGGCCGCAGGGCTGCTCATCGTGCTTTTCGGTGCATAAAAGGTAATGGGCGAAATGCCTGGCCAGCGCCAGTTTTCCAAGCCCTTCCTGGCCACCAAAAAGGTAGGCATGGGCAAGCTTGCCGTTTGCGGCCAGTCCCAGGAGGCGGCGATAGTCAGCTTCCATCCAGGGCAACAGTTCGGTAGCGTGTTCACTCATAGGGCAGTTCTTTATTCTGGTAGTGTCAGTGCCAGGTCGAAGCGCGCATTGACCCGGTCCAGGATGGACTGGCTGACACTGTCCATGCTGCCGTCGGCTTCGATCAGCAACCGCGACCCGGGGGTTGCCTTTGCCAATTGCTGGAAACCTGCCCTGACCCTGGCCTGGTATTCGAGACCTTTCTGTTCAAAGCGGTCTTCATGGCTGCCGCGGGCATCAGCCCGCTTCAGCGAGACTGCCGGGTCGAGGTCAAGGATAAGCGTCAGGTCGGGGCAGAAATCGCCGACTACTTTTGCATGAATGCTTTCGACAGTCTCCAGGCCAAGGCCGCCGGCGACGCCCTGGAAGGCGCGCGATGAATCAGCAAACCTGTCGGAGATGACCCAGGTGCCTCGTGCCAGCGCCGGCCAGATGGTTTCGACCAGATGTGAGCGACGTGCTGCGTAAATGAGCAGCAATTCAGTCATGTCATCCCAGCGGCCCACGTCACCCTCCACGATCAGTCGCCTGATTTCTTCGGCGCCGGGAGAGCCGCCGGGTTCACGGGTCAGGATGACAGGCATGCCTGCCGATTCCATGGCCTTCAGCAGCATGCGGCTCTGGACGCCCTTGCCGGCGCCGTCCACACCTTCGAACACGATGAAACCCGCGGTTGCGGAACTGGGCTGCTCTGTCATTGATCCTGCTGCCTGCCTAACTGGTATTGCTGTACAGCACGCTCGTGTTCCTCCAGTGTGGAGGAAAACTGGTGACTGCCGTCACCGCGTGCAACGAAGTAAAGTGTATCACCCTGGTCGGGATGCAGGCTCGCATGAATGGATTCCCTGCCGGGCAAGGCGATGGGTGTCGGCGGCAGGCCTGCATTCAGGTAAGTGTTGTAGGGTGACTGGCGGCGCAGATCGGCACGGGTCAGGTCGCCTGAAAAGTTCTCGCCCATCCCGTAGATCACCGTAGGATCGGTCTGCAGGCGCATCCCCTGCTGCAGTCGTCTCACGAAAACGCCGGCAATCTGCTGGCGCTCTGAAGCCAGGGCCGTTTCCTTTTCAATGATGGACGCCATGATCAATGCGTCATATTCGTCATCGTACGGCAGGCCGACATCACGTCCGGGCCATTCCTCTGCAAGCACTTCCGTCATTTTCTGGTAAGCGCGACGCAGCAGTTCATGATCCGTCATGCCGCGGCTGAAATTGTAGGTATCGGGAAAAATCATCCCTTCCGGGTACACGGGCGAACCAAGGGCTGTTTGCAGTGCCTCGGGGTCGGCTGGGTCGAGTGATGCCGTCATCATCGGGTGGTCCTGGATCGCCGCCAGTGCCTGGGAAAGTGTCCAGCCTTCGAGCAGAACCACCTGATGCACGATGACATCGCCCGCAACCAGTTTGTCCAGCAGGTCGCGTGACGTCATGCCGGGCGTGAGGGCATATTCGCCTGCCTTGATGTTGTTCGCCCTGCCGCTCAGCCTGGCGTACAGCCTGACATCGAAGGGATTTGCGATGATTCCTGCATTGGCCAGTCGGGTGACCAGCCTGTTGAAGGTGGTACCGCCGCTAACGTCCGCCGTGTACGGTTCGGCCAGTATCAGAGGGGCGTTGATGTGCTGCAGGAAGAAAACGCCACGCAACATACCGCAGGCGACGATGATCCATCCCCAGAGCAGCAACTGTTTTCTGCTGATTCGCACGTTGCGTATGCCTTGTATCCACTTCCGGCTTTCAGTTTACGGTTTTTCAGATGTCCTGGTCAGCCAGAAGACTGTCAAAAAGATCTGCACATGACTGGCTGAACCGGCGCTTCGACTTGTCGAAATTCGTATGTGTTTCACCGGCAACCAAGGTATTGACCGGCCACACCCCGTTGATGCTGTTGCAAAAGAACACTTCATCCGCGCTGCAGAGTCTCGCCAGGGTGCAGTCCCCCACTTCGACAACACCCTGCATGGTGCCGATGATGTGGCTGCGCAGTGTGCCGGCCACGCCGGCACCGATAAGCGCCGGTGTCATGAGTCGACCCGATTCCGCCCAGAACACATTGCTGCGGGTACCCTCTACAATATGGTCTTTCATATCGAGCATGAGTCCTTCCATGAAGCCGGGATCGGGCCACTCCAGGGAAGCCAGCACCTGTTCCAGCCGGTTCAGATGCTTGATGCCGGCCAGCGCCGGCTGTATCGCCAGGCGTTGCCGGCAGACGAATGCTTTTATGCCGTTGCCGGGCTGCGTCGAACTGTAATCGGGCAATTCATGCAGACTGAGAATGCGGGACGGAGTCGGCGCTGCGCCAGGGGCATATCCCCTGCCCCCGCTGCCGCGCGTGACAATGATTTTCAAGATGCCCCGGGCAGGAAATTCAGGTGTCAGCTGCGTGATATCCTGGTTGAGCAAACTGCGTTCCAGCGGAATCTGCAGGCGCCGTATCCCTTCTTCCAGGCGCTCGAGATGCCTTTCCAGCAGCACGGGCTTGTGAGCGTGTATCCGGATCGTTTCAAAGACGCCGTCACCATAGGCCAGTCCCCGGTCACTTATAGTGATGTTATCCCGGGGCATTCCGTTGACTGGCATGTGTACTCTCAGACCCGGGTAAAGATCAGGCTGCCGTTGGTACCGCCAAAACCGAAGGAATTGGTCATTACTGCATCCATCGCCATGTCACGTGCCGTGTTTGGGACGTAATCGAGATCACACGCTTCGCCGGGATTGTCCAGGTTGATGGTGGGTGGCGCGATATTCTCTCTCAGGCTGAGTATGGAAAAGATCGCTTCCACGGCGCCGGTGGCGCCCAGGGAATGACCGATCATCGATTTGATGGAACTGATCGCCAACTGGTTGCTGTGGTTGCCAAAGACTTTCTTGATGGCCATGGTCTCCGCCAGGTCACCCGCCATGGTCGAGGTGCCATGGGCATTTATATACTGGATCTGGGAAGGATTCAGGCGGGCATCATCGAGGGCATTCTGCATGCACTGTGCAGCACCCGCGCCGTCTTCTGAAGGCGACGTTATGTGGTAGGCATCGCCGCTCATGCCGAAACCGGCGACTTCGGCATAGATAGTAGCGCCGCGTTTCCTGGCGGCTTCATATTCTTCCAGCACCAGGATGCCGGCACCGTCACTCAGGACAAAGCCGTCGCGATCGGCATCCCAGGGCCTGCTGGCGGCAGCCGGATCATCGTTGCGTGTCGACAGCGCCCTGGCGGCACAGAAGCCGCCCAGCCCGGCCTTGGACAGGGGTTTTTCCGCCCCGCCCGCCACCATGGCATCCGCGTCGCCGTAAGCGATCATGCGGGCGGCCAGGCCAATACAGTGAGTGCCGGTCGTACAGGCCGTGGAGATGGCCAGGTTGGGCCCCTTTATGTCGAATTCGATGGACAGGGTGCCCGCGACCATATTGATGATGGAGCCTGGCACGAAATACGGTGAAACCTTGCGCGGCCCCTTGTCCTTGATGAGTTCGACCGTGTTCTCGATATTGGTGATGCCACCGATACCGGATCCAATGGCGATCCCGACCCTGAGGGGAGAGTATCCGGCGCTTTCGAAGCCCGCGTCAGCCATGGCCTGCTTGCCAGCCGCTATGCCGTAATGCAGGAATTCATCCATACGCCTGGCCTCGCGCAGCGGCATGTAGTCCTCGACGTTGAAATCGCGGATCAGGCCGCCAAAACGGGTGCTGTAGGCGGATGCATCGAATTCGTCAATGGCTGATATGCCGCTCTTGCCGGCTTTGAGACCAACCCAGGTCGTCTGGACGCTGCTGCCCAAAGGCGTAATGGCGCCCATGCCGGTGACAACTACTCTTCTTCTGGACAAAAGTGATTCCTCGATGATGTTGCCGGCTAAATATACTGAATTCCCTTGCCGTTGGACAACGTGGTTCGGGGTGCCATGCTGGGGGGTTCGGGCAGTTTCACGCCGGGCAATAAAAAAGCTACTTTCGGGCAGCCGAAAGTAGCTTTGGATTCGTTGTTCAGTTGTTGTTACAGGTGTTCGTTGACGTAATTGATTGCCAGCTGAACAGTGGTGATTTTTTCGGCTTCTTCGTCGGGAATTTCTGTTTCGAATTCTTCTTCCAGGGCCATTACCAGTTCAACGGTGTCCAGGGAGTCGGCACCCAGATCCTCAACGAACGACGATGTGCTTTTCACCTCTTCTTCTTTGACTCCGAGTTGTTCTGCGACAATCTTCTTCACTCGTTCTTCAACGCTGCTCATATTCTTCTTAGCTCCTGTTGGCTCCTAGTAAATAAATAGAATGCAAAAAATTAGGTATCTAGTTTGAATTATTAATTAATTCAGTTAACTGGGGGTTGGGCCCCTGCGCAACAATCAGCGCAGTTTACCGTAACTTAATTAATTATGTAATCTTAAAAATTTGTTAATTTGGCTCTGAAAAAACTTTTTATTTTCAATAAGCTAGCGGACTTTTGTCGCGCATTATCCCATATACATTCCACCGTTCACATGCACGGTTTCACCAGTAATGTAGCCAGCTTGATCTGACGCAAGAAATGCCACCACAGCGGCGATTTCTTCCGGTTGTCCGTAACGTGCCAGCGGAATCTTCGAGAGCAGGAGATTGGTCTGTTCTTCCCCGAGCTCCCGGGTCATATCCGTATCGATGAAACCGGGAGCCACGGCATTCACGGTGATGCCGCGGGAACCGATCTCCATTGCCAGTGCCCGTGAGAATCCTTCCAGCCCGGCCTTGGCTGCCGCATAGTTTGACTGCCCGACATTACCGCTGGAGCCAACGACAGAACTGATGCTGATGATGCGTCCCCAACGGGCCTTGGTCATGCCCCTGACCAGTGCCTTGGACATGCGGTAGATGGAACTGAGATTGGTGTTGATGACCTGGTCCCACTCATCGCTTTTCATGCGCATGAGTATATTGTCACGGGTAATACCGGCATTGTTGACCAGGATGGACACAGGGCCGAACGCTTCCTGCACGGTATCGGCAAAAGCCTCGACGGATGCATCGGACGAAACATCAAGGCAATAGCCCCTGCCCTCGATACCGTTACCTTCCAGGTAAGTCGTAATGTTTTCTGCGCCCTGTTCAGAAGTGGCCGTGCCGATAACAGTGGCAGTCTGGCCCAGAGCCAGGGCAATGGCCTTGCCGATACCGCGGGAGGCGCCTGTGACGACTGCAATTTTTTTCACTGAATCATTCATGAAGTATTCCTGTTTTGCTCAGGCTGAGCCGACTTCCGTCAATGCAGCTTCAAGGCTGGCGGGGTCATTGACAGTCATTGCGCTCATTTCGCCGTTGATGCGTTTGTTCAGTCCGTTGAGTACCCGGCCTGGACCGATTTCGACGACGGTGGATATGCCTAGCGCCGCAAACCGGTTGATGGTATCCACCCAGGGTACCGGGTTGTAAATCTGGCTGACCAGGTTGTTGCGAATGACGTCAGGATCCGAAGGGGGTTCCAGGCCAAAATTCTGCAGTACGGGCACCCGGGGAGCCTGGAAGGAAACGGCGGCCAGGTCCGCGGCAAAGTTGTCAGCGGCAGGTTTCATGAGACGGGAATGGAATGGTGCGGATACCGGCAGGGGCAAGGCTCGCTTGGCGCCGGCGGCCTTGCACAGCTCCGATGCCCTGGCAACCGCCTCGGCATGTCCGGCGATTACCACCTGGCCAGGGGAATTGAAATTCACGGCTGCCACTTCCTGGGACTCACGTGCCTGTTTACAGGCGGCAATGACCTTGTCATCGTCCAGCCCGACAATGGCAGCCATGGCGCCAACCCCTACGGGGACGGCTGACTGCATGTACTGGCCGCGTTTCTGGACCAGCCCCACCGCATCAGCAAATACCAGTGCGCCGGCACAGGTCAGTGCCGAGTATTCACCGAGGCTGTGCCCCGCCATAATGGCCGGTTCGCCGCCTCCCTGCTCCAGCCATAGCCGCCAGATGGCGACGGAAGCCGTCAGGATGGCGGGCTGCGTGATATGGGTCAGTGCGAGTTCTTCTTCCGGCCCTGACTGCACGAGTGCCCAGAGATCGTAACCGAGCACATTGCTGGCCTCATCAAGGTGGCCTGTACCCCGTCGAAGGCTTCTGCCAGTTCACTGAGCATGCCCACTTTCTGTGAGCCCTGCCCTGGGAAAATGAATCCGGTATTGCCCGTTTGCATAACTTCTGGTTCCCCGCGAATGCAGATTTATAAAACAGAAAGCAGCCCGTCATGAGCTGCTTTCAGAATGATAAATCAGCCAGGGGTCTTGCCAACCCCTGGTGCTAGGTTCAGTCGTCGCTGTTGCGAACGATCTGCCTGCCTTTGTAAAAGCCATCCGGCGTCATGTGGTGACGACGATGCCTTTCACCGGTTTCCGCGTCGGTTGAAACGGTCGCGGGTTTCAGTGAATCATGCGCACGGCGCATGTTGCGCCTGGAGCGTGATACCTTGCTCTTTTGTACAGCCATGGTTGCTTACCTCGGTTTGTCCTGTGCCTGATCGTTGCCGGTCAGTCCTTGTCTTGTTCGGTGCCTTTCTTGCCTTTCTTGCCGCGTTTTTTGTCACGCGTCGTACTGTCCTTCAGTTCGTTATCCTGGTGCAGTTCCTGTCTAAGCTTTTCCAGGACTTCCATGCCCTTGATGTTACCCTGTCCAGCCCGGGCTGTATCCGGGGGCTGTGCATGCAACCTGTTCCAGGCTTCGCTGCACTGCTCATCGGCATGGCTGGCCACGATGGGCAAGCTCATGATCAGTTCATCCTCGATCACCGACAGCAGGTTCAGTTCGCCGTCGTCGCAGACGATGATCTCCAGCTTGTCCAGCGGGTCTGCCGCACTTTCGGCTATCCTCGCTGAGTCCGCCTCATTGGCGGCCACCTTGATAGCCACAGCCGATTCCAGGTCCACCGCTACCGGCTTCAGGCAGCGCTGGCATTCCAAGCTAACCCGGGCGGTCACGGTGCCGGTCAGGCAGCAGGTGCCACTGGCATCCCTGTCAAAGCTTAAACACACCTCCGCCTGGCCATGATTTTCATCCAGGTACTCACTTAATCGCAGGAGTTTGCCAAGAGGTATGGAGCTGTTTATTGTCCCGTTTCTGTCGCACCATTTACGTGGTGAAACGCGCTCCGGAAAGGGGTCAATCGACATAGGCGCGCATAATATGCATGAAGGGCCCCGCTGTCAAAGAAATTTGCCGTTTTTGGCCTCAAACCCATTGATTATACTTGGATTGTTATGAAGCTGATTCTCGCCTCCTCATCCCCCTACCGGGTCAAAATGCTTGCCCAGTTGCGCCTGCCGTTTGACACCTGTGTTCCCGGGATCGATGAAACACCGCTGACGGGCGAGACAGTCGATGACTACGTGCTCAGGCTTGCCGAAGCCAAGGCCCGGGCGGTGGCAGCGCGCTATCCGGAGAGCCTGGTAATCGGCTCCGATCAGGCATGCACAATCAACGGGCTGATCCTGGGCAAGCCTGCCGATGCTGATGCCGCCCGCAAGCACCTGAAACTGTGCAGTGGCGCCTGGGTGGAGTTCCGCACCGGGTTGGCGCTTCTGAATACCGAAACCGGCACGATTCAAAAACGGGTGGAGGGTTACCGGGTGAAGTTCCGGACACTGACAGATGATGAAATCCGGGGTTATATCAGTCTCGATAATCCCCTCGATTGCGCCGGATGTTTCAAGGTCGAGGCAGCAGGTATCGCCTTGTTTGATGCGCTCGACGGCAGGGATTACCACACCCTGCTCGGCCTGCCGATGATTGCCCTAGTCGATATGCTGCGCGAAGAAGGCCTTAATCCACTGCTTGCGCCAGGATCTTCAGAGCCTGGCTGAATGCCTCATCATAGGGCGCCTCGGCATGAAGTGTCTTGCCGGTAGCGGGATGCTGCAGGGTCAATTCAGCGGCATGCAGGCACAGGCGGCGAATACCCAGGTCGGCAAAATGTCTGCATGAAGGTGCGGATGCATACTTCTCGTCGCCAAGAATCGGATGTCCTGCCAATTGTGCATGCACCCGAATCTGGTGTGTCCTGCCGGTAACCGGCTGTGCGGTGACCAGGGTTGCATCCCGGAACCGCTCCCGCACAGTGAAACGGGTCATCGCCGATTTTCCTTCCCGGCTCACCGCAACGAAACGCTCGCCACCCTGCGGCTCAAGCCTTTTCAGTGCAGCACTGACTTCCGTGATGTCTTCCGGCCAGGCACCTTCCACCAGGGCATGGTAGGTTTTCTGCACCCTGCTTTCCTTGAATTGGGCAGACAAGGCCTTGAGGGATTTACCGTTGCGGGCAAGCAGCAGGCATCCTGACGTACCCTTGTCCAACCGGTGTGCCAGCTCCAGGTATGCCAGTTCGGACGACATCGCCCGCACTGCCTCTATAAGGCCGGTTTTCACACCTGTGCCACCGTGTACGGGGAGTCCTGCGGGCTTGTTGATGATCATCAGGTCATCATCGCTGTAAACCACCGACGCCTTCAGCAGTGCAATGAGGGCTTCGGCTGGTGGTTGCTGGATGCCCGGTTCAGCAATGCGCACTGGCGGAATTCGGATCATGTCGCCAGCACACAGTTTATATTCGGGTTTTTCCCGCTTTTTGTTCACCCGCACCTCACCCTTTCGAATGATTCGGTAAATGCGTGATTTCGGGACGCCCTTCAGACGGGTCATGAGGAAATTATCCAGGCGCTGGCCGGCGTGATGCTCGCCGACTTCCTGGAATGTCACCGCGCTTGCACTGACAGGCTGCGTAGAGGATGCTTTACTGCTCAAACGGAATCTCACTGGCAAAGGATCATGAGTATAGCGCCTTTTGCGGTTGAACCCGCAGCGTAGCAAGTGTGCCACGGGAGTTTCAGTGACACTGCAATTACACTTCGTAAACCATTGAAGCCCTTATAATTTACTGATATATTCGGCATTTGGTTGCTGCGCCGCCCACGGGCGGGAAATGAAACCCGCAGCCAAAAAAACATAAGTCGCCCGCCCTGCGTGCAAAAGCAGCCCGGGTCCGGCTTACCAGTACAAGCTTCGGCAGCCTTAAAGTCGAAAAAACAATCAGTTACCTGAAAGGAAACAGAACAAACAGAAACAGCAAAGAATTCAGCCGGGCCCCGTCGCCAACTCCAAAGGGACAAGACGCGCAGGCCATGGCCTAGTGACAGCGGTGAATCCGCAAACAATTTTAAACGCCCGCAAGGGCCTGATTAATCCCGGGATAGCCGGGTAAAAGAGTGAACAACCCGCTTAGACAGATTCGGTACCGCCCCGCGGTCAGGAGAACAGGAAAGCACGAACAAGTATGAGAGAGAGATTATCTGCGGATATCAGCCAATAAACTGACCGCGTGATAAGCAGCCAACAGCATTCGAAAGGCAAGTAGAACACTGACAGCACCACGCTGATCCAGGTAGCCGGCAAAGCCGACAGCAAACAGGAACAGCAACCCGCCAGATCAATTCGGCGGCAACAGATGTTAGCAAGACAGGGCAAGTGCCTGCAGTATTGCCCCTCCGGTGAGCAAGCTCCCGGCGGAGTAAAGAACACAGACCAGACAGTGATGGCGGAAATCCGCCTTCTGTCCACCAATACAGGCTTTGCCAGCCCTTCCAATGCCCTTGCGGTATCGCTTCAACGCTATTCTGCAGAGATATTTTTCTCAAATTTCAAATGTTTATAGCTATTTCTTAATCTATTCTGTCAAGCATCTTTTACCCTGCTCTCCCTAGCACGGAGTAGTAAACGGTAATGAAAAGAATGCTTATCAATGCAACTCAGAAAGAAGAGTTGCGCGTAGCGATGGTCGATGGCCAGCGCCTTTATGACCTGGATATCGAGAACCGCGCCAGGGTCCAGAAAAAGGCCAATATCTACAAGGGCCGGATCACCCGTATCGAACCCAGCCTCGAGGCGGCTTTCGTCAATTTCGGCGCTGACCGCCACGGCTTCCTGCCCCTGAAGGAGATCTCCAGGGAGTATTTCTCCAGGCAGCCGAACGAAATCAATGGCCGCATCAATATCAAGGATGTCATCCAGGAAGGTATCGAAGTTGTCGTCCAGGTTGATAAGGAAGAGCGCGGCAACAAGGGCGCAGCCCTCACCACGATGATCTCCCTCGCCGGCCGGTACCTGGTTCTGATGCCGAACAATCCGCGGGCCGGCGGCATTTCGCGCCGGATCGAAGGCGATGACCGTGCCGAATTGCGCGATGCCCTCGACAGTATCACTATTCCGGACGGCATGGGCGTGATCGTTCGCACTGCCGGTGTTGGCAAGGCCCCTGAAGAACTGCAGTGGGACCTCGATTATCTCCTCCAGCTCTGGACTTCCATCAAGGCCGCCTCCGAGGAACGTGATGCCCCCTTCCTGATATTCCAGGAAAGCAACGTCATCCTGCGGGCCATTCGCGACTACCTGCGCGGGGACATCGGCGAGGTGATCCTGGATACCCCCAAGACCTTCGAGGAAGCCAAGACTTTTATTCGGCAGGTGATGCCGCAGTTTGAGGAGCGGGTCAAACTTTACGAAGGCAAAGTGCCCCTTTTCACCAACTACCAGATAGAGACGCAGATCGAGACTGCCTTCCAGCGCGAAGTGAAACTGCCGTCGGGGGGCTCCATCGTCATTGATCCGACCGAGGCCCTGATTTCGATCGATATCAACTCCTCGCGCGCCACCCGCGGTGCCGACATCGAGGAAACCGCCTTGCAGACCAACCTTGAGGCGGCCGATGAAATAGCCCGCCAGATGCGCTTGCGTGACCTTGGCGGCCTCGCGGTCATTGATTTCATCGACATGATGTCCCAGAAGAACCAGCGTGAAGTGGAAAACCGCATGCGCGATGCTCTCGCCATGGACCGGGCGCGCGTCCAGATCGGTCGTATTTCCCGTTTTGGACTGCTGGAAATGTCCAGGCAGCGCCTGCGCCCGTCACTCGGTGAAACCAGTGCCATCGTCTGCCCGCGTTGCAATGGCCAGGGTACCATCCGCGATATCGAATCACTGGCACTGTCCATCCTCAGGCTTCTGGAAGAGGAAGCCAACAAGAACAACTCAAGGGAAGTCCGTGCCATCGTGCCGATCAGCGTTTCCTCGTACCTGCTCAATGAAAAGCGTGATGCCATCGGTGCCATCGAGCTCCAGAGCAAGACCAAGGTCGTGGTGATTGCCAACCCGAACATGGACACTCCGCACTATGAAGTGCAAAACATCTCTGACGACACCGGTGAACGCAGTTATGACATTCGCCCGGAAGATGAAGAGGAAATCAGCGAATTCATGCCGAAAAAACCGGAAGTGGCCATGCAGCCGGCTGTCCAGGCACCACAAATAGCCCCGGCGATGCAGCCGGTCGCTCCTGCCGCCGCACCCAAGAGCAGCGGCGGCCTGTTGTCCAGCATCAGCGCTGCCATCGGCAGCCTGTTCAGTTCATCCGCCAGTGACAGCAGCAAGGAAAAGGCTGCTGCCGAAGCCAAGGGTACGGCCAAGCCGGAACGGAAAAGTGATCGCGGCCGCAAGCGCCCTGCCCGCGGTGAAGGCGGCAGGAAGAAGCCCGCACGGAGATCCGAAGGCGGCAGGGACGGCGCCAGAAAGGAGAGAGGCCAGTCGCGAGCAGAGTCAGACCAGGAATCCGGCAAGGATCAGACCAGGGATCAGGGTAAGCGTGAGCCCCGCGAGGGCCGTGAAGGGCGTGAAGGCCGCAAAGGCAGTGGTCGCAAGCACTCCCGCGGCAAGGGCGGCCAGTCCGCTGCAGCAGGCCAGGAGAAGGCGGATCAGCAGACACCCGCAGAAGCCTCTGCAAATGACACGGCCGAGACCAGGGACAAGCCCCGGAAGCGCCCGGCAGAACAGCGTCAGCGCCAGCCCAGGCAGCGTCGCCGTGGCAACCGCGAGGATGCACCTCAGCAGGAAGTTGCTCAGGCAGCAGACAATGAGAATGCCGTCGCAGCAATCCAGACTAACGATGCGCCGGTCGCAGACACACAATCGACTAATGAACAGCAGCCGGCGATGAGCGTACGGGAACCAGAACCACGGCATGAAGATGCTGCTCCTGCTGCGCAGGAATCAGGCAAACCTGAACAGGCAGCTGCTGATTCAGTCAAACCTGCAGCTGTTGCAGACCTTGTGGAAAAACCCGTGCAGGAAGCTAAACCGGCTGCACAGGCAATCGGGCAGCAGGATGCCGGGAGCGCTCAAGGCGCCGAACAGCCCCGTCCAGAGCCCGCACCGGTTTCACAGCAGTCGCCTCCCCCGAAGCGGGAACGCCAGCGTGCACCGAACGATCCACGCAACCGCATGCACGCTGAATCGACATCTGCGGCAAGTGCAAGTGAAAGCCGTCAGGTAAGCAGCGAAGAAAGCAGCCATCAGAGCAATCACGAGGCCAGTGCAGAACCAGGCAGTACCGCAGCAAAGCCTGTTGCACAGGATGTGTCTGATGACCAGGGAGCAGAAGCCTCCACCCGGGCTGCTTCGTCACCTGGTGCAGGAAGCGCGGACCTCGACGAGGTCCGCTCAGGCGATTAGTCGGCGTCGAACTGCAGGGTAAAATCGACAACCACGTTGTTGTTGATGCTCGGCAGTCCGGCGATTTCGCGCAGCTGCTCAACGCTTTCGGCAAGTCCGAAGGTTGACGCATTCAGGATCAGGGGGCAGGCCAGGGAAACCTGCAGTCCGCCCTCTTTCAGTCCGGTAATCACCACATCCAGTGTCAGCGGCTGCATCATGCCGTGTAGATCCAGCATGGCCTCAACGGTTGTCCTGACTGTGTCTCCTGCGGACATGTTGTTCAGCTGCGCTGCATCGGCTGACAACGATACCGTCGCCAGGGGATAAGTCGCCACCTGGAAAACGATCTCCCGCATCCGTTCATTGCGGATATCAATGGCCGTATCGACACTGCCCAGCATGATGCTGACACTGGCACTGCCGTCATCGGCAATATTGCCGGAAAGCTCCCCGAAGGAATTCAGTTCAGAAACCGCGGCAGCCTTGCTGGTCACGTAATACAGGCTGGAAGCGCCGCCATCCAGGGCCCAGCCGGCCTGCACAGGCTGGCTGAAAATCAGGGGCAGGACAAATAACGATACTGCAGCGGAAAGATAAGACTGGCACGAAGGCATGGAATGCTCCTGTAAAGATAGTTGGCCGGCAAAATATACACCGGTGTAGACACCGGCTAGAGTGCCATGATTATAGGATTATTACCCGGGAAACTTGAAGAGCGGTACCAGCCCCGCCTCAGAGCAGGGATTCCAGTTCAGGCAGCACCTGAAACAGGTCCGCCACGAGGCCGTAGTCCGCTACCTGGAAAATCGGCGCATCGGCATCAATGTTGATGGCGACGATGACCTTGCTGTCCTTCATGCCGGCCAGGTGCTGGATGGCGCCGGAGATACCTACGGCTATATAGAGCTCAGGAGCCACGATCTTGCCGGTCTGCCCGACCTGCAGGTCATTGCCGACAAACCCTGCATCCACCGCTGCCCGGGAAGCGCCGACCGCTGCACCAAGCTTGTCGGCTATCCGTTCAAGCAGTTGAAAGTTCCCGGCGCTGCCAAGACCGCGACCACCGGATACCACGATGCTCGCAGATGCCAGTTCCGGACGCTCACTTGTGCTGAGGTTCTCACTGATAAACATGCTTTTGTTTTGTGAGATGACCGTGTCCAGCGTCATCTGGTCGGCGTTGTTTCCGGTCCCGACAGGTTCGAAGGCCGATGTACGCACGGTCAGAATTTTCACGGTGTCAGCCGTTCTCACCGTTGCCAAGGCATTGCCGGCATAGATTGGCCGAATGAACGTGTCCTGCGCCTCGATTGCGACGATATCGGACAACTGTCCAGCATCCAGCAGTGCGGCAAGGCGAGGCATCAGGTTCTTGCCTGTGGTGCCGGCGGCTGCAAGTATGGCCGTGTAATCAGCGGCAATACTGCTGACAAGCGGCGCGACAGCTTCGGCAAGCTGGTTAGCATAGGCCGCATTATCAGCGACGAGGACCCTGCTAACCCCCTGGTACTGGCCTGCGGCCGTCGCCACTGCGCTGCAGTCGCTGCCGGCCACCAGCACATGTATGTCAGCATCAAGTTGTACGGCCGCGGCAACGACGCTCGCGGTGACAGGGTTGAGAGTTGCGTTATTGTGTTCGGCGATTACCAGTACGCTCATGGCTTGTCCTGTTGTCCCCTCAAGCGTCAGGGAATCACCTTGGCTTCATTGCGCAGTTTGTCGACCAGCTCAGCGGTGCTGCCGACGATGATGCCGGCCTTGCGACCCGGTGGCTCATGCACTGCAATGGTGGTCATGCTGCTGCTGACGGTTACACCCAGTTCTGCAGGCGTGATCTTGTCCAGCGGCTTCTTTTTCGCCTTCATGATGTCCGGCAGCTTGGCGTAACGGGGTTCATTCAGGCGCAGGTCGGTGGTGACCACGGCTGGCAGGGAGAGGCTGACAACCTGTTCGCCCCCGTCCACTTCGCGACTGACCAGCGCGCGTCCGTTTTCGATGGACAAGTGAAAGGCAAAGGTACCCTGCGGCATGTCGCAAAGCGCTGCCAGCATCTGTCCCACCTGGTTGTTGTCACCGTCGATGCTCTGCTTGCCAAGAATTACCAGGTCTGGCATCTCACGATCGACGACGGCTTTCAGCAATTTCGCGACGGCCAGGGGCTCGACGAAACCGGCCTGCTCGACCCAGATGCTGCGGTCGGCGCCCAATGCCATGGCGGTACGCAATTGCTCCTGGCTTTTTTCGTCGCCAACGGTGACAGCAACGATCTCGGTTGCCACGCCCCGCTCTTTCAGGCGAACGGCTTCTTCCACCGCGATTTCACAAAAGGGGTTCATCGCCATTTTGACGTTGCTGAGATCGATGGATGAATTGTCAGCTGATACGCGCACCTTGACGTTGGCGTCGACTACACGCTTGACGGGAACGAGGATTTTCATGGAATGTGCGGATCGATTGTGCCTTGCTGGCCGGGCGATTCTGAGATTCTTGTGTAATTGGCAAAGAGGCCAATTATAATGGGGTAGAATAAAAAAGTCTCTTGAACGGAAGAATTCATCTTGTCTCACCGCGAAGTTATGCCCTTCGATGTGGTCATCGTGGGCGGCGGCCCTGCCGGCCTTGCCACAGCGTGCAAACTGGCTCAACTCTGCCGGGAACATGAGGTCACCCTCGAAATTTGCCTGATCGAGAAAGGCTCGGAAATCGGTGCCCACATCCTGTCCGGTGCCGTACTTGACCAGCGTGCGCTCGATGAACTTTTTCCCGACTGGCAGGCCATGGGCGCGCCAGTCACCGTGCCCGTTACCGAGGAAGAAATACACTTGTTGTTCAACGGGACGGGTTCGATGAAGCTGCCCGATTTCTTCATCCCGGGGGACCTGCACAACAAGGGCAATCATGTGATCAGTCTGGGCAACCTGTGCCGATGGCTCGGTGAACAGGCTGAAAGCCTCGGGGTGCAGTTATTCGCCGGTTTTGCCGCTGCAGAAATTCTTTATGACCAGGAGGGTGCCGTTATCGGGGTCGCCACCGGTGACATGGGTCGTGACAGGTCGGGCAAGGAAAAACCGGGCTTCGAGGCGGGATACGAACTGCAGGCGAAATACACGGTATTCGCCGAGGGCTGCCGCGGTCACCTGGGAAAGCAACTGATCGAGAAATTCGGCCTCGACAGGAAGCGCCAGCCGCAACATTACGGCTTGGGTGTCAAGGAGCTCTGGGAGGTTCCTTCAGGGGTGCACGAACCCGGTAAAATTATCCATGGCCTGGGTTGGCCCCTCGGCATGGGTAAAACGACGGGAGGCAGCTTCCTGTATCACCTGGACAACAACCAGGTCGCCGTCGGCCTGATCACCGATCTTAATTACAGCAACCCCTGGCTCAGCCCTTTCGATGAGTTCCAGCGCATGAAGCATCACCCCTTGTTCAGGCGCGTGCTGGAGGGCGGCAAGCGGATTTCTTACGGTGCCCGCGCCCTCACCAAAGGAGGTTTGCAGTCGCTACCGGCTCTCGCCTTTCCCGGTGGTGTCCTTGCCGGAGACGATGCCGGTTTTCTCAACTTCCTGAAGCTCAAGGGTACGCATACAGCAATGAAATCCGGCATGCTTGCCGCTGAAAGTATTTTTGCCGCACTCCAGGGCGACCGTAACCCCGCGGACCGGGTCCTGGTCACTTACCCCGGCAACGTGCGCCGCTCCTGGCTGTACGCTGAACTGAATCGGGCGCGCAACGTCGCACCGGCCATGCACCGTTTCGGCACCCTGCTGGGGGCTGCCTTCAGCTTCGTCGATCAGGCGCTGTTTCGCGGCCGGCTGCCTTTCACGCTGAAGGACACGATTCCCGACCATGCCACGTTGCACTCCGCCGAGGACAGCCCGCGAATACGTTATCCGCAACCCGACAATACATTCAGTTTCGACCGGCTGAGCTCAGTCTACCTGTCAAATACCAACCACGAGGAAGACCAGCCCTGCCACCTGCTCCTGGCGGATGCAGATACCCCACTGACCTTCAATCTCGCGGAATTCGACGAACCTGCCCAGCGCTACTGCCCCGCCGGTGTATATGAAATCGTCCGCAACGATATCGAGACCCGTTTCCAGATCAATGCCCAGAACTGTGTTCACTGCAAGACCTGCGACATCAAGGATCCCACGCAGAATATCACCTGGGTTGCCCCTGAAGGCAGCGGCGGACCCAATTACCCCAATATGTAACCCGCAACAGGTAAACCACCGCAAAAACCGGCACATGGCATTTCAGTCCGACATCTTTTCACCGGTTATGGAGGCCATGCACTCGGGCAGTCTTGTGCTGACACCAAACCATCGGACACGCCTGCAGCTGCAATCCGTCTACGGACAATGGCGGCAATACCGTGACATGCCGCCCGTTTGCATGACCCCTGCTGTTTATCCCGTGGACATCTGGCTTCGCGATCTCTGGAACCATGCCCCCGGTGCACGTGCAGGCATCCTTGAACCCGCACTGGAGGCACTGGTCTGGCAGGACATCGTCAGGGATTCGGATGCCGGCGCCGGACTGGTAAACCAGCATGCTACGGCGCATGCGGTCCAGGAAGCCTGGCGATTGGCGCATCTCTGGCGCATCGACATGCGGGCTATGCGCAAATTCGCCCATTTCCAGAAGTCAGACGGCATTCCCGATGACCTGGGTGCATTCCTTTCCTGGGTCGACAGCTTTGAGGCGTTCTGCCGGCGCCATGACCTCATCAGCCTGTCACCCATGGTCGAGTCGGTCATTACGGGACTGGCCGATGGCCAGTTGGCAGGCCCTGGGCATGTGATGCTGGCGGGATTCGACAACCCGCCCCCCCTGTATGCCCTGCTTTTCGAGGTGCTCATAGAAAGCAGCAAGAGTGTCGATCGTTTCGACCTGCCGCCCTTAGCACCGGCTCTACGCTTGCAGGACTTGAGCGACCCTGGCGAGGAAGTACACCAGGCTGCAAAGTGGGCCAGGGATATCCTGAAAAATGACAGCCGGGCCCGTATCGGCGTCATTTGCCCCGATCTGCAACGTCGAACCGATGCCATCAGGCGGGAGTTCCGTGACATGCTTTATCCGGACACTGCAGTACATTTTGCATCCGGTATGCCAGAAGTCAGTATCTCCTCAGCGCGGCCCTTGTCCGACTGCTCGTTAATCGCCAGTGCCCTCGACATCCTGGCCCTTAACACCCCCTGGGTCGAAACCCTCGCATTCTGTCGCCTGCTCAGGTCACCGTTTATTCACGGCACGCCAGCTGAGGAAAGTGGTCGCGCCCGGCTGGAATGGCGACTGCGGGAAACCGGTGAAATGAAAATCCAGATGGCCTGGGTGCGTGACCTGGCCAACACTGGCGATGCCGACTATCACTGTGAACAACTGGCGGCTGCCCTGCTGGCTCTGGATACCCTGCGCCGTGCGCAACCGAACAGCGCCACTTTGCAGGACTGGAGCAATCTGTTCGAGGCCCAGCTTTCCGCCCTGGGCTGGCCTGGTCCGCGGCAGCCGGACCCGGCCGAATACGATCAGCTCAGGGCCTGGTCAGGCTCACTCAAGTCCTTCGCCCGGATTTCCTCATGGCATGGCAAAGTGACCCTGGGGCAGGCGCTTGGAATTCTCCGCCAGATCCTTGCCGGCAACCATGCAGGTGATGGTGATGAGCTCGCCCCGATACAGGTGCTGTCGCCGACAGAAGCAGATGGCCTGGTCTTTACGCACACCTGGATGATGGGCATGACCGAGCAGCAATGGCCGCCACCGGCCCGGCCAGTCCCGTTCATTCCCTTGTCGCTGCAACGGGAGCAAGCCATGCCGGGCAGCGATATGCATGTCGTGATCGAAAACGCCCGGCACCAAATCACCCGTTACATTGGCCATACCGAAACCGAAATGGTATTCAGCTGGCCGCGCCAGGACGAAGACCTCGCGCTGAAACCGGCCGGGATGCTGCCGGGTGTCAGGGAGCATGTTTCAGGTAACCAGAATTTCCGGGCCAGTTTTCCTGGCTATGGAGAGGCAATCAATAGCGTCCAGGACTGCCTGGATGAGGTCCCTTTCATTGCGCTGGGTGAAACCGAGCAGCCTGCGGGGGGCTTCTCACTGATGGCGAACCAGGCGGATTGCCCCTTCAAGGCATTCGCCATAAATCGCCTGGGTGCCGAAGCATTGCCCGCCCCTCTCATCGGCCTGCCAGGTCACGTGCTCGGCAGCATCCTGCATGAATCACTCGAAGGTTTCTGGCGTGCCCTGAAAAGCCAGGAAAACCTGTTGGCTGCCTCACCCGATACCCTGGCGAATGCAATCAACAGCGCCGTTGCCGACGCTGTCCAGAACAAGGCGCGATTCTACAGGCACACGATGACAACAAGATTCAACGCCATGGAAATTCGTCGTTTGTCCGATCTTCTTTCAGCCTGGCTTGAGGAAGAAAAGAAACGCGGCGTCTTCAAGGTGCTCGAAAGCGAATATCGTACACAGTGGCAGCACGCCGGGCTGACGCTCAACCTGCGGATAGACAGGGTAGATGAAACGCCTGAAGGCAACCTGGTCATCGTTGATTACAAGTCGCCCAGGAACAATGAAATAAACTGGTTCGATCCGCGTCAGACCGAGCCGCAGCTCATGCTCTACATGCTGGCGGTGGAGGCCGCAGTAGACACCAAAGTCGCGGGCCTGTTCATTGCCCAGGTCAATGTCGAGGAAACACGGTACAAAGGCATCAGCAACGACAACACGATTTACCCTGGCAGCCATTTCGGCAGCAAGCGCAACGCCGCCCCTGACCATGACTGGCAGCAAATCCGGCTTGCATGGCAGGAATCCCTGACAGCGATTGCCAACGAATTCCTGTCCGGCTACGCGGCGGTGGATCCAAAATCCGTCAACAGCAGCTGTACATGGTGCCACCTTGGCCCGCTCTGCCGTATCGGTGAAAGGATTGATGCATGAGCAACGTGCCTGTTGATATCAACGAGCGGCGCCTTGCACTGGACCTGGGGCGGTCATTCTGTGTGCAGGCACCAGCCGGCTCCGGCAAGACCGAGTTGCTGACGCAGCGCTACTTGTCACTGCTTGCTACCTGCGAACGTCCGGAAGAAATTCTTGCGATCACTTTTACCCGCAAGGCGGCCGCCGAAATGCGCAACCGCATCCTGGACAACATGGCGCAGGCGGCCACCCTGTCTGCCTCCGACCTGGCAGCCCTGCCGGAACACCGCCGCTTCACCCTGGAGCTGGCACAA
>Ga0181593_10001047_pt1 | contig 24863 bp, 24 predicted proteins | sample 071ome_19_FD_133756 | JGI IMG/M metagenome (GOLD analysis project Ga0181593, IMG submission 133756) | Coastal salt marsh microbial communities from the Groves Creek Marsh, Skidaway Island, Georgia - 071413AT metaG (megahit assembly) | ecosystem: Environmental > Aquatic > Marine > Intertidal...
CGGATCTTTCGAAAAGATCTTAAGTAGAAAGGCTTAAATATGTAAATCAACCTAGCATTACTGGATCATCAAATCAAGCACTGTTGAGGTTTGACAAGGATCGCAAAGCGAATGCCCTTTTAAAGTAAGATATGAACGGAAAAACCATACTTCTGGGAGTCACAGGCTCCATTGCTGCCTATAAATCTGCAGATTTGCTGCGAGACCTTCAAGGTCGGGGTGCCGAAGTGCATGTGATCCTGACCGAATCGGCACAAAAATTTATCCCGGCTCTGACCCTCAAAACGCTGTCCAGAAACCCAGTATTGACCAGCCTCTGGGATGAAGAAGCCAGTTGGTGTCCGGGACATATTGAATTGGCAGACAAGGCAGACCTCCTGCTGGTTGCCCCAGCCACGGCCAACATTTTGGCGGAGTTTGCTCATGGGTTGGCTCAGGATTTGTTAACCTGTGTGCATCTGGCCACACGTGCCCCCGTACTCATTGCACCCGCCATGAATGGAAAAATGCTGGATCACCCGGCAACGGTTCAAAATCGCCAGACCCTGGAAAGTTGGGGCTATCACTTTGTCGAACCTGTCGAAGGGGAACTGGCTTGCGGATACTCCGGGAATGGAAAACTTAGCCCAGTGGAGATCATCGCAGACCGAGCAGAAGAAATCCTCGGCACTCAGTAAGCGAAAGGTCTCAAGGCGAAGCCAACCAACTTTCCAACACAGGAAAATATCCCTCAGGAAGACCGCAATCACATGCCCCTTCAAGGACTGACTCCATGTACCCCGGCCGGGTTGTTCCCCTCACAGTATCAGTGGAAAAATAAATCCAGGCGTCTCTCACCAATTCACTCTCATTTTCAAAACATGTGGAGACCTTGCACACTTCCCGGTAATAACACCCCTGGGGGACACCTTCGTATTTATCCAACTCAGCCAAGTGTTGCTTATTGATGATCCAGAAACCACCCCACACGATTTCCCCAACCTTCGGCACAATTGTGGCATACCCGTCAGAATAAATCCAAAACTGAAAATCCCGAATCAATGCCCGGCCAAGAAACTCTGCTCCAGGACAATATTGTTCCATGTGAGCGAAGTTCATGTTGGAACCATAGGCAAAATATGGGATCTGGTTGGAAGTCTCCAATTGCGAATTCACGGGAAATCAAAAAGCTAGCACCGAAAATTAAGTCAACTCACCCTTGTTCAAATTTGATCGAACCCGATGCCAGAATTCCTACAGACCTTACCCCACAAAGGAGAAATCTGTTCCCTGCTTTGTGCATTTCTGTGGGCAACCGCCACCCTCTTCTTTCGAAAAGCTGGAGAACAACTCCCTCCCTTCAGCCTCAATTTTTATAAAAACTCCCTTGTTCTACTCCTGCTGATTCCAACTGCGGTCTTCCTCGGCCACACCTCTATTCCCAATCTGCCCAGTTCGACGTGGCAATTGATCTTCATGAGTGGCCTGATCGGGATCTGCCTGGCGGATTATCTATTCTTTAAAGGACTACACCTTCTCGGAGCTGGCCGAAACGCCATCGTCAACTGCTCTTATAGTCTCTTTATGTTCCTATTTTCCAGCATGTATTTGGGAGAACAACTGCGAAGCGTCCACATTCTCGGCAGCAGCCTGGTCATTGTGGGTATCGTCCTGGCCTCTATCAAATTTCATAAAGACCACCCAACTCTCCCCGCATCCACCAAAGACAGGATCTATGGTATTATTTACGGCCTTTTGGCGATGGCATTAACCGCCATTGGAGTCCTCCTGGTAAAACCCATCATGCAAGAAAACGTATTGCCTGTAGATGTGATCGCCATCCTCAGACTGATTGCAGGGATTCTCGGTGCAGTCTTATTTCTAACCATCACTGGTCGGATGGGAAGCACACTACGCTTAATGCAACACAACTTTCCATGGAAATCCTTTTCAATTGGCACATTTCTGGGTGGGTATCTGGCCATGGTCATTTGGCTCCTTGGCTACAAACACACTGAAGCCAACACGGCTGCCATTCTCAACCAGACCTCGACTCTCTTCACTGTCATCCTCGCGGCAATCTTCCTGAATGAACCCCTCACCAAAGGAAAATCCTTCGGAGCCCTGATTGCCTTCGGAGGCGTTGCCGTCATTCTCCTGAACCGTTGACCCTACATCAAAGATCCGGCCACTCCCCTTCCAACTCCTCCACCTGCCGCTCCAATTCATCCCGAAACTCCTCGCCAACACCCTCCCGTTTCGCAATTTCCACATAAAACGGCACCATGTCATTTTTCTCCAACGCCACCATCGCAATATTGAAAAAAGGCTCCGATTTATCAATAAACCAAGTCTGCCCACCAAAAGCGACCGTCACCCCCTGGTCTGTTTGAAAAACTGCTAGCCGATTTCCCATTTTGAATTACAAACCACCCAGTCCCAACCCAATCCCGGCTGATCGGCAACCTCAAACTATCCGATCCAGAATTCAGAGGCATTTCCGGAAAGAAGCCTCCCCTCAATTGCTGGACGATACCGTTGTCATCGAATCCCCCCTCGAAATCTGCCTCCAATACAAAAAGGACGATCACCACACCGTAACCCGCCCCATCAGCCTCACCATGAGGACACCCGGATCCGATACAGAACTGGCTCTGGGATATTTATACAATGAAGGAGTCGTCCAAACACCAGACGCACTATCAGGCCCAGTAACCACTCCGACTCCCAACCATGTGGAAGTGCCCCTCAGAAAAATCCCCGACCTCCCCGAGTCACGGAACCTCACCACCTCCAGTTGCGGGATCTGTTCCACCCCAAGCCTGCAAACCTTCCTCAACCAAAAAATCATTCCACTTCCCGATCCACTGGAGCCAGTTCTCGAAAAAGACTTAATCTACTCACTACCGGAAACCCTCCTGCAAAACCAAACCGCCTTTTCTTCCACAGGTGGGTTACACGCAGCGGCAGCATTGGATAACCAAGGCAACCAACTGACTCTCAAAGAAGACATCGGACGGCACAACGCAGTGGATAAAGTCACAGGGCACCTATTCCAACAAAACCTCCTACCCATCTCCACCCCTCTACTCCTATTGGTCTCTGGACGTACCAGCTACGAAATCGTCCAGAAAACCTTGAAAATGCGAATACCCATCCTCGTAGGAATTGGCCCCCCCAGCAGCCTTGCCATCGAAATTGCAACCCAAGCCCATCTTACCTTGATCGGCTTCCTCTCTGACAAAAAATTCAACGTTTACAGTGCCTCGGAAAGACTAAAACTCTAAACCAAACCTTTACCAAAACACAAAATACTGGAACCACGCTACGCCAACACCATTAGCCCCAACATTTCCTGATGTCTGCACCATCCCCCAATCCTCCCGAAACCACCACAGGAACCCTTCAAGCCAGTGCTCCCCACAAACATGCGGCCGGACTCCAGGCAGTCACAGTCTCCCTTCAACATGTTGCCAGAGAAAGCCTGACCAGAGGGACGATCTCCCTCCTGAAAATGAATCAGAAAAATGGGTTCGACTGCAGCAGCTGTGCCTGGCCCGACCCGGATGACCACCGCTCCTCCTTCGAATTTTGCGAAAACGGCGCCAAAGCCACCGCCTCTGAGAGCACATCCAAGAAAATCACCCCCTACTTCTTTGCCAAATACAGTGTCGAAGAAATTGCTGAACATTCCGACTACTGGATGGAACGCCAAGGCCGCCTGACCCAACCCATGCACCTTGCCCCCGGTGCCACTCATTACGAACCCATCTCCTGGGACAACGCCTTTGAAAAGATCGCAGACCATCTGAAAAAACTTCCCTCCCCTGACCACGCCCTCTTCTACACCTCCGGCAGAGCCAGCAACGAAGCCGCCTACCTCTACCAACTCCTGGCCCGCCAATATGGCACCAATAACCTGCCCGACTGCTCCAACATGTGCCATGAATCCAGTGGAGTCGCCATGAGAGAATCCATTGGAGTCGGCAAAGGCACGGTATCTCTCCAGGACTTTGATAAAGCCCACGTCATCCTCATCTTTGGCCAGAACCCAGGCACCAATCACCCCCGAATGCTGACCACCCTCCAGAAAGCCGCCAGAAGAGGAGCCACCATCATCGCCATCAATCCACTCCGAGAAGCCGGACTCCTCGGATTTTCCCATCCACAGGAACCCGCCGGAATCCTAGGCCAAAGCACTCCCCTTGCCGACCATTACCTCCAAGTAAAGCCCAAAGGCGACATGCCGCTGCTTCATGGCCTGCTCAAAGCCATCCATGCCAACGAAGCCACCAATCCCGGCCACCACATTGATCACGAATTCATTGAACAACACACCGCAGGCTACGAGGAGCTCAAACAACAACTGGAGAAACTAGACTGGAAAGAAATCGTCGAACATTCAGGCATTTCCAAAGCCCGAATCGAAGAAATTGCCGCCTTACTCACCCCACGAACCAACTTCATCAGTTGCTGGGCCATGGGGTTAACGCAACAACCCAATGCCGTGGCCACCATCCAGCAAGTCAGCAACCTGCACCTGCTCCTCGGCGCACTCGGGAAAACCGGCGCCGGCCTCTGCCCCGTCCGCGGGCACAGCAACGTCCAAGGCGACCGCACCATGGGCATCTGGGAAGAGCCCCCCGAAAGCTTCCTCCAGGCACTGGATCAAGAATTTCAAATCACCACCCCCAGAAAACACGGCCACAATACCGTCTCCGCCATCCAGGCCATGCACAAAGGTGACGCCCAAGTCTTCATCGCCCTGGGAGGCAACTTCCTCTCCGCAGCCCCCGACACAGAGTACACCGCAGAAGCCCTCAACAACTGCGACCTCACCGTACAAATCTCCACCAAACTCAACCGCTCTCACACTACGACTGGCAAAGAGGCCCTCATCCTTCCCTGCCTCGTACGTAGTGAAAAAGACCTCCAACCCCAACAAGGCGAACAATACATCACCGTCGAAAACTCCATGGGCATCGTCCACAGCTCCCAAGGCCACCTCAACCCCATTTCCAAACACCTCCTCAGCGAACCCACCATTGTCGCCAAAATCGCACACACCCTCTTCGGCGAAGACTCCCCCATCCAATGGCAAACCCTCGCCCACAACTACGACCTCATCCGCAACCACATCGAAAACACCATCCCAGGCTTTGAGCAATTCAACGAACGCTCCAGAAAACCCGGTGGATTTTATCTCCCCAACGCCGTCAAAGAACGAAAGTTCAACACCCACAACCAAAAAGCCAACTTCTTCACCGAAGACTTCACCCCCATTGAGACCCAACCCGGCCAACTCCTACTGCAAACCCTCCGCAGCCACGACCAATTCAACACCACCATCTACGGCCTCAACGACCGCTACCGCGGCATCCACAACGAACGCCGCATCCTCTTCCTCAACCTCGAAGACATGAAAGCCCAGGGCATCCAACGCGAACAACCCGTCGACATCACCAGCCACTTCAACGACCAAACCCGTCACGCCCCCAACTTCCTCGCCATCCCCTACGACCTCCCCAAAGGCTGCGCCGCCGCCTACTTCCCCGAAGCCAACCCCCTTGTTCCCATTGACAGCTTCGCCGAAAAGAGCCATACGCCCACCTCAAAAGCGGTCATCATTACCATTGAGGCTTCCAAGGTTTGATACCAAATAATTTCACAAATTCATTTCCTCTGAATCAACTTAGTGGAAATCCCAGAACGTAAATAACTTTACATGGACTTTCTTAACAACGCATCCGTACTCATCACCGGCGGGACCGGAACACTCGGTAAAGCCTTGGTGAAAAGACTCCTGTCAAAAGAGTACAAAATCAAACGTTTGGTCGTTTTCTCAAGAGACGAGCAAAAACAATTTCAAATGGCGCAGGAATTCCCCAACAAAGAATTCCCCCAAATACGCTATTTCATAGGAGACATTCGAGACGAAGAAAGAATCAAACAGGCACTTCATGGGATTGACTGCGTCATCCACACTGCAGCAATGAAGCACATCCCCATTGCGGAGTATAACCCGATGGAATGTATCAAAACCAACATCATCGGTAGCCAAAATGTCATCAATGCCTGTATCGAATGCGGAGTCAAAAGAGTCGTTGCCCTATCGACCGACAAAGCTGCGGCTCCAGTCAACCTATACGGTGCCACCAAACTCGCAGCCGACAAACTCTTTGTCGCCGCCAATAATTACGCAGGCGGGCACGACATTCGATTCTCTGTTGTTCGGTATGGCAATGTGATGGGATCAAACGGATCTGTGATTCCCTTCTTTCAGAAGAAAAGAAAGGAAGGAGTTCTCCCGATTACCCATCCAAATATGACACGATTTAATATTACCGTAGATCAAGCGGTTGATATTGTTTTATTTGCGATGGAAAATGCCAATGGAGGAGAGATTTTTGTTCCCAAACTTCCATCATACAGGATTATGGATCTTGCCCAAGCCATTGGTCCTGAGTGCAAAACCGAGGTAGTAGGCATGCGTGAAGGTGAAAAAATTCACGAAGAAATGATCACCAAAGCAGATGCACTCAACACATTCGATATTGGCAAGTATTATGCAATTCTTCCTCCAGCGGCTAATTTTAACATCGATTTATTCCAGAAAAAACATCCTACAACCCTGGTCTGCGAAGGCTTCTATTACCACTCAGGAGAAAATGACGATTGGCTTACCCAAGAAGAGATTAAGGAACTCATCCGGCACCAATTGCCCGGACATTAAACGTATACTTTGAAAGAAAGCTTTACACTCCATGAACGTTGCTGTCATACCAGCCAGGGGGGGGAGTAAACGTATCCCTCGAAAAAACATACGATATTTTTGCGGAAAACCAATCATAACTTATTCAATCGAAGCAGCCAAAGAATCAGGTCTATTTGATCGAATCATCGTGTCCACGGAAGATCCGGAAATTGCTGCAATTGCAGAGGGCTGTGGAATTGAAGTACCGTTCCTGCGCCCGGCTGAACTTGCGAAAGATCATATTGGTGGAATCGAGGCGATTCGCCATGCCATAGACTGGTGCCAACACCATTTGGAAAAACCCGATTATGTCTGCCGCATCTATGCAACCGCTCCTTTTATCGAGGCGTCAAAAATTTGCGAGGGATATACAACCCTGGTGAACAATCCCGGCACGGAATTCACATTTGCGGCAACCACGTATGATTTTCCCATTTTCAGAGCCTTCCAATTGGAAACCACTGGTACAACCAAGATGTTCTGGCCAGAATACGAACACACGATGTCCCAAGACCTTCCTGACGCGTTCCATGATGCGGGTCAATTCTGTTGGGCATCCAATGAAACCTGGCAAGAAAAGGATGACATTTTTACCGCTTGCTCCCGGATTGTCCTGCTTGACCGATCCATGGTACAGGACATTGATACACTGGAAGATTGGCGACAGGCCGAGGCACTCTACAAGGTCCTCGAATCCACCAGGAGTAGTAATTAATGTATTACAATTTGTTGGAAAAACTGGCGGTCTTGGACCGTTGCCATAGTGGCCCCGAAATGCTGGAAGCCTATGAATTGCTCACTGGTCATTATCCGGGAAGTCGGTTGCTCAAACATAATGCCGACCAACAAGCGAACCATTGGACAGTCCCCCCATTTTGGACTTGCCGAAAAGCCGAATTGCGGAACGGGGAAGGAAAAATCCTCGCCAGTCGCGATCAGCACAAGCTCCAAGTGTACAGCTATTCGCCCCCTGTAAACAAAACTGTAAGTTGGGAAGAGTTGGACCGGCACTTGTTGTCGGATCCGGACCGGCCAGAATCCATCCTTTTCCATTTTCGGAATCAATACAACCATACCCATCCGGAATGGGGCTTTTGTATCCCCCATACCTTGCGAAGGCAACTGGATAAAAACACGCAGTACCATGTGCACATCGATAGCCAGTTGGAATATGGTCCCCCCATGCTACAGTCGGACTACCACCACCAAGGCGAGTCGGATAAAACCTTCCTCTTCCTCGGTCACTTTGACCACCCGACCCAAGTGAATGATGGGTTGGCCGGGTGCATTGCCGCCTATGAGATCATCAAGCGACTGGGTAACCAAAAGACCCGCTTTTCCTACAGGGCGTTTGCCAGTGTCGAAATTGTGGGTTCGGCCTTTTACCTGAAGGAACCAGTAGCCCGCCCTGGGGATATCCATGAAGCTCTTTTCCTTGCCCTTTCCGGGATTGGTTCCCCCCTCGCCTACCAGCAAACATTTTTTGGCCAGGCATATATGGACCAGATTGCTGCGTTCCTTTTGTCGATGAGGACGGAGGCTTCCAGCAATGTCTACCCTCACCGAGGATTGATTGGCAATGATGAGAACCACTTCGACTCGGCAGGATATGAAATTCCATGTGGCACCCTCGTGAGATGGCCATTCCCTCAGTACCATACCGACTCCGACAACATGGGGATCACCTCAAGGGAATCCATGGAAGAGGTGATAGGCTTTGGATTGCAGGTGGTGGATGTGATTGAAAACAATGCGACCTTGCAAATGGCAAATCCGGGATTGCCCTGTTTGTCGCATCCGGATATCGACCTCTATCTTAGCCCAAGTGTAATCAGCGGGATCAATTTTAACGATCCGGGGGATTCCGGTAGGTTCCCGTGCAAATTACCTGCCCATGAAGTCGAATACCTGGAAAACCATACAGGGCAGCTCAATCCCTTTATGCAAAACATCCTCCGAATGGCCAATGGGGAGCATACGCTGTTGGACATTGCTGTAAAATCCCAGATGCCCTTTGGGTTCGTCCTTGCTTATGCAAAGCAATTGGAGTCGAAGGGGCTGGTGCGTATGCAACCATATTTCCCATGAATTTCTTAATTACCGGAATGTTCAGGTCGGGCACGACCATGCTCGCCAAAATGCTGGATGCTAACCCGCGGATCATTTGTGTCTCAGACCCATATGCCCCCTTGTACAAATCCTTCCGCAACCGAGTCGCGGAGGAGTCAGGTTTCGTGGACATAGATCCCCTTGAACCCCTGAACGACTACTATTTTGAGCCTGCTCAGAACAACCTCTTCCAGTCGATCCAGGAAACAGGCTTGGATCTCAGCTTGCCTACGGAGGAATTGGAAAGCCTCCGCGAAAGGATTCACAAACATTGCCAACCCTACTCCCCGGGTATCTCCAAGTTTCTCCGGGACCTGGATGGTTCGAATTATACCGACCTCTTCAAAAACGGCAACCGGCTCTTAGCCCAGGCATATCCCAAGGACGGAGCGCAAGCGGTCGGCTCCAAGGAAGTCTGGATCGGGGAATTTGCCCCGCATTTCTTCCGGTTGGCTCAAGGGAACAAGGTCGTCTTTGTTGTGCGTGACCCACGGGCTGTCGTCGCATCGAACTACGCATCCCCTGGTATTTATCCTTTGCTCTTTTTGATCCGGCAGTGGAGGAAACTTGCCTCGCTTGCCTGGTGGTTTTCACAGGGACATAGCCAAGCCATGCTGCTTAAATACGAAGAAGTCGTGGCGGATCCCGCCGGGGCAGCCCAATCACTTTGTGAATTTCTGGATGTGGATTATTCGGCGGACATGTTGGACCCCGGAGGATATCGTGATGGGGATGGCAAACCCTGGAAGCAAAACTCCTCGTACCAGGATATTGGCGGAGGCTACAAGGGGCAACAGTTTGAAAAACGATCATTGGAAAAGTGGAAAGAAGTACTCCCGCCCATGTATACCCAGGTCGTGGACACCCTTTGTTATTTTGAAATGAAGCTGTTGGGCTATACCCCATCCATTCCTGTTGTTACCAGTGTGCTTCTTGATTTTGAAGACAATGTGGAGACCTTTTCCGAATGGATCCGCCCTTACTCCAACTACAACTATTTCAAAGAGATTTCGGTCGAGCTGTATCGCCATAGGCTATTGTCCGACCAAAAGGAGGTTTCCACCAATGTGCAACAGTTGCTGTCCTTGCTCCCGGGCATCCATGAAGGACTTTGCTCAAACGCTGCCCGATAGCTCCGCATGAAAATCGGCATACGGGCAGATTCATCCGAGGGAATTGGTGGTGGGCATACCATGCGCTGCCTCTCCCTGGCCCATGCATTACGTGCCAAAGGCGCAGAAGTTGTATTCTTTACCCGTAACTTGCCAGGCAATTTGGACAATCTCGTATTGAACAAGGGTTTTCAAATCGTGCATTTGCCTCCTCCCGCGTCCGGAGGATGGAACACCATTGGCAATCCAATCCAGTGGTTGCAGGAAAACGAAGCCACCGATGCCCAGGAAACCATTCGGGAAGCTTCAAATTCCCCGTGGGATTTATTTATTGTCGACCATTATGCCCTTGGCTCCACCTGGGAGACTCAGGTCGGTCAAATGGGTGGTTCCCTCCTTGCCATAGATGACCTTCCCAACCGCAGGCATGAATGCCATTGGCTCTTGGACCAAACCTACGGCAGGGACCCTGCTGATTACAAGGGAAAGGTTCCCAGCGACTGCCAACTTCTCTTGGGCAGTGGTTACGCATTGCTTCGTGAACAATTTTCCAATGCCCGCCAGGCTGCTCTGGAACGTCGTCAGCAATTGGAAGGAATTCGGAAGGTCCTCGTTTGTGTAGGCACCATGGACGATACCAACTCCATCCCCAGGATTCTTTCCGCCCTGGCATCGGTGGATTGGGTCGGGGAGACGGAACCCAATGTCGATATAGTCCTTTCCTCCAAATCCCCCCACCTGGAAGCCCTCAAAGAGTTTACCAAAGGGATATCCCTCCCAACGGTGATCCATCTGGACGTGGAAGATATGGCCGCAATAATGCTGGAGGCCGACATTGCAATTGGAGCCGCTGGCTCTACTTCCTGGGAAAGGTGTTGCTTGGGATTGCCCTCTGTCCTTCTCGTCCTGGAGGAGAACCAACGACAGATCGGGGAAAAACTTGACAGAATCGGCGCGGCCATCGCATTGTCAGACACGCCAAATCTGGAAGCCAAGATTATTGAATCAATACAAAAGTTGATCCGTGACCCCAAAGCCTACCTTACCATGAGCTCGATTGCGACAGATCTCTGTGACGGAGCAGGTGCCGCCAGGGTGGCCTCAGAAATATGGAAGTAAAACAGTCATTTTATATTGATGGGAAAGAGTATGGTTCTGGGCATCCCTTCATTGTGGCTGAGATCGGTATCAATCATAACGGCGACATGGACCTAGCCATGGAAACAATCTCGGCAGCGGCCAAGGCAGGAGTCGATGCGGTGAAATTCCAGAACTACCAGACCGAAGACTTCATCTTCGACCAGAAACTGCGATTAAGGTATCAAAGTCAGGGCAAAGAAGTGGATGAACCCCAGTATGACATCTTTAAGCGTTGTGAATTAAGCAAAGGCCAACTGGTTGATCTGCACAGAGAATGTTCAAGACTGGGAGTAAACTTCCACAGCACCCCCACAAGTGTAGAGGGTATTCAAGATTTGTTGTCACTGGGGTGCAATGTTATCAAAAATGGGTCAGACTACCTAACAAACCTTCCACTGATCGAAGAAATGGCCAAATCAGGACAGCTGGTGGTCTTATCAACTGGAATGTCCACTTTATCTGAGATTGATGATGCAGTTCAGGTATTCTTGTCTACGGGTAACAAACAATTGATTTTATTGCACTGCACTTCTTCCTATCCAACACCACCTGAACAGATTCATCTCGCCAAGATGAGAACCCTCTCAGACGCATTCGGTCTGCCAGTCGGATTCAGTGACCATTCGGTAGGGCCAACTGCAGCAATTGGAGCAACAATTTTAGGCGCCTGTTGGATTGAAAAACACTTCACATTGGACCGGAATTTAGAAGGTCCAGACCACTGGTTCTCCATTGACCCCACAGAACTAGAAGATCTGGTGAAATCCGTTAGAGACGTGGAAAAGATGGTAGGTTCATCGGCCATCACACCAACCTCTGAAGAAGCCATAAGTCGGAGGGATTTCCGACTCTCTTGTAAAGCAAAACAAAACTTGGAGGCAGGAACGATTGTTTCGGGCAAAGATATTGTTTTTCAACGCCCCGGAACAGGTTATGCTCCCAAGTACGAAGATTTTCTTGTAGGATTAAAACTAACTCATCCCATTCACGCAGGAGAACTATTCGAAAAACGGCATTTTTCATGACAACCCAAGAAACACCAATTACTTTCGACCCTGTCTGGGAGCAAAAGTACAGTGATGGACACGCTCAAAATTATCCATGGGACTGTGTCGTCAGCTTCATCTTTAGGCATGCACCAAGAAACATGCCTCGAGAAAAAATAAAGATCCTTGAGGTAGGGTTTGGTACTGGGGCCAATTTGTGGTTTGCGGCCCGAGAAGGCTTCTCTGTTGCTGGAGTAGAAGGCAGTAAAAGTGCTGTTCAACAAGCAAAACAAAGGTTTGCAAAAGAAGAATTGGAGGGAGACCTCCGGGTTGGAGACTTTACCCAATTGCCTTTTGATAATGAAGAATTTGACCTTGCCATTGATCGCGGAGCATTGGTCTGTGTGGGAAGAACTGGACAAGAAAACGCCATCCGTGAAATCCACCGTGTTCTCAAACCAGGAGGCAAATTCTTTAAGAATGCTTATACAGACGGACATTCCAGCAACCGAAGTGGCAAACCAGGACCTGATGGAGTAAGACTTGAGATATCTGAAGGTTCCCTTGCAGGGGTAGGTCAACTCCATTTCATCTCAAGAAATGAATTGGAAAGATTATTTTCCAATTCATGGAAACTTCTGCAGATACAAAGGCTTGAACTAACCGATATGTTACAGCCCTCAGGATACCTTCATTCTGAATGGCTTGTGATTGCGGAAAAAGTCCATTGAAAACTCTTTTTTTGGGAAACCACACCGTAGGCGTAGTTACGATCCAAACCCTACTTGATGTACATGAGGTAGTCGGTGCAGTAGTGCATCCGAAGGATAAGGAGGATGGTGTGCGGTACGAGTCTGTACACGACTATTGTATTCACAAGGGCATACCAGTAGTTAGAGGCAAAGGTAAGGATGCAAATATACTCGAATTTATCATTCAAAAGTCTCCCGATTTGATCTGGACAACGGATTACCGCTATCTGCTTCCTCTGGAAGTCTTAGCCATACCGCCTTTAGGTGGAGTGAATCTGCATCCAAGTCTCCTGCCCAAATACCGTGGCCGTGCCCCTATAAACTGGGCAATCCTAAACGGTGAGACTGATTTCGGGCTGACCGCTCACGTATTAACAGAAGGCATGGATGACGGTGATATCCTTGGCCAGGAGTCCTTTAAACTCGACGAATCTGAAGATGTTGGCGACGCACTAAACAAGCTGTACCCACTTTACCGAAGCCTTACCTTCAAAGTTGCCACGGGTCTTGCACAGAGGAATATACAGGCTCGCCCTCAAGATGAACGCCTTGCGACAGTATTTCCAGCAAGACGTCCAAAGGATGGTATTATTAACTGGGATAATTCTCCTCAACGAGTCAAAAACCTGGTACGTGCCGTAGCTCCTCCTTACCCAGGTGCATTCACTTGGGTAGGATCAAGGAAAATCACCATCAATCAAGTAGAGTTGGCAAAGGAAACAACAGGGTCTATTTTACCAGGGACTGTCATTAGAAAAGAGAAATGTTCCTTCACCGTGGCATGTTCGCAACAAGCAGTAAAAGTAATCGATTTTGATGCAGAAACAGAAACAAAAGAAGCACTGGTACAAGGGGTCGTTTTAGGCTTAGGAGAATAGATTATGGACCATCATCAGGAGGACGATATCCGCAATATCAAACTTTACAGTACCTTGTTGGAACAACATGGAGATAGCCATAAGTCCCTGAATTGGGGTAGTTCAACATCCCAGCAATCCCGCTTTGATATCCTGGCCGGGGTTGGTCTACAACCGAACAATTCCGTTCTGGACGTTGGCTGTGGACTGGGACACTTTTTGGACTGGATTTTGGAAAACGTAGGAAATGTCCAATATACGGGAATTGATCTTACACCTGCAATGATCGAAAAAGCAAAAGAGCACTATCCAGATGCAAATTTTTTACAGTCTTCACTCCATGATTTTCTCTCCTTAGGCGATCGCTTTGATTACGTCGTCTCCAGCGGGATCTTTTACTACAGAAGGAACAACCCCAACTGCTTCATGAAGAATTCCATTCGTGAAATGTACGAGTGCGCAAAAACTGCAGTCGCATTCAATAGCCTCAGTTCATGGTGCGAAAATCAAGATGAATATGAATTTTATGCAGATCCCGTGAAGACGATTGAAATATGTCATGGCATAACCAACAAAGTCGTTTTCAGGCATGATTACCACTCCTCTGACTTTACTATTTATCTCTACAAATGAGCACCGTTTGCATCATGCAGCCTGCGTACCTACCCTGGCTAGGATATTTTGACAGGATTGGTAGAAGTCAATTGCATGTAATACTCGACCACGTGCCAATCGACCATAACAGTGTTACAAAATTTACGAACCGAAACAAAATCCGTACAGCCAATGGCTCCATGTGGCTGACCGTTCCCATTAGCACCAAGGGGGAAGCCAGACACGATCCTATTACAGAATTAAAGATTCCTCCAGATACCAAGTGGCAAAAAAAGCATTGGAACACAATTCGGTGCAGCTACTCGAAGGCTCCCTTTTTTCGCAATCACGCCGACTTTTTTGAATCAGTATTCCATCAAGAATGGTCTCATCTATATCCCCTGCTAGAGAAAATTGAAAATTATCTCCTCGATATACTCCAGATCCATACACCAAGAATTCGCAGCAGCACACTTTCCCCAGTAAAAAGAAAATCAGAACTAATCCTCGAAATATGTCAAAAAGTAGGTGCCAGCACCTACATATCCGGGCCTTTTGGTCGGGATTATTTAGATTTAGAAAGTTTTTCCAAGGTGGGCATCAGTGTGGAATTTCATGAATACAACCATCCTACATACAATCAATTGCATGATGGATTCGAGCCTTATATGAGTGTAATTGATCTCATTTTCAATCATGGCTCCAACAGTCAACAAATCATTACAGGAAGAGAGATAAAATGAGCATACTTGTAGTAGCCGCCCATCCGGATGACGAGATTCTCGGTTGCGGAGGGAGCATGGCAAAATGGGCCCAAGCAGGGGAGGATGTGCATATCCTCATCATGGCTGAAGGGTCAACTTCCAGAGACGATCAAAGAAATGTCGAGACTCATAAGGAAAATCTGGCCTCCTTGGCTGCAGCCGCAGAAAACGCGGGAAAAGTCGTCGGAGCGGCATCTGTAGACCTCCTTGGATATCCTGATAATCGCATGGACTCTCTGGACAGTCTCGATATTGTCAAAGCAGTAGAGAAGAAGATCGCCATATGCCAACCCCACACCGTGTTGACCCACCACTGTGGGGATGTAAACATCGATCACAAAGTCATACATGATGCCGTTGTCACAGCATGTAGACCTCAACCCAACCATGGCGTCCAGCAGCTGATGGCTTTCGAAGTAAACTCAAGCACAGAATGGCAACCGCCTGGGAGTGCGCCAGCCTTTTTACCTAACTGGTTCGAAGATATTTCTGCTACCTTGGATATAAAGATAAAAGCACTTGAAGCTTATCAGTCTGAAATGCGCCCATGGCCCCACTCAAGATCTATCAAAAGCGTAAAATCCCTTGCCGAAGTGCGTGGTTCCAGTGTGGGCTGCGAAGCAGCTGAAGCCTTTGTCCTGTTACGTGCAATCAATAAGGAAAACCGCGCTGGGCCTCCTCCAGGTAGCTAATTTGCTTTTCCAGTTCTCCATCCCAACTATTGCTCCCTTCAAAATAGTGAGCCCTCAGGATATAACGGATTCTGTTCAACGCTTCCTCTACGATGTAAGGTTGCAAAGAATCCGCTTCCATTTCTCCATGGAAGTCTGCTTGAAAATATGCATCTAAGAACCCTTTTGCCATACTAGGTTGTTCCTGACAAAACCTGTGGCAAGAAAACGCTACCGACATCCTTAGGTTTTCCTTAAGTACATGGCCGAAATCGAGGATAAACGGGGTCCCATCTTCAGCCAATAATGCATTCGATGGATGAAAGTCCATATGCACGTATTGCATATAGGTTGACGAGACTGGAGCTCTCCCCTGGAGTGTCACAAGGCGATCCAGAAAGGCAAGAACTTCAAGGTCAAATGAGGTTTTTATCCCAGATGACGCAAGCTCTTGTATACGCTCAAACTCCCTAGGTTCCAGCTCCTTGTAGGCGCCTGATCTTTCCGGGATATCCCCAGGGTAATGACGAAGTAAAGCATGCAGCCTGCCTAACTCCCTAGCAAAAAGCGCTGGATAATCTTGGGGTGTCTTCTGTTTATCCGGGGTATGATAGGTCTGCAGAGAGGCCGAATACCCTCCTGTTAAGCAAACTGGGGATAAGCTATTTTCCGGCCGAAGCACCTTGGGGACAATCGCACCATGTTTGTGACAGTAGATTTGGACTTCAACGGCTCGTAAGTGGCAATCATAATCCTTGGCCGTGGTCAGCTTTAACAGGTAGTGATCACCGGAAAGTAATTGGACAACCCAATTCCTCGAATTTACCCCCTTTTCATTAGATATGGGAATGCATCGGCAAGGATCTCCGACTTGGGGCCAATGAACGTCAACAATCTGAATTGGGTCAAGGCAGGTCTTCTTGTATTTCATTCCGTGTGATAGGTGCCCCTGCTTCTATACCCTTGGAAATGGTACAACCGACCATTTTCTTATAATCTTGGGCAGAGAAAAAAGTACCGGGACGGCGAAAGGCAATGTCCTCCAACTTTATTATATGACCAGCTGGAAGATCCTTGACTGCAAAAATGCTCCTTCGGTACTCAGCTTTAACACGTGAGCTAAATATGACACGTGGATCACCTAGAGCCTGTTCAATATCTCGGACATTCTTTACAAAGGGGGCGATCTCCTGAGGCTCCAAGGACATAGAATGCTCCACTGCATCCGTGTGCTTGTCTAAGGTCACAGTCTTTTCTATCATGTTTACCCCCAATCCAATTGCTACGTAATTCATAATCGTGCCAACTGAGTGGTCTGAATACCCTACGGGATACTTGAAAATCTCTCGGATCGGAGAAATTGACGACAGGTGTATGCCTGAATGTTCAGCGGGATATCCGGAAGGGCAATGCATGATTACAATATCCTCAACATTGTATCGTTCACATATTTCGACGCATGTTGCCACGTCCTCAAACCGCTCTCTTCCATCTAAAATAATAGGTAACCCTGTCTTTGCGATATGCTCAACCAAGTGGAAATGATTGATGTCAGATTTGGCGACCTTGATTGCATGTGCACCAATTTTGACAAGGAGATCTACACACTGCTCACTTGTCGGAGTAGAAATAAATAAAAGCCCCAGATCATCACAGTATTGTTTTAGTTCCTGCCATTGACTCATTGTAAGCTCGCGACGCTTGAGGGCATCATACACTAATTCTTTTCTTTTTTCTCCAGAGGCAGAGACAAATGAGATTTCCTGGCTACGATCAGACATTAATTCATCCGCATTAATCGTCTGGAATTTAATTGCATCAGCTCCTCCATCAGCGACAGCTTTTGCAAGTAGTTTTGCGGTATTCAAACCAGTGTGAGTAGCTCCAGCTTCCATACTGATCAATGTAGGATGCCCTTCACCCAGTATGCGATTACCAATCTTTATCGTTTTCATTGTTTGATTAATTTGTAGTTATAGAATCTTAAAAATTCATTATTGTGATCCTCCTAATTATTATAGGAATAGATAAATAGGAAGAGATAAGTTGATCATGTCTCAATTAATGCATGAATTTTCTGCCCCACAAAAGCAGGAAAGAGCTGCAACTTAGAAATATCATGTGAAAATGAACGAGGCTTTATTTGTGAGTTCATGAAGGTCGTACCAAAGGAAAAGTCAGAAATTTTATCCGTTTTAATGTGTTTAAAAAGCTCCCCATAACTATCTCGCCACAGCCCATATATAAGAGATGCCTTCCTCGATTTACATGGCAAGTTCTCATCAACAAAGAGTGCTTTGGCCTCCTCAATGCTCTTTGGCGTATGAGCAGCCCCCAGGTAATTGTATCCAGATTTTCCTAGGGAAATACTGGGAACTCCCCAAAAAGTAGCCTCTGCACCAATGGTAGAAAATTCCGTGACCACCAAGCTCGCATTCGTAAGAATGTAATAAGAATCATATTCCTCATTCGAGTAGAGCATTGTAGCATTGGGTATAGAGCGTGTCTGCTCTTTATAATACTGCCTTCGGGAAGGTTGCTTATCGTTGGGGTGCATGCGTATCCAGACATGCGTATTCGGTTGATTCTGTACCGTCTCACAAAGATCTTTGATGGCTGTTATCTGGTCAGGATAAATGCCCTGTACTTCATCTCCAATAGAAGAGAGTTCAAATTCCGAGGATGTATAAAAGATGACCCTTTTGGAGTAATCGTCCCAATTCTCAGGCACTTTTTGATGTTCCTGCTTCTTAATAGAACTATACCATTTCTTCTCCTTCCCAAGCCTCTGATTGATATAAAATCTAGAGCCCAACTCACAATCTACATTTGATTCATTTTTTTCCCACAATAAACCTGCCCTCTCACCCGTCTTATACATATCATGAATCAAGTAATTCTTTACCACAGAGAATTTATCCTTCGACGCCCCTCTTTCATGGAGGTAGTAATCAACACTTTTTGACTCTGCAGCCCTTAGTGCTCCTCTGGACGAAGCCCATCTTCCATTATATATAAAAACCTCATCAATTTTCAGGTTATCAATAAGATTTTGAATTGAAAAATAAGCCATAAAGGTAGCCTGCATCAACCGAAGTAAAATGTTTGCATATTTTGCAGGGTCAAATTCTGGCTCCTGAATAAAATCAATCAGGGTGGATTTGGCGGCCATTCCGGCATCCATATTCTCAATACGAAAGTTGGATAATGCCTCGATTGTGCTAAAACTTTGGGGCAATCGCTGAAGCACTGCATATTGCTTTTCATTAAGTTGCCCCAACTGGTGTATTTGAATATCAGGAAGCAATCGTTCCATCCCCTGGATGCTTCTGGACATACACCTCTCACACATGCTTTTTTCGTGATTAGGGTTCAGGCGGCAAGATGGAAGCTCAGCAAGGCAGGGTACGAAATGTACATTATTCCCTATATCGATCTGGCGTTTGGCGATCTCTAGATCTGTCTCAAAATGAGGGGTTGAATATGCAAGGGGGGCAAATATCAAAATATTTTTGGGCGAAGAGGGCTTTTGAAAAGCTTCTTCAACAACAGGATCGATTATATCGTTTTTCATAAATTCATTAAATTGAATTCCTTTAACCACAAGGAGGATAGACCATCATTCGAAAGGAAAAAAGAGACCAAAACTCAAACAAACATCCTTTTTAATTATAAGCATTTTAAAAAGACAAAACATATCCATTATTTCAGTTAATTACGAAATGTTTGCATTGGATTCAAATCGTAGGTTCGGCAGCCACTTTAACATTTCGATTAAATTATGAGAGTAACGCCCACTACAATCATCGATTTCAATCCACTCATGCGGGTTACTCCTCACTTGGTTTTTGATTTGGTCAAATTGTTTCAATAATTCCATATTGGACGACTGCAACACTGCTTGGTTTGTCTTCTGTTGCCTTTCAACCATTTTCATTATGTTCGCCAATGCATTTAGGCGATTGGAAATAGAGAATTTGTGGTTACCTTTGGTACCAGTCCATTCTTGACCGGAAAACTGCTGATTCATAACAGGATCTTGCTTCAAGGGAGATTTGGCAGCTAGATCAAAAGTATAGATTGCATTGTAATTTACAGCAGCATTTAGAGTAACTGGGGATATCGCTTGTAACGGATTACTAGCGATACAGGCGGAAGTACTTTTGGAAACTTCGAGTAGGTCGCTCCTGGTCACGTGATCAGTCTTTTTAAATACGTAATTTTCTTTGAGTAATTTTTCATAAATGGGGAGCTCCCATAATGATAGGTCAATGCGATCCTCCGTATTGAAAAAGGATTTGGGCAGACCTGTATCCTTCTGCTGAGCCGTTTCTCCCCAATAAATGAGTCCGGGAAGCCAGACCAATTGTGGCAAGGAACAAATTTCCTGAAGACTGATGAGTTCATAGTTACTCACGAGAACCATAGAGTAGCCATGGGAAAAGATGTGTTTGGCAAAGGACTCAAGTGAGGGAGGCGTTCCGTCTTGGTTGGCGACCATTGCTATTGTAGGAATATTCTCAGGAAGTTGCAGCTTTTGCTGCAGCATGTGATCGTTGAGATGAACCGCCAGGAGTGAGTTGGGAATTTGTTGAGCAATGGTCGTAACAGCGGGGGTGTAAATTGAGGCATGGATGGCTTCAATTTTGTTGCCTACGTATGTATCATTGAAATGGGGCCCAAGATAGATGTCGTTCCATGGAGTATCAGGAAGCGTGTAGTTGTGGGGAAAGTCCGGTAGGTAATGAAGGAGGTTCATTGTACAAAATGCCTGGCTTTTAAATTATTGTTGAAGCCAATGATGCTGTATTTGTCGGTCTGGCATTCATTCCATTCTATTAATTCCTGAGGGACATCACTTCGATCATGCCAAATTTTTACGGGGCCAAAGAGAGCTTGTTGCCAGATTGGGCGAAGGTTCCAATTCATAGGAAGGACATGGGGGTTGTAATGAGTGTGGTTCACAGCATAGGCAAACCCGGCCTGGTCATTATTCGGCATTTTGGCGGTGCTTTGATCCCGGTAAAAGACAATGGAGGAGGGTGTGGAATTACTGTGTTGCTTCCATGTATCAAAGACTGGCCGGGATTTCTGGGTAAAAAAGAGAACCCCTGTATTGTATTCGATGATGTCACCGTGGAGGGTTGGAAATCGCCTGGCCCATGGACACTCGCAGATGCAGCAGGCGAGGCCATGTCGTTCTGAGGCTTCAAAGCCATAGGTAAGGTCGTCCATGACCACGGTATCGGTATCAAGAAAGAGAGTATTCTCAAATGGTGTGATTTCAGCCATGGCTCCTTTGTTGAGCAGCGATGGCTTTTGGTCTGCTGGAATTTCGTGCAAATGAATGTCAAGTTCCGGATGGATTTTGCTAACGGAGTTAAGAGAGCGGTCCAGTTCGCTCTTTATCTTATCTCCCCAGTAGACGTATAGGATGCCTCTCTTCATAAAGGTTTTAACTAAAGTGAACGGATAGAATGGATTACGTGTTGAACCTGGGTGTCATCCATTGAGGGATGCAGAGGTATGGAAAGGGTTTTCGAATACAGGGTTTCGGCATTCGGGCACTTGCCGGGAGAGTAACCAAAACGCTGCTGGTAATACGGTTGAAGGTAAACGGGAATGTACAGGACTTGAGTTCCGATACCATGTTGACGAAGTTCCTGCATGACTTCCGTTCTACTTTTACCGAGCAGGGGAAAATCCCATTGAGGAGAGTATAGATGCCAGGAAATGTGATCACGATCTGCTGGATTACGAACTGAAGGAACTTGAAGAAATGGAAGGTCCTGAAAGGCTTGGTTGTATTCAGCAACAATTTCCCGGCGTCTGCGAATAAAGGAATGAAGTTTGTGGAGTTGGGATTGACCAAGAGCCGCCTGAATATCTGTCATTCGATAATTGTAACCAAGATCCTGCATTTCATAGGTCCAAGGGCCATAATCCGGTAAACTCCCTTGAAATTGACCAGATTCGCGGACCATCCCGTGATTTCGTAAAAGCCGGATACGGTTTGCCATTTCTTCGTTGTCCGTAGTGAGCATGCCACCTTCAGCGGTTGTCATCGTTTTGACGGGATGAAAGGAAAAGATTGAGATGTCAGCAAAAGGATGGCCTCCAAGTTTATGGGCTGTGCCATCGTGAAGGAATCCCCCTCCGGTTCCGTGGCATGCATCCTCAATTACCACCACCCCTCGACTCTTGGCAAGTTGATAAATATCGGCCATGTCAGGAGCTTGCCCTGCATAGGCCACAGGGACCACAGCCCGGACATCGGGTTGCCATGCAGCTTCCAGACTTGCTGCGGTTAAATTCCCCGTGGTGGGATCAATGTCAGCAAAGTCTGGAGTTGCCCCCACGTAGATAGCCGCATTGGCAGAGGCAAGAAAGGTGTTGGGCGAAGTAAGTACCCGATCTCCATTTGTCACTCCGGCAACAATCATCGCCAAATGTAGAGCGGCCGTTCCGTTGGATACCGCGATTGCGTATTTTGCACCCATCTTCTCAGCAAATGCCTGCTCAAATTTCTCAACTTCCGGACCACAGGTCAGAAAGTCGGATTCGAGCACTCGTACCACCGTAGCAATGTCCTCTTTATCAATTACCTGACGCCCATAGGGAATGTTGCCCATTGCCATTATTAAAATCGCCTTATTTTCAAGTGAAGCTAGTTATCGCGATGAGTCACTACTTGGATTACTGCTGCTCTAATAAATTTCTGGTTCATTGCTCAACTTTTGCCATACACAAAATTTCCCGTACACCCAGCGTTGGTTGGAATTGATTCGTCTATGTTTCGAGTTTTGTTAGGCCTGACGAGAAAATTTCTTCCAAAACGGCAAATCCTACCCTCGGTGAAGGCAAATCTTGTTCCTTTTGGCCCGAAAAAGGAGTAGGGGTGAGGCTTTTTTATGTACATCTGGAAGTGGAATCTTCAATTTCCCGGCTCTCAAGGAGTCGAGAGTGGCTGATTCTGCCCATGTTTTAACCGAAGGATATTCACACTTAAACGATACATGAACCCCAAGCAAGAAATGAAGAAAGCCATGGAGGGCGTTCGCTACTTTCACGAGGGGAAGTATGAAAGAGTCAAGCAAGTGGCGTTATCCCTTTTGAGGAAAAACCCCAAACAACCGATGGGCTTAATGCTGATGGGATACTACGCCCATGCGAAAGTCCAATTGGAAGAAGCCATTGATTATTATAAACGAAGCCTGAACGCCAAGCCTGGCGTACCTCCAGTGCTCATGGCTTTAGCCAAAGCTTACCGCTTGGCTGGAAACCATTTGCAAGCGTTGAACACTTTTCAGGAAGTCAGGAAACTGGTTCCGAACAATCCGGAAATATGGATTGGAATCGGTCGAGCCCAATACGCAATAGGGGATCTGGCCAATGCTGAAAACTCGATGCATGAAGCTCTTAAAAGTAATCCCAATCTAGGTGTTGCCTACCGAGTCCTTGGTGAAATTCAAAGAGATTATAATAAAAGCATCGAAATAGTAGAAAAATACTTCAAGAAAGCGATCGAAATTAACCAAAATGATTCTGATGCGTTTAATGACTTGGGCAATTGTTATGTAAGTGCTGGTGACCCAGAATCAGCCTGTAAAGTATATTCCCAAATTCTAGAAAAAGCAGAGTCACAAAACCCAGTCATCTACTCCAATTGGCTATTTACATTGCATAACTTGGATAGTTTAAATAGTGAAGAACTGTTCAGGCACCATCTAGGTTGGCTTTCATGTTGCCGTGGTGAGGATAGAAAACAACGAATCGACTTTTCCAATGATCCAAATCCTGACCGTAATTTGAGAATAGGATTCACATCTGCGGATTTCTACGGCCATTCCGTCTTCTTCTTTCTAAACGCATTGTTTTCAAACTACGATAAGACCCAACTCACTTTAATTTGTTTTTCAGACCGTACTGAACATGATGAAGATAACCGTTCAAGAATCCTCAAGGGACAAGTGGACCAATGGCATAGAACAAAGGCTTTGAGTACAGATACCTTGCACGACTTTGTTCAAAAGCAACAAATCGACATTCTGGTCGATTTATCAGGGCATACTGGCAACAATCGTATGCCGAATTACATGAAACGGTGTGCACCTATACAAGTGACTTGGCTGGGATACCCAGATACAACGGGGCTCGATTCAATGGATTATCGAATGGTTGATGAGATAACTGACCCTCAGCCGTGGGCAGATGAGTTAGCGACCGAAACGCTTTATCGTATACCAGCGCCGTTTCTGTGCTATCAACCTGAGAAGGAATGGTTGTCATTGGAGCCTAGAGAGGAATTAAATTCAGGAAAGATCGCTTTTGGCTCCTTTAACCATGCTCGTAAATTGAACAGCTCCACTGTGGATTTATGGTGCAAAATTCTACAACAAGTTCCAGAGGCTGAGTTGGTCATAAAATGTAGGCAATTTGGAAAAGGGAAAACGCTCTCTGTATTGACTGAAAAGTTCCGCCAAATGGGGATTGAGCAATCAAGGCTTCGTGTTTTGGATTTCGTAAAGTCCAATGAAGGTCACATGACCTCTTACAATGAAATGGACGTTGCCCTTGATCCGCACCCCTACAATGGCACCACAACATCAGTAGAGGCGATGTGGATGGGAGTTCCTCTCATTACAAAGGCTGGAGACCGGCATTCAGCGAGAGTAGGAACAACCTTGTTGAAGTCCGTGGGCTTGGAGGAATTTATCGCGCATTCAGATCAGGAATATATCAAGAAAGCCGTAGAGATTGCAAAAAACCGAGACAAACTTCTGGAAATCAAAAGGACTCTTCGAGAGAGAATGCTGAACTCCCCTCTTTGCGATTCAGTAGGCTTTGCACGTAAATTTGAAGCTGCAATACGAGAAATGTGGAAGAAGTGGTGCCGTGAGAAAGGCGTGGGCTAGTGTCTTAGAGTGAGACGACAAACCCTTTTCATTCAATGAACAAAATTCAGAAAGCTCAGGAAGGCATTCAACATTTTCATGCTGGCAGACATGAAAAAGCGAAAGAAATTGCAGAAAACTTACTGAACCAGAACCCCCGTCACCTCATCGCATTAACTCTTATGGGAGACTATGCCCAGCTGAAGGAAAATTGGGATGAAGCCATTAATTATTACTTACGCGTTATTCAC
>Ga0181593_10001049_pt1 | contig 24844 bp, 19 predicted proteins | sample 071ome_19_FD_133756 | JGI IMG/M metagenome (GOLD analysis project Ga0181593, IMG submission 133756) | Coastal salt marsh microbial communities from the Groves Creek Marsh, Skidaway Island, Georgia - 071413AT metaG (megahit assembly) | ecosystem: Environmental > Aquatic > Marine > Intertidal...
ACCATCTCTTTGATTCTCTTCAACTCTGGATCGAGATGAACAAGAATACGGCTATTTTTCTTCTCCGTATCATGAACGGCAAAAAAGAAAATCCTGGATTTTGAATGGGTTTTGAAAAGAGGGTATTCTTTATCGCGGGTGACTCCTCCGATTTTGAATTTCTTCGCATATAACCTGCCGCTTTTACCATCACGATAGACCATATTGTAAACCTTTTGGTCATCCCGGCGGAATATAGAAACTTTCAATGGGGTTTTGCCAACAAACATTTTGTCGGCAATTTTCATCACTTTCATAACCCCATCTTTACCGATAACAAGAACATCATCTAAATCTGAACATTTCTCAATCGGCTCATCTTTTTTAAGAGCATAACCTGCAAAACCATCCTTGCGGTTCAGGTACAAAGTTTCATTTGCAACCACAACTTTCGAAGCAACGATTTTATCAAATGGAATCAAATTCCCATTCTCATCCACAGAAAGTTCGGTTTTCCGCTCCCTGCCCTTTCCATAATTTTTCTTAAGATCCTTAAGGTACCTTACCGTGTAACGGGTAAGTTGAGCTAGGTGCCCCTCGACCTCCTCAATCTCATCCTCAAAGCCTTTAATCAATTCATCGGCACGAAAGGAATCAAACTTGGATATCCGTTTTATTTTTATTTCTAAAAGCCGAAGGATATCATCCTGGGTAATCTCGCGGTGAAAGATTTTAATGTAAGGCTTTAACCCTTTATCAACCGCTGAAATCACTCCATCCCAGGTTTCCTCTTTTTCGATATCCCGATAAATTCTCTTCTCAATGAATATTTTTTCCAAGGAAGCAAAGTGCCATTTCTCCTGCAATTCATGAAGCCTGATTTCAAGCTCCTGCTTGAGCAATTCCCTTGTAAGCTCAGCCGATGACTTGATTAAGTCATTTACCGAAAGAAACTGTGGGTGATTGTGCTGAATCACACAGGCATTAGGAGCCAGGCTTACTTCACAATCAGTAAAAGCATAAAGGGCAGGCAGGGATTCTTCTGCTGAAACAGTTGAGGGCAAATGAACCATAATCTCAACTTTTTCCGCGGTGTTATCTTCAATTTTGGAAACCTTAATTTTTCCTTTATCATTGGCACCTAAAATTGAATCAATCAAGCTTGTGGTGGTGGTGCCAAAAGGGATTTCAGTAATTTTAAGAAGATGCTTTTTAACTTTTTCCATACGGGCCCGAACACGAACCCTACCTCCTCGGGCACCCCCATTATAATCAGTGCAATCAGCAATTCCACCTTGATGGAAATCAGGGAGTAAATTGACTGGATTCTTGCGCAATGCATCAATCATTGCATCTAGGATCTCATTGAAATTGTGCGGTAAAATTTTCGTGGATAACCCAACGGCAATACCTTCAGCACCTTGCGCCAAAAGAAGTGGGAACTTTACAGGAAAAGTAACGGGTTCCTTATTTCTTCCATCGTAAGAAGATGCCCATGTGGTAATCTTAGGGCTAAAAATGACCTCCAATGCAAATGGCGTCAACCGTGCTTCTATATAACGGGGTGCGGCGGCGGAGTCCCCGGTCAATACATTACCCCAATTCCCCTGGGGATCAATCAACAGATCTTTTTGGCCCAATTGAATCATGGCATCGCCAATTGAAGCATCTCCATGGGGATGATACTTCATGGTATTCCCAATCACATTGGCCACCTTGTTATACCGACCATCTTCTAATTCCCGCATGGAATGAAGAATCCGTCGCTGGACTGGTTTCAGTCCATCATCTGCATGGGGTACCGCACGCTCTAGGATAACATAAGATGCATAATCAAGAAACCAGTCGCCATACATATCATCGACATAAATGGCATCATCGCCCTCGTCCCTATCGGTATTGGTACTATGAGCAATAGCTTCAGGGTCGAAGCGGCGAATTTCTTTCACCTCGGACTTAGGTGGTTCATTTTTACTTGAAGCCTCAGACTCTTCCGGCTTCATTTCCTCTTTTTCTTCCGCCATGCCCTATGTACTAAGCCGCTTCGCTTTCATTGTTCTTTTCACTGGAAGTGACAGCTGATTTTTTTTCATCGGGCTCGCTATCTTTGGCTTCCTCCTCGGAATCAACAATATCAACTTCAAAACGAAGGTTACGAATAATATACTCCTGCCTTTCCGGGGTATTTTTTCCCATAAAAAATTTGAGCATTTCTTTCAATGACTCCTGCACATCAATTTTTACGGGGTCCAAGCGAATATCGTCTGCAATGAAATGTTTAAATTCATCCGGAGAAATCTCACCCAGTCCTTTAAATCGGGTAATTTCTGGGTTTCGACCGAGAGTTTTGAGAGCCGCTTCCCGCTCTGCGTCGTCATAGCAGTAAAGCGTCTTCTTTTTATTGCGCACCCGAAAGAGAGGGGTTTGCAAAACAAATAAATGACCTTGCCTGATAAGTTCTGGGAAGAACTGTAAAAAGAAAGTAATCAGAAGGAGACGGATATGCATACCGTCCACATCTGCATCGGTGGCAATGACGACTTGATTATAACGAAGGTTCTCCAGGTCGTCCTCTATTCCCAAGGCCGCCTGTATTAAATTGAACTCTTCGTTTTCGTAAACAACTTTTCGGGTAAGGCCAAATGAGTTCAGAGGTTTTCCCTTCAAGCTAAAAACCCCCTGAAATTGTACATCCCTGGCTTTTGTAATGGATCCACTGGCCGAATCTCCCTCTGTAATAAACAGAGTGCTTTTGAATCGATTTTTATCCTTGGTATTTAAATGAACCCGGCAATCTCGGAGTTTACGGTTGTGTACCTTACTCTTCTTCGCCCGTTCGCGGGCAATCTTCTGAATCCCCTTCAGTTCTTTGCGCTCGCGTTCACTACGCTGGATTTTCTCAAGCATCGCATCCGCCGATTGCGGATTTTTGTGCAGGTAATTATCGAGTTTTTCTTTGAGAAAGTTTCCGACAAACAAACGAATAGATTCCCCTTCCGGGGCAACGGTAAGAGAACCGAGTTTAGTTTTGGTCTGGGACTCAAAAACGGGCTCCTGCACTTTAACACTGATCACCGCAACCAAACCCCCACGGATATCAGGAGCATCAAAGTTCTTCTTGGAGAAATCCCGAATTGTTTTCACCAGACCCTCACGAAAAGCAGCCTGATGGGTTCCTCCTTGTGTTGTATGCTGGCCATTGACAAAAGAAAAATAATCTTCCCCGTACTGCTCGATATGAGTAAAAGCCACCTCTATATCATGCCCCTCAATATGAATAATTGGATAAAGTGGGTCTTCGGAAAGATTTTCCTCGAGTAAGTCTTTTAAACCATTTTTTGAACGAAATCTTTTTCCATTGTAGCGAATGGTGAGCCCCTTGTTTAGGTAAGTGTAATATCGAAGCATCCGCTCAACAAATTCATTGCGGTACCTGTATTTCTTAAACATGGAATCATCCGGAACAAAGGAAATATAGGTTCCGTTTTCTTCAGTCGTTTTTTTATTCTTCTTATCGACCGACTTTGGCTCGCCACAGGAATATTCGATTAGGCGAGTGTCACCTTCCCGGAAAGACTGAATATTAAAAGTGGTGGACAACGCATTGACTGCCTTGATCCCGACCCCATTGAGCCCGACGGACTTTTTGAAAGCTTCCGAGTCGTACTTGGCTCCGGTATTAATTTTCGATGAGCAGTCGAGTAATTTTTCAAGGGGAATACCACGACCATGGTCACGAACTTCAACCGCTTGCCCATCACAGGTGATATCGATCTGCTTGCCGAAGCCCATCACAAATTCATCGATGCAATTATCAAGCACTTCTTTAAGTAGCACATAAATACCATCATCGTCGGAGGAACCGTCGCCAAGTTTCCCGATGTACATCCCTGGCCGTAGCCTGATGTGCTCTTTCCAATCGAGCGACTTTATGCTGTCTGCTGTATAATTGTGATCAGCCATCAATCCCTTTCATCCATTCCACACTCTAGTAATGGGGCTCCCATCTTAGTTTGTCGACTGGAAAAATTTGCATTTTGATAAAAAAATTTCATTCTAGGGTTTCCTCTCGGATATCTACTGCCATGATCAAAGCATATTTGCTTACCCTGTCACAACTTAAAGACCCCCAAATCTTTAAACCTTTGTGTTACGCCACCCTCTTCACGACTGTTTGCATTTTAGGGCTATTACTGATTGGAGCAGGAACTATCAGCTGGGTTCTCGACCTGTTTAATCATACTCTAAACCAATGGTTCGGTAATGCGACTGGCATTTTCAGATGGGTCATTCAATTGATTGCAGCATCTTTTGTCTTACTGCTCGGCTATTTTACATTTAGCGGGATACATGCAGCTTTTCTTGGGATATTTATTGATGACATTTTCGATGCCATCCAAAAGAGGCATTACCCTGAATCTGAATTGCTCCCCCCTCCTTCTCTTTTAACAGGTATTATTTTCTCGGTCCGTTTCATTTTTTTCAGCCTCCTCATAAACTTCATCGCCCTTCCTTTTTATTTACTTGGATGGTTCATCCCCCCCTTGGGTATATCCATGCAAATCGGGGTAAATGGATATTTATTAGGAAAGGAATACGGCTCTCTTTGCAGGATGAGGCTTGGAAGCAGTTCCTCCGCAAAGCATAGGCACATAAGGGAAGGTGTCCTTGCATCCTGCATTTGGATGGTGCCAGTTTTGAATTTAACCGGTCCTGTTCTCCTGGCAGGATCAGTGATGCACTCTCAAATGAAAGCATCCAAGCAAATCACGAAGTGAAAGCCTGCTTACTTCCTGCCTTTTGCATGCCACTTTATTAGGATTATTTGATCCCGTTTTTAAGCGGTTCCCACCTCACAAACCCGAGTCATCAATCTCCACATTCCATTTTCAGTGCTTGGGCTGGGCTTGCCCGCAATCAAATACAAGGCAACCCGGACTTAGTGGCTGGCAAGCAAGCGAATGGAAAAATCAAAGTGAATTCAGGCAATGAATTCATTGGGGGAATTCATCCTTAAACGGCGTTCCCAGTTTCGTACCATTCGCGTCCCATTCTTCAATCAATCCATAAGCCACACCCTCTTTTATTTTAGTGCGTGACCGGATCTTACCATTGGGATGGTAAGACTCCGCAAATCCTGAAAAAGAAACATTCGAATCAATTTCATACCACAGCCCATCCTTCCTAAACTCTAAGTCCTTATCCTGGTCAAGTTTACTGTAACCACTTTCTTCGGAATTCCCTCTTTCAGGAAGCCCAAGGTTATCCAAAGTACATTGGGATGGCAGCCAAACAACGGTTATGCCCAAGAAAACAAAAGCACCCAACCACCAGTAATACAAAGATGGAATTCGGCGAAACCAGGGAAGGTCAGGGGCTTCCGGAGGATCTGGAAAAGGATAATTCTTCATGATATAATCCTAGCAAAAACAATCAGATCAATGGAGGAAAGCATAAAGAAAGACATTCATCCCCAGTCTGGCGTAAAAAGCATGGGCATAATTACTAATTTCTTCCCCAGTGTAATATTTAAAAATCCGCCATCGACCATTGGGCTCTTTCACCCATAAAGGTCGCTGTCCCTGAACCGAGTAAATCACATCTTTAAGTCCATCTTCCCGGGTAACCTCATAAGTTTTTCCAGCAAATGAAGCCAGTTTAAGTTCTTGGTCAAAGTTTTCCGCTGATTCCCGAATCCGAAAAGAAATAGGAGGAATCCAGGCACCAAACTCATCCTTTCCCCAACCCATTGCACAAATGGGTGAGGCAACACAGGCAAGACGCCCCTTCACTTTCAGCCCGACAAAAGAATAAGTACCTTGTGGCCATTTTTCCTGCTCAACAAAGGTGAGAACTGTCTCGGGCAATCTTTTTTGGTCCTGCTTGATCTGCAAATCACTGTTTTTTGGCAATCCTTTAAAAAAGGTTCTAAAAATTTCATGATTCCGGGGAAGAGGTAAAAAAGATTTCTCCGGATAAATTTGGGAGAATAATTCCCGCACTTCTGGTCTCTCTTCCCAAGCCGCATAACTGTGCCCCAAGTCACGACCTAGAAAAGATGCTTTTATACCGGCATCCAAATAAACAAACCCGCCCTGCTCCATGTACCGTCGCAAGGCATCTCTTTCCTCTTCAGGAAACTCTAAATTTGGCTGATCATCGCAATTAATATAGAGAATAGGATTTTCAAACATCCTCTCATCTGTGAGCTCGGAGATATATAGTGGATCCGTATCAAAACGGGCAGTGGTTTGCTCATTCATCATTTTCAGCAAGCTGGGTAAGGCATCAGGGTAGCGCCTCGATCCATTATCTACCCGCATCAACTGCATAACCCGTATGCCTCCCCCCTGAAACTCTACCTGTGCATGAAAGGTAGAGGGAAAAAGAAACGACCAAACCGAAACAAAGAAAAGACTGTACAAGCGATATTTCATTGCCCTCCCTGCACTCTTTGCAATTCGTTTCTGGCTAAGGAACTTATTTTACTACCGGGGTACTTCGAAATATGAACACGCAAAGCAGGTACTCCTTCCTCCGGATACAAAAGTAAAACATCCATCGCAGCCCGTTGAACAGCGTAATTGTCATCCAGCAGGGAACGGGACATAATCTTCAACCAGCCGGAAAATTTTCTCCCGCCTAAAGCACGAATGGTGGTAGAACGGACAATTTCATTTTCATCAATTAATAATTCGAATGCGAACTCCTGAACCGATTCCTCGGGTGCACTCACTAAACATTGCCCGGCAAAAATCCTGACATCCGCGTAAGGGCTGGCAACCAGGCCACTCATCTGCTCTGGCGATAAGGCCCCGACGCGACCCCGTAAGTTCATCAGAACTGTATCTCTCACTTCCTTCGCTTTATCAAGGGTGGCAGGCAACCATGTCGATGGTTCCTTCCAACCCGAGGTTAAACTCAGGAGTCTCTGCCAGGCAATAGTCCTGATTTTTGAACTACTGTGACTTGTCAGGGATTTATAAATATTCACGCCATCCTCTCCCATGGAGGAAACCGCATAGAGGATTGTCGTTACTTGGGCGGTCATACCGCGAGCATTCAACAGGTAGTTCTTTATCTTGTCGATAGTAGCTGAAGGCAGCCGCTCCCCCAGACGGGCTAACTCCACCGCGGCCATCGAGGTAACTTCAGGATCCTGATCCTGGGTCATGGCTCTGAGAAGCGATCGATATTTGGCGTTATGGCGGTTACAATCCCTGGCAACATCCACAACTTTTAGGCGGATCCCTTTGCTGGGATGCTTGGATAACTGCTCAACTCGGCTGATGACTTTAGGGTCTCGTGCATTGACAGATACACGATTTAATGCAGCCAGCAAAACTCCCTGATCCTTATCATTTAAGAGTTTTTCAAAAGAAGATACTGGCATACTTATTCTTAGATACTGGTAGTATTTGAGCATGTTTTGCCGGACAATTGCATCGTCATCGAGCATCGCCTTTTGGGCCAAGCCAAAGAGATCCGGACGAAGAGTAGAGGGGACCGTGCGATACACTTTCCGACCATTAATTTCCACCGCCTCCATACTTGAACGCATGAGCCCTCCCGCAAGCCGGGGGATCATGGCCGATACCTCCCGCCGAATCTCAACATCTTGGTCATCCAGCTTGGAAAATATTTTCTCAAGCAAGGACCGGTCATAGAGTGGATAGCCATTATTTGCCTGCTCGGCCAAAGATACAATCGCCGCACGCCGAACCAGTGCACTTGGGTCATCCAAAGCACCCACCAACATAAGGGCGGAGCCTGATCCCGGATATTTCCCCAGCAGTTTTGCCGCACCCACACGAAGGCCTTCTTCTTCACTTCTTAAATCATTTCCCGCTTTGCGAAGGGTCTCCGTTTTAGATGTTCGAGCAGGCACTTTATTCCCTGAGGTATTGGCATCCACCAATGTACTTCGGTCCAAGGTAGCTCCCTGCAGGGAGGATTGGTCTTCCGTGGTGACCGGACCCTCCGCCTTCACCAAAGGAATCAAAGCGGTCAGGAATAGAATATATAATCCAGTAATCCTCATCATTTTAGCCCTGCCTGTCTCCGAATTACCCACTCAATACCAGCCGCGAGAAAAAGGATAAGGAAAACTGGCCAAAGGTCAGCCAGGCTTGCCCGCTTCTGTAAAGTGGGAATGGATTCAGCAAAAGTGGGTCGCCAGTCATCACTCATTTCATTGATTGGCAAGAATTGCCCCCCCGTTAATTTTGCCAACATCTTAAGGTCACGCTCAGCATAGGATAAATCCTGAGATTCTTCTCCCGTTTCTGAAACCCGGATATAGGATTCTGCATTTAATTCTTCCCCATCCGGAAAACGCAGGTTGTACTTTACAGAATAGGCCCCCGGAAATTTGGGGCGAAAAGATCCACTGTATTGTCCTGCCACTGCTCCTTGCGGATAAAGCTGGACCACCTGAGCAGGGCCATCTGGCCCCAGTACTTCTGCTTTTACCATGGCATCCATCGCAGGCTCAAAATCTGCCCCTAAAGCCTCAACTTGAAGCGTGGCATCAAGACCACGGGGAAGAATGTCATCCTGTTCATCTATCTTTAAACGGTCTTCTCCACCCTCACCGAGCCATTGGGTGACAGCTTGCCAAAATTTCCTAAATTCTTTTGCCCCATTTTCATCTCCAATCGCACGCCGCCAATCCGCTGGCATGCCCCAGTAAGCTGATTTACCCGCACCATATGCCTGTAAGGACAAGACCGCTTTCCCATTGGATTTGGATACCACAACCCCGCGAGCCCCCTTATTTTGCTCACTGACAAAATACCCAGGCAAGCGGTCAGGCATAAAAAGTTTCATTTTCCCTACCCGATCCTTAGGGGTAAAAAGTGGTTGTTCGTAAACACGCAAGGAAAGATTATCTTTGGCCAGGACTTCTTCAATGCTCTTTGCCGGAAGCAAACCGCCCAATTGCTTACGGGCTTCCCCAATATCTCCAAAAGCAAGCAAGCCACCCCCTCTTTTTTGTACAAAATCTTTCAAGGACAATACAACCGAAGCGTTCATTTCGGGCAAAGAATCAAGGTCGAGCAAAACGGTGTCAAATTCCATCCAATCATTGGGGTCTTGTGGGTAGCTTGGCTTACCCTTTTCGCCGAATGAATGAAACACATTCTCTCCCAACCTAACAATGGCACTAAGATTAAATCTTTCCTCATTCCCTAAAATTCTTTTAAGAAATGGATACAACGGCCGAACCTGGTTGGATATATACAAAATGGAAAACTCCTCAGGCGGAGAAACCACAACCAGTAAAGAATCCGTATCATTAGAGGGGTCCGAATCCCCCTCCGGAGTACCCACTAAAAGTCGATATCTTTGAGGACCTGCAAATTTGGGAATAAGCGGGGCAAAGGACAAAGTTTTAGATTCGCCTCCTCTTAGGTCAATCGACATGTCCTCCACCAACTGTTCACCATTCATGAGAGTGACCTGCACTTGTTGACTCCCGGGAAATTTATTCTTCAATTCAAAACCAAGTAAAAGTTCTTCTTTGGCAACAGCACGGGGGCTTCTGTCCGTAAAAGATACACCGATATCACCCCGGAGTAATTCCTTGCCCACCCCGACAACATTTACAGGAATTCCTCTTGCGCGATATTCCTTGGCCACTTCCAATACTGCCCTGCCCTGGTTGTTGACCCCGTCTGAAAACACAACCACTGAACCAAGTTCTGCATCCTTTATTTCCTGAGACAAGCCGAAATGCAGTGCATCACCCATTGCTGTTTTATGGCCAAGCTCAGGCAGTTGCCAGGAGTTACGCCCTAAACGGCTTAGCTCGTCAGAAAAGCCAAAACTCTCAACCTTCCCATAATCCGACCGCATTTGCTGAATCCAGGAGTTTTCCCGTTCTATGGCAAAAAAGGGAGCAACTTCAGAAATTCTGCGCGGCCCATCTCTCAGGTCTCTCGCGTCCATACTCCCCGACAAATCAGATAGCACCAGGAGTCTCATGCGAGAAGTGTCCGGTTCCTCCGTGGATAGGAACGGGCGGACAAGTAAAATAAAAAGTAACCCTACCGTGATCACCCGCAAACCCAACAGTTTCCATGCGACCCGTGGCAGGGTTGCCTGAAACAAAGATTTCCCCTGTACCCACAGGGCGACAACAAGGACAAAACAAATCAAGAGAAGCAAAAGAGGTGATCCTGGCCAGTCAAAACCCATGCTTATTCTCCTTCCGCAATTCGACGAAAATACTCCTCTACTTGCCTTTTGTAACGGCTGGGAGCGGAAGTGGCAGACTGATTCCTGCGAAGCAAACTCTCCTTGGCTTCCTTCCAGAAAAACTGTTCAGCCAATTGCAGAGCCTCAGCTATGGCAGCAGAAGTCATTGACTTGGCTTGCGTGGGGTCCTCACTGATGGCAACTTGCTCAAAAAATTGGGTAAGATTAAGCAGTCTTTCATCCTTCTGCTGATTTGGCATGGCCCCCAAAGCTTTGGCAATATCCTCCGAGCTTTCCCTCATTTCCTCGGAACCCATACCGGGTAATTGATCTTGTGCTTTTAATAAATCCTCCACCAACTCCTGTAACTGCTGATTTCCAAGGTTGCGCAACTTGCTCGCAACACTATCCAGACTTTCCTGCAAATCTTCCAGGTTTTCTGCCATCTTCCCCTGCTCTTTTTCTGCAGAAGGAAAGTTTTCATATAACAAAGAATTAGATGCCCGCTTGCCCGAGCGCCCCAATCCCTTTTCTCTGGTTTCGCGAGCACTTTTCAGGAGGTCTTCCATGGCATTTTCATTAAATTTCCCCATAGAGCGAGCCATCTGATCAATTTGCTTCAACAATTCATCTGCTCCCTGATTAATCTTATCTTGTTGTTCCTTAAGTTTATCTCCGTCCCCGGAACCGGCTTCTTTCGATTGCGATTGCAGCTTCCTTTCACTTTGGGCTAAGCCACCGGCACCTTCACTTAGTTGGTCAACCATGCTGCCGGCAAGAGAAGCCATTTGAGATTGCAGGTCGGAAATCGCACTGCCTAAAGCCTCTTCCGCAAGTTCTCCATGGGGCTGGGCTTGCCGTGGATCATCTCTTCGAAGATTACCAGCCGCCTCTTTCATTTCAGTACCTGCTTGTTTTAATTTGGCCACATCCCCAAGTTTACCAGAGCGTTTGTACCATTCATCTTCCAACTCAGTAAGGTCTCGCCTGATATCCTCCTGCTCCTGGGCCGTTTTTTTGTTTGGAGCACCTTGGGTACCTAGCCCTGCCGCTCGTCCCACTTCTTTATTCAATTCACGCTGACGGTCCTGTAAATCTTCGAGCTTGTTTAAATCTTCTGCCATGCGACTGAGTTGCTCAGCACTGCTCTCCGGCTCTTTCTCACTTTCCTGAGGCTTATCACTTTTACCTGTAGATTCGCTGGGCTTACCACCTTTACCCTGTTGTTTTTTCTTGTTCATTTTTTGAAGCAATGCATAAAGCTGAACAAGCTTTCTCAAAGTCTTCTCGGAAGGTTCCAGTGAATCTTCGAGCATGATATCACCCGCAAAAATTTCAGTTTGTTCTATGTGATAAGTTGCCTCATTGAGCAATTCACCCAAGTCAATCCCATCCACCACTGGAAACATTCCTTCATTCTCATCATAGACCTTGGTCATTTCATGCTTCAGGCTTAATGCATCATTGGCGATAGCAAGAGACAGGTTTTCCACCTCAACAACATTATCTTCCAGCAATCCGTCATAAGATTCCCGAATAATTTTTTTGGTTTTGTTGATAAAATCACGAACCGGGATTTCTTTGGTATCCGACATGCCCCCATCTCCCCCATCGGCATCAGTGGAATTACCTTCAGGGGGTAAGACTTCAATAAAATATATTTCGGAGCGTGCAAGTTGCCCTTCCGGTTCCTTATTATCCATGGCCAATGCCATGTAGGTAATTACATCCCCTATAGCCAACGGGTGGTCATTGAGATCAAAGATATAGGTCTGGGCTTTTTCAGGCTCCACAGGATCCACAAAAATAGATTCCTCCATCTTTTCTCCAGCATGGGAAATATGGATGGCCACATCGGCGACACCGTGGTCATCGGAAGCATACACCTCGACCAGAAATTGGGCATCAGCAGGAAGTTGAAGATCTTTGGCAGGTTCCGTGATCTCCACAATGGGAGGATCATCAGGAATGGGAGAAAAAGTTATGGTATCAGAAACAACCTCGGGTCTGTGCGGTTCATCAACATCGGCGAGCACCAATTGCCCGCTCCACTCGGATTGAAGAGGGAAAGAAAAGCGAAACAAACCATCATCTCCTTTTAGTAATGTTTGATTACTCTCCTTGGTGAAGAGACTGGCACGGACATGAGCAGGCAGCTCCTCAACAGCAAGAGAAAGGGAGATCACACTGCCCTCCGGTGCCCGGACATAACCATAAGCCTGATGACTAAAACGATCCTGCCTTACATACGAAGGAGGTTCAATTTCCCAGTTAATGCTTAAAACCGCAGGTGGGTCATAGGGTTGTAATATATTCCATTCACTGGCAAGACTTGGGGTGATCACCCGGTATTTAAAGGGAGATGTGAGGGAAGGGACAACAAACTCGAACCTCCCCAATGTAGCGGTGGAAAGCATCTCCATTCGAGAAACAACACTGCCGTTATCCTCAAACTCAATGTAAGCCTCTTTTTGCCCGCGGTGTCCACGCGTGACATCGGCAAACACCGAAATATCAGCACCACGGGTAAATTCCCCAGAGGCATCAAAAATCTCTTCTAAATTAGTTCCGGACATGGCCGTAAAAAGGCTTAAACCAGGCTCTTCAGAATGGGCATCCAGAGCCTTACGAATAGGACTTGTGCCTGCACTCCAGGTTGTAAAAACACAACCTAAACCAACCCCCAAAACCAATGAAAGCCAGAACCGAGCTCCGGGTCTTGTACCCTGCCCCCAGGCAATGGAAGTGATCCTGGTGTTGGTGCTATCCACAACCCTTTTTTCCATAAAGGTAAGTTCCTGCACTTTGGCTTTGGCTTCCAATTCAACGGCACAGTTAAGGGAGTCCATTAAATCAGGATTTGCCCGCTCGACATCCTTGGCAATTTCGGCCACCTGGGGAGCCCGTTTCCAAAAATAGTAAAAAGAAAAGATAAGAACGAGCCCGGAGAGTATGGCAAGCAACAACATCCAGCCTCCTGCTTCGGCTTCCATGATGGGGAAAAAACGGTCGTAGACATCGACCAAAAAAACAAGCAGCGGCCAAACCAACAATCCAATGGCAAGTGCAAATATACTTCTCGAGTAGAGAAATACCCGTACTTCATGCTTTAATTTTTGAAGAAACTCAGGCACTTGATTGATTGCCTCCAGTAAGAGATTTCAATTTGGGTCGACACCAGATCATCTCTGTAAACAAGAGGATCGATGTAACAATGGCAAACCACAACCACAGGGAATGACGAGGCTCTAAAGCTGAACCATGTTTACCAAGATCAATTTGAGGATGTTCCTTTTTTCCGCCCAGGGCCAAGTCCAATTCAGCTGATGTAACCACTTCAGGAGAAGATTCAGCCGGAGAAGGAATGACCTCAATCCACTGATCTTCAAAACGGAAAGTTCCAGGCTGCTCAGCCTCGAAGACTTGATTTCCTGTCCATAACTCACCGGGTTCCAAAATAGGCCAGGCCCTGGAATCTGATCCTGTCATGCCCTTTTTAACCAATTCCATAAGCAGAGGGAGAAAAGAATTCCGAAGGGGAAGGTCTGTCCAGTTTGGGTTCACTCGAAAAGGGAGAAAAACCAGTCGCCCGCCACTCTCGTATTCCCTGACCACCGCCAAAGGATCTCCTTCTCGAGTCTGTAAGGGAATCCTGAGGGTATTGTTTATATTTTTTAGCACACCATACCTCTTAAAGGAAGTAAGATAAAGATCCCGGGCCGAGGTACCAGAGAACAACTCATTGAGCGAACTATCCTTGGCAAGAGCAGCTACCCTAAACACCTCGGAAGACCTGGAAGCACCTCCCGCAACTTTGGAGAAACTCAATTCCATTAATTCTGTTTTTTTAATTAACGAAACTGAAGCCGAAAAGGGTTCACTTGGGGTAACCAGAGCCACCCCGCCATCTTCAAGAAAAAAAGTCAGGTTTTCAGCAAGGCTTTCATCATCAAACCAGTCAGCAAGGCCCAGGATGAAGAGTAGTTCCATATTTAAAGTACGATCACCCAGCCTTTGACCATCTGCAATATCCTGGTTCAGCTCCCAGCGATTCCAGCCACTATCTCCTGTACTAAGGACGGCTGTTTCTAAGAATTCTTGCTCCTGCCGGGTGTCTTCCTCGTTTGGGTTGCCTACCCAGAAACCAAACCTCCGGGGAGGTGGTGCCTTGAGCCACAAGTTTCTCTCATCATCCAGGGAGTAGTCATCATTTCCTTCCAACCTTACACTTGCCCTGGAAAAGTCTCCTGCGGGTAAAATAAATTGAGCCTGGGCCGATGCCAAGGGATTGAGCTGAAGGCTTTGCTCGTCTCTTTTCTCGCCGCCGGCATACAAAGATAAATCCACGGCTTTGACAGAATCCTGCCAATTTCTCACAACCACCCAAACCCGAATATTATCGGCTCCGACCGGTACCGCTTTTGCCTCAATGATGCTTTGGTTTTGAGAACGACCACCGTCCTTCTCATTCATCCCCACGGGTACAAGCTCAAAAGAAATTCCATCTGCAGCAAGGTCACGATAGGCAGATTGCCAGTCGCTTCCCTGAAAATCACTCAGAATAACCACTTTTTTGGATTGAGCCGCCTCTGAAAAAACTTCTGGCAGACGGTCTAGTAAAGCCTGGGCATTTCCTTTACGCCAGTCATGGGAAAGCCCTTGAATCTTGTCGATAATCACCTCGGGGTTGGTCCCCACATCGAGAGTTTCCAAGACACCCGCCCCAAAGCTTACCAGACCATATTCTGCATCTTCATCCTTGAGAATCCCAAGGGCTATATCCCGGGCATCAGCTAAACCGTTCCATCCAGCCATACTCGGGCTTACATCAATGGCAATGACGGTTTGCTTTTCCTGATTACTCGGAATTGTGGATCCGGGTTCCTGCCAATAAGGGTCGGCCAGCAAAAGTGTGATGAATAAAAAAAGTAAGATTCTCAACAAAAGAAGAAGCAAATCCGACGGTGTCTTCCGTCCTGTCCTGGGGATGCTGGACGGTTGGATAAACCGCAAGGAGGGAAAGGCATGTTTCTGGGTGACCGTTTGGTAGGCCATGTGGGCAAGAATGGGGAGGCCCACAGCCAAGCCTGTCCACAATGCCGCAGGTTGGCCGAACTCAATCATTTTCGGTTACTCGTATCATTACTTTGATCGCTTCCTTACACCCAGAAAGCGGCGCAATGCATGCCCCAAGTCTTGATCACTTTGCAAATTTTCAAATTCGGCGGTGATTAAACGCATCTGATTTTTGAGCCGGTCGATAAAACCTGACATATTTCGTTGATAATCCTTACGAATGGCAGCTGGAGAAGTCGATATCTCGCGTCTTCCTTCCATTTCAGTAAACCGTAAAGCGTTCGCTTCTGGAAGATCAAGTTCATCGGGATCTAATACCTGAAGGCATAAAGCCTCATAGTGCGCAGAAAGAGAAAAACGCAACCTCTCTGTCAAAGTGTCCTCTGCCTCCAAAAAATCTGACAAGAACACCACCATTGACCTGCCCGGTAAAACCGATGAAAGCTGATCCCAGGCAGGCTCATGCTGACTGGTTCCTTTCGCTTCAAGAGCGGAGATTCCGGAGAATATCCGCTGGAGGTGCCCGCTTCCAGCACCGGGGCGAATCCATTGCTGGGTCTCTTCCCCATAGCCAAACAGCCCCACCTGATCTCCCTGCCTGCTTGCGAGATAAGCGAAGCAGGCGGCCAGCATTGAGGCATATCTTAGCTTTGAGCAGGCGGCCCGTGCTCCCTGGTACCCCATGGAAGCACTGGCATCAAGTACGATAAAAACGGTGAAATTAGTATCTTCCTGAAATGTTTTGGCCACGAGCTCGTCCCGCTTGGCAAAAACTTTCCAGTCCACCACTTTCAAGTCTTCCCCCGGCTCGTAGGAACGATACTGAAAAAATTCAGTCCCCCTGCCCTGGCGTAAACTACGATGGATCCCGGGCATAGCCCCTTCCACCACAACGCGGGCGAGCAAGGACAAATCATGGATCCGGTTCAAGTGAACCGGGTCGAGTAAAGACTCTTCCTTAGGTGTTGGCACTTTGTCCGGTTAGACCGCTACTGCCTCAAGGATGTGATCAATAATTTCATCAGAACCCAACCCTTCCGATTCCGCAAAAAAGCTTGGTAATATACGATGGCGCAAGGCAGACTTCGCCAGAGCTTTCACGTCTTCACTGGAGGCATTGGTCCTGCCATCCAGTAATGCCCTTGCCTTGGCAGCGAGGACCAGAGCCTGGGCTCCACGTGAGCCAGCCCCCCACCTTACACGCTTGCCCGTCCACTCATCACAAGCATCCATGTCTGGCCTGGATGCAGCAGTTAAGCGGACGGCATAGGAAACAACGGTTTCCGGCACAGGCAGCTGTCTGGTCAAACTTTGTAAAACTTGAATATCGTCCCCGGACAATACAGGTTGCGGAATTACACGATCTACGCCAGTGGTTTCCCCGACCATTTTGATTTCATCTTCCTGGGATAGGTACTGAATAACAGGATTAAGTAAAAAACGATCCAGCTGAGCTTCCGGTAATGGGTAAGTCCCTTCAAGCTCGATGGGGTTTTGAGTCGCCAAGACAAAAAAAGGAGCGTCCAGCTCACGAGTTTGGCCAGATACCGTAACCTGCCTCTCCTCCATTGCCTCAAGCAGGGCAGCCTGAGTTTTGGGGGGTGTACGGTTGATTTCATCCGCCAGGACAATATTTGAAAAAATGGGCCCCGGGGCAAAACGAAAGCTTTTTCTTCCGGTGGACGGGTCTTCGTCCACCACTTCAGACCCGACCACATCTGCGGGCATCAAGTCGGGAGTAAATTGGATACGTTTGAAATCAAGGCTCAGGCACCTGGAAATTGTTTTCACAAGCAAAGTCTTACCCAAACCGGGAATCCCGGTGAGAAGGCAGTGTCCGCGGGCAAGAATTGTAATGAGCAGCTCATTGATCACCTCATCCTGGCCAATAATACCCTTGCGAATTTCTCCAAGCAAGCGGTCACGCGTTTCATTTATGTGCCCGAGGGCGAATTCAGCTTTTTCTTGCGTAGTCATGTATGTGTATCTTTATGTAACGGTTCTGTGATGCAGGCAAACTTCAGTTGCGCCACATTTCACTCAAACGGACAAATCAAAAAAGATTATCCCTTGCATTAATCCCTGTCAGTGATCGACTGCAGGCGTTCCCACTCGGCAACAAACTTCTTCAAGTGAACTTTTCCGTTTTCAATTTCAGATTGTAGTAAAGAACGCACCAGGTCTTGCTCCGCATCATACTGATCGGATGTCAACAATCCTGAGAAATGAGCAACCCGTGCCCAAAGAAGATGCGTGGTGAAGGCATCAAATTCATTGTAAGCCACAATTTCATCAAGCTTACCTGTCAGCCACATTTCGGCGACCGAATCTCCACTCACATCGATCTTCCCGGGAATACCGCTCAGGGTTGCTGCCTGATGAAGAGAGGGCCGGTCCCGAAATTGACCCATGGCATCAGCTAAATCAATATTGTACTCGGAATTGCGAGCGTCAAAATAATCAACCCCTTCCCAGGGTTTGGCTGGCCTCTCAGAAAACCCGGCACCGGGAAGACCGTGCACAATTGCTCTTTGCACAATAATGGGCACATCCGCCTGTGCTGAATTGTAACCGACAAGTTGGGGTTTTCGTCGGCCTACTGCATTCATAAAACTGGAGAGAATTACTTTTTCCGTGGACTTAGTGGGGTCACTGGGATCAACCGGCAGGGAAACCAGTTTCAGGCTTGCCCTGCCCCCGGGCAGCCCTTCCCGAAGAATACCCGCCAGGGAAACAATCCGGCATAGTATGGTTTTGAGGTAAGGCTGGAAACCTGCAGGATCCGTTTCTTTTCTCGCAGCTGACCACAGGGCTTCAAATGCAGCTCGTGCTTGATCATCAGGCCCTGAAGATGGTTCCGTAAGGTGAAGGATCTCTCCTGATTTTGGATCAGGTATCCATTCCACATCGAAGGAGAAAACATTGTCTGCAAGAGTTTTAAGCATCTGGGTTACTTGGGTAAGGCGGAGGCACGGTGAGTGATAAATTCATCAGCACTTGAGAATCCATCAGGAAAAGTAAGGATTTCGGGCGTTTCATCGTCAACAAGCAAGGTGTGCTCGAAGTGAGCTGAAGGCATACCGTCCACAGCGAGAGCCGTCCAGCCGTCGGAACCCATACGGATTTGATGGGATTTCATATTCACCATCGGCTCAATACAAATCGCCATACCCTTTCTAAATTTGGGACCAGTGCCTGCCTTCCCGAAGTTGGGAATCTGAGGCTCTTCGTGCAAAGAGCGCCCTACACCGTGGCCCACAAAGTTTGTGATCACGGCAAAGCCAGCATCCTCCACATGTTGCTGAACCGCCTGCGAAACATCCCCCACTCGATTCTTGTGCAGAGCTTGCCTGATCCCCGCATACATCGATTCCTCCGTTACCCGAAGGAGCCGCTCAACATCAGGAGATATGTTTCCCACGGGAATGGTGCGGCAATTATCTCCAATCATTCCGTCTTCCCGGATACAGATATCAACCGATATAATATCTCCGTCCTTAAGCACACGATCCTCCACACCAATGCCGTGAACAATCTCATCATTGACGGAAAGACAGGTGTAGGATGGGAAAATTCTGTGGCCTGAACGATACCCTTTACAGGCACTCTTCACTCCCATTTCCTTCATGATTTCTCCACCAAGCTCATCAATCTCAAGGGTATTCATGCCCGGCTTTACGGCACGGCAAAGGCGATCCAAAACAGTCGCTGCCGAACGACCTGCTTTTCTTAATTTTTCTTTATCTTTAAAGGTTTTACAAATCACAATGCTTTCATCCCCGAAAATTCAATTTCATTCAACCCTAAAGCGCTAATGTGAAAAAGATCGGGGCGTTGCGATTTTCCTTAAAATACAAAGAACAGGGATCGCCAAAATCAACTGTATGAAGTGAAAAATAATCAGGGGGAAAACCCAGTAAACCAAGGCCTGACTTTCAGCACCCACAAGGATTTGTATCATCGGTAGTCCCGTCGCTAATGATTTTTGAGACACACAGAAAAAGACCGCCAGTCGATTCGCTTGGTTCATCTTCCCACCGTATGACCAAAGCCATGCCAGAAATGCCAGACCCAGCCAGCCTATCGTTAAAGGTGTAACTAATTCCTGGGACAGTTCCAGGCAGCTAACAGGCTCGATATCGGAAAGCACTTGGCCCATCGCCAGGTAAGCAAGCCATGCAATGCAGATGAGTGGTACTTTTTGAGTTATCCGATTCCCCCAGGGTGTAGCATCAAGGCTGGTAATCTTTTGGGCGAACACCCAACCCGCCAATAATGGCAAGGCGGTAAAGCAAAAAAGAGAGGGAAAGACAGAGGCTGTAAGCTCACGAAAAGTCTCCCATGACAATCCGGGACTCCTGACCTGAAGACAAGCCCAAGCCAAAAAAATGAAAACGGGTGCGACTAAATTTGATACTGTGGCCTGAGCGAGGGCAAAATTAGCATTACCACCGGCTTTTTCACTGTAAACCACACAACTGGCAATCGTGGTGGGCAAGCAAGCCAGTAAAATAAAAGAGGAAAACCAGGCAGGCTCAAGCAAACCCAATGCCTTGAAACCGAAAACCACTGCGGCGGGACATATCCATATACCAAGTTGGGTTCTGAGCGTATTTCCCGGACGATGCCAAGCATCTGCCAGCAAATCAGGCTTTATTTTATAACCCTGTATGAAAAAAATGAGAATGACCGCGGTATCTTTTAACACCCCCCCTCCCCAGGCCCCGCAAATTTGTGCGAAATCCTGGAATCCCCACGCGGCGAGAATGCTCATCCCAAGAAATATCGAAAAACCTACTCCATTTGGAAAAACTCGCATCTCTTCTATTCCTGGTTTAGAAAATTCACTTACCGAGACTTAATTCCCATTTTTTATGAATTCGAAATACCGCCTTCTTACCGTGGATGCCGCGGGTACCCTCATCCGGCCCTGGCCCTCGGTTGGATCCGTTTATGCCCAAACGGCCCGCGAATATGGCCTTGAAGTTAAAGATAAAGAAATTGATACCCGTTTCTACGAAATTTTTGGCCAAGCGCAAAAGAACAAAAAAATTACCAGGGGGGAAGAAAAAGATTTTTGGCGATCTGTAGTCTGCGAAACCTTCCGGCCCTACGGAGATGAAAAACAACTCAATCCAATTTTTGAAAAACTTTGGGACCTCTTTGCCCATGGTGATCACTGGAAATTGGCAGAAGGGGCAGAAACCACCCTGCATACCATACGGGACCGTGGATATCAAGTGGCCCTCCTTTCCAATAATGATGAAAGGTTGAGGCAGGTAATCTCCGAACTCGGGATCACTTCTCTTTTTGATCAGATTTTTATTTCAGCCGAGATTGGTTATGAAAAACCAGAGGCTGGCATCTTTCGGCATGTGGAAAAGTGCATGCAGGTAAGCCCAAAAGAAATCCTGCATATCGGAGATAGTCATTCCCGTGATTTTGAAGGGGCACTTGCCGCTGGGTGGTCAGCCTTACTTTTCGGTAAACCCAAAATTGAAGACAGACAAATTATTAGCTTCCCAGAGCTCCTTGACTTCCTGCCATGATTAAGCTGTCACCTCCCCTTAAGGTAAGCTCACTCAAAGCCATAGATACCGAAAACCTGGTTATCCAGACCCAAAAAGACCACCTTCTTGCTTTTCTGGATTTTGAAGAAACCCTCCTCCCCGACCGCCATCATACTTCTCTCTTTTTTGACCGAATAAAAAGCCCGGTGACGGTGACCGGAAATGACCTTAGCTTTTCCGGCTGGGTTGGTTTTTTGGGTTATGAATTTTTGGCATCAAATTTAGGCCTGCATCTACAATCAGAGAAAGACCTGCATTTACCTGATGGTTGGTTTGGCAGGCCCCGTTCCCTGGTTCGCTTCTTCCAGGATCACACCGTAATTGAATCATATTCACCAGCCCGACAGGAAGAGCTCAAGGCAGCCCTTTCCCAACCTCACACCCCCCGCGAAGAAACAGCCTCCTGTGCTTCCGGCATACCGGTCTCCTGCAACCTGAACTTTTCGGAGTATGAGAAGATTTTCAAACAGGCAAGAGAAGCTATTCTGGACGGAGAAACCTATCAAATTAAGATTTCTCAACGTTTTGAGGGGCGCAGCCAAGCATGTCCTCTTGAGACATTTGTGAAGCTTCGCCACTCCAACCCCGCCCCTGAAGCTTTCCTTTTACAAACCCCAGAATTTGCCATCATTAGTTGCTCTCCCGAGGTTGTTATTGAAAAAAAAGGAAATCGGGTTATGACCCGCCCAATCGGGGGAACTTACCAGCGTAAAAATACCGCTCAAGACGGATCAGTGATCGAATGCTTCCTGCAAGACCCAAAAGAAGTTGCTGAACATAACATGCTGGTTGATTTGGAGCGTAATGATTTATCCACCATCTGCCTGCCCGGTACCGTCCAAATTGACCGATTTCGAGAAGTTGAAACCTACTCGCACTTACACCATCTCGTTTCCACCATCTCGGGCACCCTATGTCCCCGACAAACCCTAGAGAAAATCTTTCGGGCTATGCTGCCCGGAGGGAGCATCACGGGTTGCCCGAAAATACGGACCATGGAATGGATCGACCGACTTGAACCATGCTTCCGGGGTCCCTATACTGGCAGCTTTGGTACCATCGAAGACGATGGAGACATCCGCCTCAACTTAATTATACGATCCATGATTCAAAGTAACGACAAATCTTATGTGCAAGCTGGCGGAGGTATAGTCGTCGACTCCACTCCTGAGTATGAATTCAATGAAAACCAGATTAAAGCCCAGGCCCTGCTTGACCTTCTTCAATGATATTACTTGTCGACCACCAGGATTCATTTACACACAACCTTGCACACCTCCTGGCAAGGTTTGACCATGTGGAAGTGCACGATCGATTATCTCTACCGGAAAAGTTGGTTAAGTCTGCCAATTTCATTGTACTCTCCCCGGGTCCAGGCACGCCCTCGGATTATCCTGAAACCCTTGCCCTTACTGAAAAAGTAAAAGGTAAAACTCCCATCCTTGGGGTATGCCTGGGTTTTCAACTACTTCTTGAGTCGGAAGGAGCAAAAATTGTTCGTCAACCTCAGGTACTTCACGGAGTTGAAACTGAAATTACTACTACCTCAGACTCTAAAACCTACCTTGGCCTACCCCCTACGCTGCGTGTGGGGCGTTACCACTCCCTTCAAGTTGAAAGTGAAAGCCTGGCATCGCTTCCACCCAGCGTACAAATCACCGCCACCGATGTTATCCGGAAGGTTCCGGTATCATTTGAAGACCTGGAAAGAAAACTCTTTGGCTTGCAGTATCACCCCGAATCCTTTCTAACAAGTAACGGTAACAGATTGATCGAAAATATCCGTCATGCATGCTTGGACGAAATCGGGTAATCCCACTGAACATCCCTCCCCCTGGGGAAGGTACGGTATTTTTTCAACCTTTCGGGTCTTACCAGACCACAAAATTCTTTTTAAAGATCAGCATCTTCAACGAATTCTACAACATGCGGAAAAGCTTGCCCTTCCTTGGATACCGTCAGCGGAACAAATCAATGCCCGCCTCGTAGAATATATAAAAGCATTACCTGCGGACCAAGATCAATTACTCCGAGTCTGCCTATTTGAAGACTGCTTGGGGCTCTCCGCCCGCATGACCCAGTCAGATGGCAAACCTGTGGAAGGCTGGCTTCTGGAATATCGCCGACCAGAGCCCACAATTAAATGCACGGCTGAGAAAGATCTTTATGGCAAATTGGCGGAGTTGGAAATTGAAAGAGAAGATTGGATAATCATGGACCCCAAAGATCAGGAACTTAGGGAAACCGCCACTTCCAACTTAATCTTTGCTTCCGATAAAAACCTCCTTATCCCCGAAAAAAAGATTCTTCACGGAATTACACTTCAAAACTTAATGCCCTACTTAAGAAGAGATTTCAACATCTCTACGGGTATTCCAAACGATCAAAATATTTTAGAATTTGATGAAATTTTACTTTGTGGTACTGGTCGAGGAGTCGCCCCTCTGGAAAAAATCCCTGAACTCGGATGGTCGAGAAACAGTCATGAAAACTTCTCCAAAATACGATCTCTTTACGAGGAAATGATAAGCTCGCCAAATGCCTTCTTTCCTCTTTAACGGTTCCACACACAGCCTCGATTACCCCACAGTCATGGGGATTCTTAACCTAACCCCCGACTCTTTTAGTGATGGGGGTAAATTCATCCACCCGTCTTCGGCCCTAGAGCATGCTCGGAATATGGTGGCACAAGGTGCCCAAATCATTGATATCGGGGCAGAAAGTACCCGCCCCGGAAGTGATCCTGTGAGTATAGATGAAGAACTCAACCGGATCCTACCTGTTCTTAAAAACCTACCTAAGGATGAATTCGTCATATCTTTGGATACCACAAAGCCCGAGGTTGCCAAGGCTGGTCTTGAGGCGGGCGTACATATTATCAACGATGTCTCGGGGGGTAGCCCACCACTTCTGGAACTGGCTTCTGCCTACGGTGCCGGGTTCATTGCCATGCATACCCAGGGTACTCCCAAATCCATGCAAGAAAACCCTCAGTACGAGGATGTGCTTGAGGAGGTAAAAAGTTTTTTTACCCATCGCAAGGAGGAATTCAATCTTCTTCAGTTGCCTCGCTTATGGATTGATCCAGGTATTGGCTTTGGCAAGAGCCTCGAACACAACCTCTGTTTACTGAAAAAAATTGATCATTTTATAGACCCTGCCTGGGGTGTCCTTTTGGGCTCTTCCCGGAAATCGTGGATTGATCACCTCTGCAACGCCCCCTCCCCACTCGACAGGCTTGGAGGATCCATTGCATCCGCCCTGGATGCTGTTTCCAAAGGAGTTGAAATTCTTCGGGTTCATGATGTGCAGGAAACGGTCCAGGCAATTCAAGTGGCAAAGATTCTCGCCCCCCCTCCGTAATATTCATATAATATGTCCTCTATGGGAAAGATTATACTGAATGAAATTGAAGTGATGGCTCGGATTGGGCTATTGGAGGAAGAGCAATATGCCCCCCAGGATCTGAGAGTATCCCTGGAGCTTTCCTACAATTTTGAAAATATTCGTGAAACCGATGACATTTCCCTTGGGATTGACTATTGTGATGTAGTCAAAGCCGTACGGGAATTTTGTGCATCCTATGATGGAAAAACCCTGGAGCGTTTTGCTCACTTGCTTTCCCTGGAGCTTAGGCATACCTTTTCCCTGGACCACTTAAAGCTTACAGTAGACAAGCCAAGATATACCAAAAAATTGGGCCTTCGTGAAATTAGAGTCGAAGTTGAGCACTGACATCTACCTTGGGCTTGGGGCCAACCTTGGCAATCCCCGGCAGACCTTTGAGCTTGCACTCGCGCTGATTGGCAGGTTTTCGACCGTTCGTACGGTATCCAGGCTATACAAATCCTTACCCTTTGGCTTTTCAGAACAGCCCCCTTTTGTAAATGCTGTGACCCAAATTTCAACTTCGATGAAACCAGCAACATTGCTTACCAATCTTCAGTTTGTGGAAGGAGCTCTGGGTAAGGAAGTTGTTCGAGAAAATGGGCCCCGCATTATAGATATCGACCTCCTCC